>Ga0116151_10000234_pt1 | contig 49359 bp, 42 predicted proteins | sample AD_UKC117_MetaG_FD_89893 | JGI IMG/M metagenome (GOLD analysis project Ga0116151, IMG submission 89893) | Active sludge microbial communities of municipal wastewater-treating anaerobic digesters from Hong Kong - AD_UKC117_MetaG | ecosystem: Engineered > Bioreactor > Anaerobic > Digestate...
AACCCGCAGGCCGTCTTCACCCACGCGGCATTGCTGGATCAGGCTTGCGCCCATTGTCCAATATTCCCCACTGCTGCCTCCCGTAGGAGTCTGGGCCGTGTCTCAGTCCCAGTGTGGCTGATCGTCCTCTCAGACCAGCTACCGATCATCGCCTTGGTGGGCCCTTACCCCGCCAACTAGCTAATCGGACGTAGGCTCATCCCATAGCGCGAGGCCCGAAGGTCCCCCGCTTTCCTCTCCCGAGCTCATGCGGTATTAGCCTGGGTTTCCCCAGGTTGTCCCCCACTACGGGGCAGATTCCTACGCGTTACTCACCCGTCCGCCACTAGGGTATCGCTACCCCCGTTCGACTTGCATGTGTTAGGCATGCCGCCAGCGTTCAATCTGAGCCAGGATCAAACTCTTCAGTTCAACTCTTCGCTCTATACTTCATTACTTCAAAACTCTTCGCCCAAAAATCCCTTCAGAATCCCCACAGCACCGCTAATCGCAGCACTACGAAAATCCCTCCAGTAGACTCGCAGGCTACCCATCACCCGCAAGCCCCCTCCACAACAACCTATCCTCTCTTTGAAGGAACGTATTTTCACGCTACCCCGATGGCAGCGGAACATCAACCGAGCTGCAATTCCATTCCAGCAAAACCAGGGAAATCACCGTCCTAGCTCCCCGTCTCCTCGATCACATCGACTGCCGTGATCTCAAGAAGCGCGAATTATAGAGACGGAAATATTTCTGTCAACACCTCTGGAGTAGAATTTTCAATTCTGCTCCTCAAAGCACCCAAACCCGTGCTATCCGCCGTTTGCCGACTTGACAAACATGGCGGTTGCCCGCGATTAGTTCGAGATCTCGACTGCCGACTCGTTCGCCATCGATGCGTACCGCGCCCTGCTGGATCAACCGCAGCGCTTCAGAAGTGCTGTCCGTCAGACCTGCGTCCTTGAGCAAGTTAGCGATGGGCATCCGCCCCTCACGGGATCGAACCTGCACCTCAAGCATATCCTCCGGCAAGGCGCCTTTCTGAAACCGCTCGACGAAAGCCGCCAAAGCCCGCTGGCCGGCCTCGACACCATGGAACCGTGCAACCAACTCCTCGGCCAGCTTGAATTTGACATCTCGTGGATTGAGACCTTCCTTGGAAACCTGCTGTCGCCACTCGGCGATCTCGCGGGTCGGCCGGAAGCTGAGCAGCTCGAAGTAACGCCACATCAGTTCATCGGAAATCGACATCAACTTACCGAACATATCGTTTGGCTCATCATGGATGCCAATATAGTTGCCCAGGGATTTCGACATCTTTTGCACGCCGTCCAAGCCTTCCAGAATTGGCATGGTCAGCACGATCTGTGGTGGCTGACCATAGTGTTTCTGTAGCTCGCGGCCTACCAATAAATTAAATTTCTGATCGGTACCACCTAGTTCAACATCTGCCTGTATAGCGACCGAATCGTAACCCTGCACCAGCGGATAGAGAAACTCGTGGATCGCGATGGGTTGACCGCTGGCGTAGCGCTTGCCGAAATCATCCCGCTCCAACATGCGGGCTACGGTGTGCTTGGCGGCCAGGTGGATAAAATCGGCCGGAGCCATCTTGTCGAACCAGGTTGAGTTAAACAGCACCTCGGTTCGTTCGGGATCGAGAATTTTGAACACCTGTTCCCTGTAGGTCTGGGCATTCGCCAGAATTTCATCCCTTGTCAATGGCTTGCGTGTGATATTTTTGCCGGTTGGATCGCCGATCATCCCGGTAAAATCACCGATCAGAAACATGACGTGATGGCCGAGTTCCTGAAATTGGCGGAGCTTGTTGATCAGGACTGTATGGCCCAGATGTAAATCGGGTGCGGTCGGATCGAAGCCGGCCTTGACTCGCAGCGGTCGGCCGGTCTTCAGGCGATCGACCAACTCCTCTTCAAGCAGGAGATCTACCGCGCCGCGCTTGATTAATTCCAGCGATTCGTCTAGCGAGTGCATGGGTATTCCTCAAAAAACGAGGATTCTAACAAACCATGCTGGTGCCGCTACGCTTTAAATTTCGCTGTTCGGAACCCGCTCACTCGTGACGGACAGCCGTCGACGGGTTTGTATCCAAGGGCAGGAACCCGCCCGAGCAGCTTTACAGTCTGCTCGGGCGGATCAGAATCAAGCGGAGAAAGAGGAGCCGCAACCGCAAGTGGTGACGGCATTCGGATTACGGATGACAAACTGTGCGCCTTCCAACCCCTCGGTATAATCGATTTCGGCGCCGACTAGATATTGAAAACTCATCGGATCGATCAACAGCTTTACACCCTGATTTTCCACCACGGTATCGCCGTCACCTAAGGCCTCATCGAAGGTAAAGCCGTACTGGAACCCAGAACAGCCGCCGCCGGAGATAAATACCCGCAGCATTAGGTTAGGATTCGCCTCCTCTGCCAGCAGGCCTTTGACTTTCAACGCGGCAGCGTCGGTAAATAGCAGCGGGCTTTCAGTGGGAGTAAAGGTTTCGGCGATGGCACTCATGGGTCTATCCTCTTAAAAAACCGATAATGCATTGTCCAATTCTTGACCTTTTGGGTCAAGAATAGTTTGGCAACCCCTGACAGCCTGAATGGATATTGGCGTCAGGGCAGCAGCGCGATGCCCTCCAACCCGGCGCTCTCCGACAACCCAAACATCAAATTCATGTTTTGTACTGCTTGGCCGGCCGCGCCCTTGACCAAGTTATCGATCACCGACAACACCACCACGGTTTTGCCATTGCGCGGCCGATGCACCGCCAACCGACACTGGTTCGCGCCGCGCACGCCGCGAGTCTCGGGGTGGGATTGCGGCGGCAACACGTCCACGAACGGCTCGGCGGTATAACGGTTCTCGAACAACCCCTGCAAATCCACGTTCGGATCGGTCAGAGTCGCATACAGGGTGGCGTGAATACCGCGAATCATCGGAGTCAGGTGGGGTACGAACACCAGATCCACCGGCCTGCCGGCCACTGTTGCCAAACCTTGGCGAATTTCCGGCCAGTGCCGATGTGCCGGCACGTTGTACGCCTTGAAGCTATCGCTAGCCTCGCATAACAGGAGCCCCACCTCGGCCTTACGGCCGGCACCGCTCACCCCGGACTTGGCATCGGCGATCAATGACTCCGGGTCGATCACGCCCGCTTCCAGCAGAGGGAGAAACCCGAGTTGCACCGCCGTCGGATAGCAGCCGGGGTTAGCGACCAGCCGCGCCTTGCGGATGGCATCGCGATTGACCTCGGGCAAACCGTAAACCGCCTCCGTCAGTAGCTCGGGACAGGCGTGCGGCATCCCGTACCACTGCTCCCAATCCACCAACTGGCGGAGCCGAAAATCCGCAGCGAGATCGATGACCTTGACACCGGCCTTCAACAACGTTGGCACCATTTTCATGGCAGTGCCGTTGGGCGTGGCGAAAAACACCACGTCGCACTCTTTCAGTACGGCATCGTCCGGCTCGACAAAGGCGAGATTGACCCGGCCGCGCAGATTGGGAAATAAGTCAGCGACTTTGATGCCCTTCTCACCGCGCGAAGTGATGACCGCCAGCTCGACCGCCGGATGCACGGCCAACAATCGCAGCAATTCAACCCCGGTATAACCCGTTCCGCCGACAATGCCCGCTTTGATCATGACCGCAATTCACCCGCACTCGGTTAGGTAAAAGTCGGTATGATACGGAGCCGGCCACCTCATGCAAGCCAATCTCTGTTGGCGAACGCGTCGGCGGGGTAACTTTTGGCGTTGGCAGCGGTCCCATTCCGTCGGGTGGCGACTCCCCACGCATCTCGACTTGCAGGAGGTTGATCCGTGAAGCCGAACAAGGAAACCCTCGTTGCTGGCATCGCCCTGGCGGTAGTCATCGCTGCTGCCGCGGTTTGGCTTATGCCCACCGGCCTGCGCGAGGCTCCGCCGCTCGTCGGCCAGACGCTCGATGGCCGCACCCTGACGCTGGAGCAGCTACGCGGCAAGCCGGTGTTGGTCACTTTCTGGGCGACCACCTGCCCGTCTTGCACCGAGGAAATCCCCCACCTAGTCGAACTATACCGGGAGCTGCATCCCAAGGGATTGGAAATCATCGGCGTGGCAATGGCCTACGATCCCCCCGACCAAGTGCGGGCGATGGTCGAGCAACGACAGATCCCCTACCCTATCGTGCTGGATACCCAAGAACACATCGCTCGGGCATTCGATGATGTTCGCCTGACGCCCACTTCGGTGCTGATCTCACCGGAAGGCCGGATCGCGCACTATCGGCTCGGGTTGCTGGATATGCCCAAACTGCGTGATGCGATTCGAGAGATGCTCTAAGCGGCGAGACTCCTGATCTTCAATCAGCCTACCACCCACCCTCTAAACTCAGCGGAAGCAGGAATTAGCTCGTTCCAAGCACTCACAGGCTTGATCGAGATCGGCGTGACAGCGCATAACCCAGGCATCGCCCCAGAAGAAGTTGCAACTGGTTTCCGCGCGCAACACCCGCCAGCGCGCTTCCTCTAGCAACCCCAGCAATTCGGGATTGCGCGAACCGATATGGGTAGCGTTGCTCAGCGCCGCTTGCACCGCCTGGCTGATCTCATCCACTCGGGTCAGCGCATCCTTCTGGGCCGGTGTGCCCGCCCATTGCACGAAGTCGCGACCGTCGTGCCAGCCGGTATTCCACGCGCCCGGCCCGACCGTGACCTCACCGCTGACACCGAATCGGCTGAGATAATCCTTGATAAAGATCGGTTGAATGGTGGTTTCCCCGGTCCGGACTTTTTCCATTAACGGCTTGTAGAAGGCATCCCAGAAATTGCTGCCGGGAGTGACGTTGCGGAACCAGCCTCCGCTCAACCCGTCGGTGCAGGTTGTCACCAACGGGGTGAAATCGCAATTCTTAGTGCGTTCCCGGACTTCCCGATCAAACCATTCCAACTCCATGCCCGACTCCTGAGCATTCGATAAATCCCGGTCACGCACGATAACAATGATCTCTTCGCCGCCAAAGCGGGCGACGTGGGGTCGATAGCGTAACTCCTCCCAGCCCAGGGTTCCCACCGGCTGAACGTGCTCGCTGTCCACCAGCACGAAGCGATAGCCAAGGCGCCGTAACAGGGGAATCATTTCCATGCAAAACCCCATCTCGGGCGGCCAAAATCCCTGAAAATCGCTGTTGAAAAACTGGCGGCGGGCGATCCCGCGCCACCGTTCCAGATGCGCCTCCCAATCGGCTGGCGGAATCAGCGGCATGACCGGGTGATAGTAGCCCGTGCCCAACATGTCGATGACTTGGGTATTCCGTAACCGTGCGAGCAGCGAATCGCAATCAACGATCCCGTAGGCCCGACTCTGAAATTCCGAATGGGTTAACGTTTCCAACAACGTTCCGGACAGAGCCAGGTGCAACCGACCGACATCCGGGTAATCCTCTAGCGAACGGGGAATCCGATCCATCGCGAACAGGATTTCTTTGGCTTCCCATTCATTGCGTTCCAATAGATGCTCGAGATTGCCATGCGGCTGATGCAGGTTCAGCATCAGGGCATGATAAAGGGTGTTCGCCATGATTCAGCCTCCTCCGGTGACGGGCGACGGTGACGGGCGGCGGATCCCCCGCGTCGCCTGTCACCACATTTTTTATAATGATAAATCGGGAACGGCCGTGGCTGAATGCCCCGAAAAATTAAAAATCGCTCTCGACGATGGCGCCGGCCCGTCGGCAGATTTCTCGGCCGTAGTCGGTCCACAACCCTTGCCCCCAGTACCGGTAGCAACTGGTCTGGGAACACATTAGGTGAAACAGCGCGTTGCGATAGCGCGCATTGCTGGTGGGCACGGCTGGTTTCAACACTTTTTCGTAAAATTGCGAACTGGCCTTTTCCATCGGACCGAGCACGTTATCGTAGCCTCTGACCCAAGAGATATCGTTGGTCCAACTACCGCCTTCCATGTGAAAGCGGCCATCTTCCTTTTTCAATTCGGCGATGACTTTTTCCAATTTCTCTGGTCCACCGCCCGGCTGGAAACGATCCCAGATCCGTTTCTGGAACAGGGGCTGGAGTACGGGCAAATCACTTTCCTTGATCCCCGACGCGAACAGGTGTTCCAAGTACTCGGTGGCGTTCATCATCGGCACGTCCGAGCCCGACGCCTCATTCATCACCTGGAAGAACATGCCGGGAAACTCGTTCATCATCACCCCGCCATTCTCGCCATCGGCGATTTGGGTCACCAGGGGCGGCACCGATTTACCGGCCAACTCCCAGCGCGACAGACCCTTGGCTTCGTAATACGGCTGCATCTGCGCCACCAACTTAGTATCGCTGCCTTGGGTCTTGACGATGGCGATGATGCTGACGGTATCGCCCTTGGAGTTAGTGCAGACCAGCCGATGCGGCAGGTGCTTCTTCTCCGGACCATGGCCGTTTTCCGGCCGCTCCACGGTATGCTCTTGCACCAGCACCCACTGATAGCCGCAATCCACCAGCGTTTTGATGTATTCGTAAGCGGTATCGGGATGGTTGGGTAACGCCATTTCCGAGGGTGAAAATCCGCGCACTCGCGTCAGGGCTTCCAGCCCAAAGATAGCCGCGAAATGGTGCTGCCAAGCCTTGACATGCAACCGAAAATCCTGAGCCGGGGTCGAAGGCGCCACCGCATGACCCCATGGACAACCCAGCCATTCGACGCCCCGCCGGTACTGCGGATTGCAGGTGGCATTTTTGAGCGCATCGAACACATCGTGCAGCCCCATGGCGCGCAGACCGTGAAACAAGGTCCCGGAATACTCCAGCATCACTCGAGGCTCCTTGCCCTCGTTGATTGACTGCGGGACGAACTCGCCGATGCGTTTGTAGCACCAGTGAAAAACGGGCGCGTTATAGTTGTCGCCGATCCCCTGGTTTTCCATCATGTACTGGAGGTTGCTGATGATCCCCGCCGTGTGCAAATCACCGCCACCCGCCGGGATTAGCGGTTGGTGCATATGGAGGGCGATAGCGCAAGCCGAGCGAATACGCCCGAAATCGATCCGGCTTTCCGGTAGGAAAACCGGCTGGTCGCGGCTAGCGCGCAGCGTTTCTTCCACCAGGGATTCCGAACCACAGATGTTCGGCAACCCATCGACGTATTCCGGAAGCTGGCTCATGCGTAACATTCTCCTGTACTGGCTGGACTGTGGGAATAAGCGAGTAGCGCTTGCTCGATCGAAACGGTCCCTACTTGCAGCGGATGTACTCGTAGATGTTCAAGTAATCCTGCCCGGGTCGGCACCACGAATAATCGTAGCTCATTCCGTGGACCATCATTCGGCGGAAATCGTCCGGATATGCGAACCACAAGCCGATGGCACGGTGTATGGCCGATTCGATGCCAGCGTGGTCAGCACCCTGGAACACGAAGCCGTTGCGTTCCTCGAATGGTTTGGAGGAGTAATCCTTGTCGAACACCGTGTCCTTCAGACCACCGACCTCGCGCACGATGGGCAACGTGCCGTACTTCAGCGCGATCATTTGGGTCAAGCCGCACGGCTCGAACAGGCTGGGCATGACGATCATGTCCGCCCCGGCATAGATCAGGTGCGATAATTCCTCGTTGAAACCCAATTCGAGATGGCAATCGGGATTATCGTTGAGATGCCGCTTGAGGTTCCAGAAATGATGGTTGGTGTGCGGTTCGGGACTCGAGCCGAGCAACACGAACTGAGCATTGTGGCGCAAGGCGTAAAAAATGGCGTGATGGATGAGATGAACGCCTTTCTGGCTATCCAGCCGGCCCACGTAAGCGATGATCGGCTTGAAGTCTTTGCGTAGCCACAATCGGTCGCGCAAGGCATCTTTGTTGGCGTACTTCTGATCCAGAGTATCGATGCCGTAACGGCTGGGAATATGTGGGTCGACCTCCGGATTCCACACGTCGTAATCGATGCCGTTCAGCACTCCACCGAACTTGGCCTGATGCACGTTCAGGCTATGGTTCAACCCGCTGCCTTGATCGGTGAAACGCGCCTCGTGAGCGTGGGTCGGCGACACCGTGGTCACGAAATTGGAATAGACGATACCGCCCTTCATCAGGTTGACAGCGGTATGGTTATAGTTATCGCGCAGGCGGTCGAAATTGAAGTAGTGCGAAATATTGGTTAGACCGGTAGCCCACAACACGTATTCTCCGGTCAGACCCTGATGCTTAAAATTGTGAATGGTGTAACAGACCCGCTGCCAATGCATTCCGGCATGAGCGTACTGCTCGAATAGCAGAACCGGCACCAAACCGGTCTGCCAGTCATGGCAATGGATAATATCGGGCCGACGGTTATCCTTGAGCAGGAACTCCAGTGCCGCCTTGCTGAAGAACGCAAACCGGCTAACATCATCAGAGAAGCCATAAAAATGGCCTCGATTAAAGAAATTATCCTGGGAATGCGGCTCAATGAAAAAGCATTTGCGACCGTGAACGAAGCCGAACCATACCGAGCAGTGGACAGCGCTGTTATACCAGGGCACCCACAGATCTTTCATGCTGATCTGCAATCCCCAGACCTGGTCATAACGCATGCAGTCGTATTTCGGCAAGATGATGTGAACCTCATTACCACGGATTTCCAATTCCCGGCTCAGACCGAATACCACATCGCCCAGTCCGCCGACTTTTGCTACAGGGGCACATTCGGGAGCGATTTGTACGATGTACATAACAATCCATCCTTAAAATTTCAGATTCCGGGCAGCAGCGAGGCGGTCCGGAACACCTTGATCGAGGCTCGGGCCGTGACCGAGCCCTTGGTTCTAGTGCGGAAGATGGTCGCGACTGGTTACCAGGACAAACGCCTGCCCAGGCCGCAAATCGTAGGCAAAAGGTCGCGGGATGTACTCCAGGGGATACTCAGGGGAAACATCGAAAAGCGGTGCGCCTGCCTGAATGTAGGTACTCAGGTTCTCGGCATAGAAGTATTGGTGATTCCAGGGATCCTTATTGAGGATGACCAATGCCTCTTCGTGCGTTTTAGCCGAGGCTTTCCACATCAGCAGAATATTCGGATTCTGGTAGGGCAGTACGCTGGTCGGACACTCTTCCTGGAAGATCTGGTACTGACGCTTCACCGCGTTGACGCGGGCAATGAAATCGCATAAATCGACGTTCGGCTGTTCCCAATCATTCGGCCGGGTATTGACAACGTGCAAGCGACGACGGAATCCGTACTCAAAACCGATCGGGATCATCACGCCGGCCGAGAACAGGGCAGCGAACAGATAGCGCTGCTTCATCGCCTCTACGTTACCGTTGACCTCTTGGAATAAGCGCTCGGTATCATGGCTTTCGGGAAAACTGATCGATGGCGCGATCTCGCGCACCAGCTGATACTGCTCCATCAACCAGTTGCCATGGAAATCCCACCACTTGGAACTGTTGAACACGAAATCGAAACCGGCCTGGGCAGTTTGCTTGGTCTGATCGGCGGTGCAGCCCAAGGTCTCGGCGGTGAAAATCGTGTCAGGATATTTTTGGCGGATTTCACGAATCAGCCGGCCCCACAGGTTCCCCGGAATCTGGTAGGCGGCGTCGCAACGGAATCCTTTGAAGCCCAATTGCAACAAATACTCGATGATCTGGTAAAAATAGCGGTAGAGCCCTTCAGGATCGGAAGTGTGCTGATGATTGAAGCGCGCCAGATCGCCCCACACTACTTTATGCCCGTCCTCCATGCAGAACGGATGGGCGATATTGCCGTCTTCCAAAACGAACCATTCTCGATGCTGGCGGGTCAGGTCGGAGTCAAAGGCACAGTGGTTGATGACCAGATCCACCATTACCTTGAGGCCGAGTTTATCGGCCGCAGCGAGCGTCGCCTGCATTTGCTGGTCAGGAGTGAGCTTGGAACCCTGGTCGACCAGCAGCGGATTCAATTGGAAATAGTCAGCGATCGAGTACAGGCTACCCGAACTCCCCGGCTTCTGGACCGGGTTGACGAACACCCAGTCAAAACCCATATTAGCGGCCCGTTCAAGATGCGGTTCCCAATCTCCGCAGGGACCGGCCAGTAAGGGAAACAGGTTGTAGATCAGCATGGCGACTCCCCTGAGTTTTTCGTTCTGGTTACCTGGGCATGGCAGGCGCGCTCGGGTAAAATCGCGCCGCCTTGGATGGGAAACACAATTGTAAAATCGTAACACGAAACCATGAACGACAGGAGTCCATTAGCGGCGACCGATCGGTATCGCGTTGACGGATACCGGGAACGTCACAAATCGATGGCGAACCAGGCGGCCCGCTGAGGCGCGGGTTCCAAGACGCCCGCCGTTGGCACGGCATCCGCCGAGGCTGACTTGGCCACATCGCCAGCGGGCAAGGGATTTGCGTCCGCCGAGGCTGGCGATCCAGTCAGGCAGGTGTCGAGAAATTCCCGAATACCATCGATGCACTTGCCACACTCGATGCCTACCCCAAATCGGAGGCTCATCTCTCCGACGGTGCGAGCACCTTGTTCGACAGCCTGCCGGATTTGCTGGTCAGAAACCCCCTTGCACATGCACAGATACATCGTCTAAGTCCTCCTATTCACCGAAGTCTGTTGGTTTAACCGCGATTTTAAATCCAGTATAGAGACTGTTCGCGGGCGATTTGGTTGCCAAGACCCCTTGCCATGAATCCAATGAAATCGGACACTACCGGTTAGTGACAGCTATTGAAAAGCAGGTACCACCCCGTGGCTCCTTTGGCCGACCGGTAGCGTCCAACACAACATGAATCCATCATCCTCGTCCCCAGCTTGCAGCGATGCCGATGGAATCCATCGGTTTTCAAACCGAGGCTCCGCGCTAAAAACCAGTCGATGGCTCGACCTGACCACCTGATCACCCTTATCCCCGCCTTCAACGAGGAAACCACGATCGGTGCCCTCGTTAACCAGATCAAACAGCGTTGGAATTGCTCGGTCGTGGTCATCGACGATTGCAGTACCGATGCGACAGCGCGGATTGCCCGCGATGCGGGCGCCACTATCTTGCCGCTGACCCTACAACTCGGCGCTTGGGGCGCGATTCAGACGGGCTTGCGTTATGCCTTGCGCCAAGGTTACCGGATTGCCATCACGCTCGATGCCGACGGCCAACACGAACCGGACTGCATCGGCGAGCTCCTCAAGCCTGTCTTGGCCAATCAGGCGGATGTCACCATCGGTGCTTATCCCGAACGCGCCAGTCGCGCCCGCCGCATTGCTTGGTCTTATTTTCGATGGCTCACCGGCTTGAAGCTGGAGGATATCACCTCCGGTTTTCGGGCCTACAATCACGCGGCCATGACTGTGCTGGCCTGCCCAGAAGCCAGTTTGCTCGACTATCAGGATGTCGGCGTACTCTTGATCCTGCGTCGCAAGGGGTTGCGGGTCGCCGAAGTGCCGGTTTCGATGCAACCGCGGCTGCGCGGCACCTCGCGAGTGTTCCGTTCCTGGTGGGTCGTAGGACAATACATGCTGCAAACCAGCGTGCTCTGCCTCGCGCGGATCGGTCACGGCCGCACATTCACCACGCTGGACGACTGAGAGGCGTTTGATCTCGGTTCCCCAAAGGGTCGTGCGATTGAAAACAAACCCTCGCCCTTACCTTTGCCCCGAGAGAGGAAGTTTTATATGGTTTCCGAGAATCTAGATTGATGATTACTTACCAAATCACCTCAATGGTGATCGGGGCTTTTATCGCCGCCGTCATCCTATGGCTGGTCCGGCGTGACCACCTGCATGGACCTTATGCGATCTGGTGGATCGGCGCGGCCGCGACCGTTGGGATGCTAGGCTTTTTTCCACGACTGTTCGATTACCTGGCGGTCTATCTGGGCGTCCGGTATCCACCGATTCTGGCTATCGTGCTGGGATTGGGATTGCTATTGCTCAAGATCCTGACCATGGATTTGGAACGATCCCGGCAGGAACGCCTGATCCGTCGTCTGACACAACGGGTCGCAATGCTGGAAGCATACGGACCCCTATCGAAAATAGAGGCGACGTTGGAGACGGAAACAGCGGAAAACCCATCCAACGCTTCGGCAGATGGGATCCAAAATTCGTAATGCGTGTCTTGCATGTCGGCAAATATTATCCGCCGTTCGCTGGCGGCATGGAGCATTTCCTGGCCGATTTATTACCGGCGCTGCAAGCGCAGGGGGTCACCTCGGCGGCGCTGGTCCATCACGAACGGCCCGGACGAAGGGGACAATGGCCGGCATCAGTCGACCCACTCCCCATTTACCGGGCACCGTGCTTCGGACGGCTGCTCTACGCTCCGCTTAGTCCGGCGTTCCCGTTCTGGCTGAATCGGATCCTCTGCGAATTCCGGCCCGATTTGCTCCATCTTCACCTACCGAATACCTCGGCATTCTGGGTGATGGCATCGACAGCCGCTCGCCGCCTCCCCTGGGTCGTCCACTGGCATGCCGATGTGGTGGCCTCGCTGATCGATCGGCGGCTGGCGCTGGCCTATCGCCTGTACCGGCCGCTGGAGCAACGGCTGCTGGCTGCCAGTCAGGCGATCATCGCGACCTCGCCCCCGTATTTGGACGCCAGCGCGGCGCTGGCACCTTGGCGGGAACGTTGCCACGTTATCCCACTCGGCCTCGATCCAAGCCGTATCCCTGATCCAGACCCGGCGGCGCAAGCGCGAGCGGCGGCACTATGGGGCGAGGCGGGTTTTCGGGTCTTGGCCATCGGTCGCCTGACCTATTACAAAGGCCACGAAGTCCTGATCCGGGCTGCCGCCGCATTGCCGGCCAGTCGCGTACTCATCGTAGGGACTGGCGACCAACGGGAACGACTGGCGGCGCTCGTCAAGTCGATGGATCTCGGCGACCGGGTCGTTTTACCTGGATTTCAGCCTGACACCGACCTCAATGCCCTGCTGGCTAGTTGCGATGTGCTCTGCCTGCCATCACTGGAGCGCACGGAAGCTTTCGGCCTGGTGCTGCTGGAGGCAATGCGCTTCGGCAAACCGGTGGTGGTCAGCGACATCGCCGGCTCCGGAACCGGTTGGGTGGTGCGGGAAGCTGGCCATGGTCTATTGACGCCGATCGGGGATTCCAGGGCCCTTGCCGCTGCGCTGGGCGAACTGCAACGCGATCCTACCCGGCGGAACGTTCTCGGTCGATCCGGCGTGAGCGCCTTGCAGGAACAGTTCGGCATCGAACCGGTTGCCGCCGCCGTAGCTGCCCTATACCGTCGGTTGCTCGCCGCTGGCTAAAGCTTGAGTCGCGATTGACGGCAGCCGTTCGCTGGCCTCGTCCGGTGGGACGAAAACGGTCATCACCCAAAACAACAGTGCCGGTATAACGTGCAGGAACACTCGGTTGATACTGGTGTATTGCTCGGCCCAATGCTGGGCATCGGTCAGAAAAAACAACACGAACAGCATCAACAGACAAGATCCGATAAAAACGGCCGCGACCCTTCGCCAGCGATCCACTCGTAGCGCCGGCGCTCCCACCACGACCGCCACCAACACCAGGTACCACAACAAGTGCCAATTGGCCAAAATAAAAAAGTTCTTCAGCACAGGAATCCAGACGTTGTGATAACCCAAATTGAACCGCCCGAGATAAGGGATCTCAATCAAATTAGGCCGCAACAGGAATTCACCTAAACCCGGCACATGAAAGGCCATGCCCCCCATCGACCACCAGCCGACACTCAACATCACCACGGCAACCGCCAGTAACCATAACCACCCTCCTCGCAACCCGACAACGATCAGGGGAGGCAAAAACATCAGCAGCCAGACCGTGCCTTCCAGCTTGATGAGGGGGCATGCCACGGCCAACAACAGCGCCAGAACCCCTTGATGCCGGTCACCGTTCCGCAACCATTGCAAGAACGCAATGGCGGCCAAGCTGAAAACCACCGCCATCCACAGATCGGCGTAGCCGGCCAAGGCGACATGGGTATCCAGTACCGGTAAGGACAGTAGCAACCAGACAAACAGCAAAGCAGTCAACGGTGGCGCACCCCACAACCGGGTCTGCCCGTAGAAGCCCAGTCCTAGCGCCAGCGCCGCCCCAAACCAGGGCAGATTGGCCGCCGTTTCGTTCCAGGCGCCGAAAGCTAGCGTTGGCCACAACGTCAGCAGCGGCACCGTGATCGGATAATTCCAAGCTTCGATGGCGTAGGCAGAGCCGCCAGGATCGGCCAACCAGCGTTGGAGATCGACGAATGGTACCCACCGCTGCAATTCGGCCCAGACTTTCGGCCGAACAGTCCAGGTTGTCCAAGCATCCCATGGATAGATCGGCCGCCACCAAATCTCCAGCGCCAATCCCATCAATCGCCAGCCGAGCCAAGCCAACAATAATACAAACAGCAATCGCTCCCAAAGTAGTCGATCCCGCCAGCGGTTTCCGGGCGGATCGAAGTCGGTAGTAAGCCCGACTCGGCGCCACGTCAGCCAGCCGCCGACCAGCGCCAGCACCATCAGCACTAGCATAGGACCGGCCGCGCTTGGCGAAAAACCGAGCGCCGCCTGCAACCGCAGCAATAGCGTGACTGCCAGCAACCCGAGAACATACCCATAGCCCAGCACCAGCGGCCAGACCCCAGCGGGCGCGCCGCGCCAAGCACCGCGCACACTCAAGGCGCCGGCCAGCCACGGCAAGCCCAGTGCCAAGCCCACGAACCACCACCTCATCGTCGCTACTCTCCCTGAACCCGGAACAACGCGCCACGCGACGCCTCCGCGTGGAGCATCTCCGCCGGCAAGCGCTGATTTTCCCATTCCAGCGCTCGACGTTCGCGGCTATAGCGCACTCCCGCCAAGGGCGATAGCACGAGGATATAATCGCCCTTGCGCACCGTGCCGGCACGGGGGGGCTGCAAAAATCTCATGAAGTCGTTATGCGGCAACAGATGGTAGCGGGCTCTTCCCGCCCAAAAACCACCAGGATCAGCACTGACGATAAACAGCCGGGCTGGCTGCTCCGGTAATCGCCGGCGGACTTCGATCAAGAACCGATACAAATCGCCATCCAGATCCGCCAGTCGCCGCTCGTCTTCCCCTTTTCCAGCAAACCGAACCGCGGTTCCGGCCAATCGCTGGCTCAAATCCCATTGCCAGCGCACATCCAGCAGCAACCAGCCCACCAGAAATAGAGTGACATACGACCACCGGCACTCGACCGTCCCACGCAACCCGCTGAATACCGCGTACAAAATCGCGCTGAACCCGATCCAAAGCGCGACCATCAGCACGGGCGGAAACAGTGCATCCAACGGCGCGCCGGCCACAAAATTGATGGAGCGCTGGCTCCAATCCTCGAACGTCGTCCATTCATCGAATGCCAGGCGAGCGAGTGCGGTTAGTCCGAGTACCGACGGCCGCAACTCCAGCCGACGAAACACCAGCGGTTGCGCAAGCGGTCCCGACGTGCTCAAGCCAATCATGGCAATCCGATCCCGCCAGTATGGTTCCGAACTCAGGTCCAACGTCCCACCACCCGGCCCCGTCGGTGACAATACAAGCTCCCGTACCGTGTCCGGTTCGGCCAACGTTATCCAGATCAGCCGCAGCTCGCGGCCTTGGGCCAAGCCATCCACTTGCCAGATGAGATGACGATACACGGCCGCTCGTGCCAACCGACCCAATCCTTGCACAGCGGCCAACCCCTCCGGGCCGGGTTGGCGAACCTCTAGGCCGGCTGGTATTGGCCCGCCTTGGCCGCTCGCCAGTTGCAACGCCTCCCCGGTCAGTACGACCGGCGGCACCGTGTCCGACAGACCGCCGGTGCGATAGAACAGCATGGATACCAATACGGTCACCACCAGGCCACCGACCGCCGCCCATATCACTCCGCCAACCCACTTCAACCGGCTTCTCTCATTCCACGATTCCGACATTCGCCCGATCCCTGCCACTTGATTTCTTTGCAATACCGCTCCAGAGTCCAAGCGGGCCGATAGCCCAGCTCGATCCCGATTCGGGTGGAATCGTAGCACGCCCAGCCCAGCAACTTGTCCAACGCCATTTGAGCTCGCCGATTCCGGCGGCCGGACAACCGCGACACCCCATCGACGAATGCCGCAACGCCGTAAAGTACCTTGGCAGGAACAGCCCAGTTTGGTACCGACCGCCCCAGCGCCTCGCGCAACGTGACGTACAGAGTCCGCCCCGAGCACGGTGTGCCATCGGTCACGAAATAGGTTCTGCCGGCGGCGGCGGGATGCGCGACCGCCAGCAACGTCGCCTGCACCACGTCGTCCACATGGATCAAGGAGCGACGATTGCCGGTTTCCGGCAACGGCGGCAACCAACCGCGCCGTGCCGCTTCGATCAATCGCGCGAGATTAGCCTTCATTCCAGGACCGTAGATCAGCGCTGGCCGCAGATTGACTGTATGGAGCCCCCGCTCGTACCCCACCCGTAACACGCGATCTTCGGCAGCGCGCTTGGCTTGGCCGTAGGGCGTCTCTGGCACCGCGACCCAGCTTTCATCCACGCAACGCTGGCCAGGATCGCCAACCGCCTTAACGCTGCTCAGAAACACAAACCGCTCGACGCCGGCGGTCACCGCCGCCTCAAGCAACCGAAAAGTGCCCTCGGCGTTCACCTGCCAATGCCGGTCCGCGAAATCGGGGGTATCGGCCGCATCGGCGTGGGCGAAGCCGGCGGCATGAATCACCGCGTTCGCCCCAGCGCAGGCTCGCGCTAGACTGCCGGCGTCAGCCAGGTCGCCCACGACGATTTCGAGGTTGCATTCGCCTGCTGGCAACGCGTGGCCGGATCGAACGAGAACCCGCAGTCGCGCGCCACGTTCCCGCAACGCGGCGATCAATCGCTGCCCGACGAACCCCGTCGCGCCGGTCACCAGCACGACGCGATCCCGATAAAAATCCGCCGCTACCACCACCGCCACCCGTGCCGGTTGAAAAACAATATCGCCGCGCGGAGGAACAAGCCGACATGCCGGATCCCCTTGCGGGCAGCGTGACCGCCGAGGTGGACGATGCGGACCCGAGGCACGCTTGCCAGCCGCGTCACTTGCGCCAACCGCAGGCTCAAATCAAAATCTTCGAAATATAAAAAATACTCGGGCCGAAAACCCCCGATCCGGTCCAAAGCCACCCGCCGGCATAACATGAAACAACCGCTGGCGATGGCCGGATCCCACAGCACAGTGCCGTCGATCCGGTCGCGCAGCTCGTAGTGATCCAGCCGGGTCTGGAATCGTTGCCGCACCCATGCGGGCGCAAAACCACGCAGCGCCAGATCGAGCACGGCTGGGTAATTCTTGCACAAATATTGGGGCTGACCGTTCCCGTCCCGCGCAGCGGGGGCCACCAAACCTGCCTCGGGATACGCCATCAAAAAGGTCAACCCTTCGCTGAGGGCATCCTCTTCCAGCAGCACATCGGGGTTGAGAATCAAATGGAAATCGCCTGCGGACTGACGCAGCGCCAGATTGTGGCCAGCGCCATAACCGATGTTGCCGTGGCCACTCAGTAGCTCGAGTTTCAGCGTCGGTCGTGCCAGATCAAGCAGGCATTCCAGTGATTCAAGTGATTCAAACCAGCCGGAACCTGGACCATTATCCACCAACACCAGCCGCGCTTCAGCCAACAATCCTTGTCGGCGCGCGTGTTCGAGCGCTCGGTCGAGCCGTTCCAACACCATGCGCAGCATTGATAGATCCGGCGCGTAGGTGACGATGGAAATCGCTAGCGAAGTCACGATTCAGCCACGCCAGCGCCGCCGTAACCCCGTCCACAAACGCTCGCGCCAAGAGCGCCGCAACAGATCAACCTCAGTAGCCAGCCGGTTCGATTGATCCGTCAATTCGCTCAACCGTCTTTCCAACTCGCTCCGGGCTGCCGTCGCAGCCGCCAGCTCCGTCTCCAGTCGGACGCTATTTGTGCTCCAGCTCGCCACAGCCGCCTCCAATTCGGCGTTTCGGCTGGCCAGCACCGCTTCGCGAGCCTCCGATACCCGCGCTCGATCGATCAAGGCCGCTTGCGCCGTTTCCGCATCCCGGCGCGGGACGCAATGCTGAACCAGCGCCAGATAATCCAGCGACATCGGCCAAGACAGGTCGGCAACCAGCTCGCCCCCCTTCCGCAATCCCGCCAGCGCCGAAGCCGGAACCGGCAATTCCAGATGCGGATCCTCGCCGGCTAGCAGCACGATCATCCCCTCGGCAGACCAGCCCGGCTCCGCGATGACCAGCTGCCGGCTGGGCTGATCCGCCAAACTGTCGCGCCGGCCGTCCCATTCCCAAAGTGACTGACCGGCACCGTCACGTAACGCCAACCGATACAACCGCATCAATCCAGGCCGATCCGCGAAATCGAGCCGCAAGGTCTGTGGCGGAGTCGGCAAGACGGGGATCGGCAAGGTCAGGCACTGTCTCGCCGCCCCGATCTGGCCCCAGGTCGTGCTGCTATCGTTGGCCCGATACTCGCCCTCAGGCCAGCGCCAAAACAATTGACAGGCAAAGCGTAACTCGGGCGGCGGACACTCCAGCGCCGGGCACTCAACCAAGCCAACCTCTGCGGCAGCCTGGGCTGACACAATAAACTGATAGACCAGCGCCTCGGGTCGGCCCAATAAACCGCGCACCAACGCGGGTGGCAAGGCATCGAGACGGCAGTCGGCGAATTCGGACTCACGCAGACCTAACAGCGCGGCATCGACCGCGACTACCTGCAATCCCGCCCTTGCGAGCGACCGAGTCAGCGAGCGTAGGGTAAAAAACCGCAGATGGGTTTCGTCGAGCAATCCTTCGACGCGATAGCGAAATTCTCCTGCCAGCAATTCGGCGATTAGCCCAGCGTAAGCGACATTCGGTACGGATGCCAGCACATGCCCGCCCGGCGCCAGCAGGCCGGGCAGTTGCGCCAGCAAATCGCCGGGCTGGCGCAGATGTTCCAGGATGTCGGCGCAAACGATGAAGTCATAACGACATCCGACAAAACGCTCGGCCAGCACGACTTGTTCGAGATCGGCACACTCCAAGCGACGATACCAAGGCGCAGCCTCGGCGGCGGCGGCGGGATTGTACTCAACTCCGTCCACGATGCATTCGAGGTGTTCGGCCAAATAGCGACCCAGAATGCCCGGACCCGCTCCCAAATCCAACACTGAACTCCCCGGTCGGACCAAGCGCGCGAGCTTGGCCAATGAGTCCTGACCGTGCGGATCCAGGAGGCGATGATAGATGTGGGTGGTGGGAACGACAGACATGAACTTTAGTAGAGATGGCACTCCAACCGTGGAGAAGGGTTATCGAAAAATCTTTAGCCAACAAACCGCGGGTCAACCGATCCCAATCGGGAACACCGTTATTCCGATCGGGTGGACGATCCGCTAGCGTTCACGACGGGGATCCCATTATCTCTTACCCATCGCCCGAAACAACACTGCGCCGAGAATGATTGATCCACCGAGCAACGCCAGTGGCCCCGGCGTTTCGCCCAGCAGCAGAAACACCCAAACCGGATTGAGCACTGGCTCGATCATCGGCAACAGAATCCCTTCCACCGCCCGGACATGGCGCAATGCCAGCGCATACAGGATATAGGGTAAACCCAGTTGTACGACACCGAGCAGTAATAATCCGATCCAACCCCTGACGTCCGGCGCGGATTGAAACATGAATGGCAAACCGATGACACCCGCTAGCAGATTGCCCAGCACCAGCGCCGAAATCGCCGATTCCTCACGGTGGCGACGCAAGAACAACGTCAACCAAGCAAAGCAGAAACCGCTGCCCAGGGCCACGCCGTTGCCGAGATAACCGTCCAGACTGAGTTCATCGCCGAAGAACAGCAGCATCCCGAACAGGATCACGATCAAACTCAGCCAGTCGTTGGCTTTTGCCCGCTCGCCCAGAAACCACGGGCTGAACAAGGCAACGTAAAATGGCGCGGTGTATTGCAACAGGATGGCGTTTGCCGCCGTGGTCAGTTTGTTAGCGATGACGAACAGTACTACCGTTCCCGCATAGGCAACCGCCGCGCCGATTTGCTCAAACGATCCAGTGAACCGCAGTGCCTTGTGGAAGATTAGCGCGATGATTGCCGCGCCGATCAGGCTGCGCATCCCGGCAATGGCCAATGGATTCCAAGCGACCCATTTGATCAGCAAACCGCCCAGGCTCCATAGGATCGCCGCCGCCAACAACATCCACACGGCGCGGCGGTGCGCAGCATCGATTGCGGTTGTCGCCGATTGAATTGCGCTGTCCCGCTCCTCGCTCATTCGCCGCCGCCGAGATAGGCGTTGCGAACTTCGGGGTTGGCTAACAATGCGTCGGCGCGATCTTCCAGCACGATTCGACCCACTTCCATGACATAACCCCGGTGCGCCAGTTTCAGGGCGGCGCGGGCGTTCTGCTCGACCAGGATGATGGTCACACCGGCTTCGTTAATTTCCCACAACGTCTGAAAAATCGCCTTGACCAGCAACGGTGCCAATCCCAAGCTGGGTTCGTCCAATAACAAAACGCGCGGATTGGCCATCAGCGCCCGACCGATGGCTAGCATTTGCTGCTCGCCGCCGCTCAGGGTACCGGCCAATTGGTCGCGACGCTGCGCCAGCACCGGGAACAGATCATGAATCCATCGCAGCGTCTCGCTCACCTGAGGTCGATCTGTGCGACTGTAGGCACCCAAGTCGAGGTTTTCCCGCACGGTGAGCGTACCGAAGATGCGGCGGCCTTCTGGCGCCTGAGCGATGCCAAGCCCCACTAAGCGATGGGCGGGCAGCTTGTGAATCGGATGAGACTCGAAGCGGATTTCACCTCGCGACGGCCGTAGCAACCCGCTAATGGCGCGCAGGGTGGTGGTCTTGCCGGCGCCGTTCGCCCCAAGAATAGCGACAATTTCGCCCTGACGAACATTCAGGTTGATTCCATGCAACGCTTCAACGTCGCCATAACGGACGTGCAGATCTTCGGCTTCCAGCAGCATATTAGTTGGGATAAAGTCCGGTTCTCGGTTTGCCGAACCTGTTTTTCTAGCGATTCAATTTCAGCGAGCGGCGGTTGGTTTGGTAATAGCGGCAGCCTGAGCCAAGCTGGGCTGTCGCTATCGTAACGGTTATTCTACCGCCAAACAAAGAGTGAGCGACATCGCAGGCCTCTCCCCAAGTATTGATTGGAGAGAGGCCGATCACCGGCATTTTTGACACCCGACTCCTTCACGCCATCGCCAGCAACAAAGCGTTCAATCGCTTGACGAAGCTGGCCGGGTCTTCCAACTGTCCCCCTTCCGCCAACATCGCCTGCTCGAACAACAGGTGGGTCAAATCACCGAAGCGGCCCGTATCGGTCTCACCTTGCAGGCGCGCGACCAAAGGATGGTGGGGATTCAGTTCCAGATAAGGCTTGCTGGTCGGCACGCTCTGGCCGGCGTCGCGCAACAACCGCTCCAGGTGGGCGCTGAGGGCGTGTTCGTCCACCACCAGACAGGCCGGCGAATCGGTTAGCCGTGAGGAGATACGAACCTCTTTGACCTGATCGCCCAGCACCTCCTTGACCCGCGCCAGCAGATCCTTGAACTGGTCCTCGGCCTGCTTTTGTTCCTGCTTTTCCTCTTCCGAGGCGATCTTGTCCAGATCCAGCGCGCCCTTGGCCACCGATTGGAAAGGCTTGCCCTCGAACTCGTTCAGGTGCGACATCAGCCACTCGTCCACCCGATCGGTCAGCAACAACACTTCCAAACCCTTCTTACGGAAAATCTCCAGATGGGGGCTGTTCTTGGCAGCAGCGAAACTCTCGCCGGTAATGTAATAGATTTTATCCTGTCCCTCTTTCATCCGCCCGATGTAATCGGTCAGAGAGATGGTCTGTTCCGCGCTATCGGTGTGGGTGGACGCGAAACGCAGCAGCTTGGCGATTTGCTCGCGGTTGCCGTAATCCTCTGCCGGACCTTCCTTCAGCGCCCGGCCGAATTCTTTCCAGAACTTGCCGTACTTCTCGGCATCGTTCGCGGCTATGTCTTCCAGCAGGCCCAGCACCTTCTTGACCGAACCGGCGCGAATGCCGTCCACCACCTTGCTGTTTTGCAGGATTTCACGGGAGATGTTCAGCGGCAGATCGTTGGAGTCGATGACACCACGCACGAAGCGCAGATAGCGCGGCATCAGATGTTCGGCGTCATCCATGATAAAGACGCGCTGCACGTACAGCTTAACGCCGTGGCGTTGATCGCGATCCCACAGATCGAAGGGTGCGCGTCCCGGAATGAACAGCAGCGAAGTGTATTCCAGTTTGCCTTCAACCCGGCTGTGGGTCCAAGTCAGCGGTTCCTCGAAATCATGGCCGACGTGCTTGTAAAACTCCTTGTATTCCTCTTCCGTGATCTCCTGCTTAGGCCGCGCCCACAGCGCCGCCGCCTGGTTGATCCGCTCGTCCTCGATTTTCGGCGGCGCGTCCTTATCCTCGCTGAATTTCTGCACCGGCATGATCACCGGCAAGGTGATGTGGTCGGAATACTTGGTGATGATCGAGCGCAACTGCCATTCGTTCAGTAATTCGGCCTCATCCTCGCGCAGGTACAGGATGACCTCAGTGCCACGCGTCGGTTTATCCACTGTTTCCAAGGTGTATTCGCCTTCACCGTTGGATTCCCAACGCACCCCATGTTCGGCGCTCATGCCGGCGCGGCGCGTGAACAGGACAACCTTGTCGGCAACGATGAAACTGGAATAGAAACCGACACCGAACTGGCCGATCAGGTTGGCGTCCTTGGCCTGATCACCGGTCAGCTTTTGCATGAACTGGCGGGTACCCGAGCGGGCGATGGTGCCGATGTTATCGATGACTTCCTGCCGGTCCATGCCGATGCCATTGTCGGCGATGGTGATGGTGCGGGCGTCTTTGTCGAAACTGACCCGGATTTTCAGCTCGGGGTCGTTTTCGTACAGGGCGCTGTCGGTCAGGGCTTCAAAACGCAGCTTGTCGCAGGCATCGGAGGCATTGGAGATCAGTTCGCGGAGGAAAACTTCCTTGTGGGAATACAGGGAATGTGCGACCAAGCGCAGTAGTTGTTGCACTTCGGCCTGAAAACCAAGGGTTTCCTTGTGGGCTTCGACGGTCATAGGTAACGGGCTCCTGGATGGGGTTCACGGTTTTCGGCCCAATATGCGGACAAACAGCGGGATTTCAAGGCGGTGCGTGCGCGAAGTTTTTGGGGTGGGCGGTAAAGTGTCCACTTCCAGACGTGTCACGACCAAGGCCGACTAAGCTTCCCTCATGACAACGGCAAAAGGACCATCAAAGAAATCATTTATCCTCTAAAGTTTCATGACAGATTGCCGATAGCCAAAATTGGCGGCTAGGAAATGCCAAATCGGATTTGGAACACTCCGGTGAGTTGCCTTCTTATCAACGAAAAAGCATCCACACTTGCCACCACGATTAAGATATCATATAAAAATTCTGTGCTGGTAATGGATATATTCTACTTGGTATCCTATAGGTTCATTCTATCTATTACACTGTTCGAGTAAAATTCATATTATTCTTCACTTCAAGCATATTATTTCATTTCAATTTTTTAAGGAGTAAAAAAATGCCAATCTGCCAAGTTTGTGGAAAAGAAATAAACTGGCTAGAATCTTTAGATTTCGGTAATGGCCAAAAATTCTGTTCAGATAAATGTTATCAAACAATTTTACCAAATCTCCCTAAAAATTTATTATTTTCCCATAAAAAATTTGGTGAAAATATTGGGATTTCAGCTGGAGAGACAGCAAGTGCTCAAAACTATGCAGATAATGTAGTTTTCAGCGCAGAGCGTGGGCATGGTTTTGCCGCAGAAAAAGCCAACCACTTATTTGACAAATTTATTGGAAAAGACGCAACTCTCACTGGCGGCAATAATATAAAAAATGGTGCGGACCGATTAGTTGATGGTGTGCAGATTCAAACAAAATATTGTGCGTCTGGCTCAAAATGTGTTAGAGAATGCTTTGATGGTGGAGGCAACTTTCGTTACTGGAACCGAAATGGAACCCCTATGCAAATTGAGGTTCCATTTGACAGGTACGAAGATGCAGTCAAGGCAATGGCTGACCGAATACGAAAAGGCCAAATTAAAGGAGTAAACAATCCTGAGAAGGCCAAGGAAATTATTCGTAGAGGCAACTTCAACTACGAAACAGTACGCCTGATTGCTAAAGCGGGGACTATCCAAAGTCTAACCTATGACACTGTAAACGGAATCCAGCTAGCAGGCACGGCTGCAAGCTTATCTGCTGTTATTACGTTTGCTTCGGCAATTTGGAATGGTGAAGATTTTGATGCCGCACTCGAGATAGCTTGTTATTCCGGCCTTAAAGTTGGTGGCATTGCATGGGTAAGCAGTATAATTACCGCCCAGATTGGAAGAACAGGTTTAGAGCAAGGATTACGGACAACAACAGACTGGATGGTTCAACAAATTGGACCAAAAGCGGCAAGTTGGATCGCAACTGGCTTACGATCAGGAAATGCGCTTTATGGCGCTGCTGCAATGAACTATGTAAGCAAATTGCTCAGGGGTAATATCGTAACTACCGCTATTACAACCCTCGTATTATCGGCTACAGATCTCTACCGAATGTTTGATGGACGAATATCAGGTACTCAACTTTTTAAGAATGTCTCTACCACTGCCGTAGGCGTAGCCGGAGGAGTAGGCGGATGGCAAGCAGGTGCCGCCGCAGGTGCCACATTAGGTAGTGCTGTTCCTATTTTAGGAACAGTTACAGGAGGAATCATCGGTGGACTGCTAGGAAGCTTAGCTGGAGGAGCAGTAGCTCAAAGCATTTCTAAAACAGTTCTCGATAAATTTATCGAAGACGATGCAAAAGAGATGTCAAAAATTCTTGAAACAGTGTTTGTTGAAGAGGCACAACTCTATTTACTGGGAAAAAATGAGGCCGAAACGGTTATTGAAAAACTCCGAACAATGGATTTACCGGATAAACTTCGTGATATGTATGCGGATTCTAATAGAGAATATTTTGCGAAAAATTTACTAAGCCCACTCATTGAACACGTAATTAGCAATCGAAAAAAAATATCCCTCCCCTCTGACGAACAACTTTTAAAAAGTGTTGGCAAGATAATTGATAAATTAGTTGATAATATACCACCTACACTACAAAGCTGATTTAAAGCAGCGTATTCTCCAACCGTACAAGTTCCGCTAAGCTGCTCGCTGATGCCGTTACCGATCGGGAGGTTCGCCATGCCCCAAGCTCGCGCCAAGACCGCCTTCACCGCTGACAGTTATCTGGCTTGGGAAGAACGCAACCCCAGCAAACACGAGTATCTGGCCGGCGAAATCTTCGCGATGGTGGGCGCAACCGATGCCCATGTGACCATCATGGGCAACCTGTTTACCCTGCTGCGTGCCCATGTGCGCGGACGACCCTGCCGGGTCTATATGGCCGACATGAAGCTGCGGGTGGACACCGCCGACGCCTTCTTCTACCCCGATTTACTGGTCACCTGTGCACCAGAAGACCATGTATCGTCGCGCTTCAAGCGTCAGCCAACGTTACTGGTAGAGGTGCTATCCGCGACGACGGCCGCGTTCGACCGAGGCCAGAAGTTCGCGATTTATCGGCAACTACCCAGCCTGCGGGAATACGTGCTGATCGAACAGGATCGAATGAGCGTGGAATGTTTCCGCCGCAATGAACGGGACCGCTGGGTTTTGCAAGCTTACGGTCCAGGCGACCAAGTGGAACTATCGAGTCTGGAATTCGGCACAACCATCGAAGCGCTGTACGAAGATGTCACGCTGCCGGCCATCCCGGACGAACCTTGGCGCCTGCCCGAAGAAAACACGGATTGAATAGGCGACTATTCCGGTTCGACCACCACACCTTCATGCCGCAATAGCCAGCGCTTGATCGCCAGCGGATCGCCGGCCACCTCACCGGCATAACCGCCCAAGCCTTGTCGGCCCACCACCCGATGGCAGGGAATCAAAATGGGGATGGGATTGCTCCGGCATGCGCCACCAATGGCGCGAGCAGCGGTATCGAGTTGTCGGGCCAACTCGCCGTAGGTCAGCACTGTTCCAGGCGGGATGGCCTGCAAAGCCTCCCGTACTTTCCGTTGAAACGCGGTCCCAACTGGCGCTAGCGGTACCCCAAACGAATAACGGGAATCGCGGAAATACGCTTCCAGTTGCTCAATCACCCCTTGAGTCGCGGCATTCGTCGGTGGTTGCTCGGGCGTATCGGCGGGTAGGTAATCCAGCGCGCTCACGGCATCACCCGCCATGCGGATGGCCACTCGACCCAGCGGCGTGGCGATGATGGCTTGATAGGCATTCATAAAGATTTCCTCGCCGCCAAACGTTCTGCCGCAAGCGAAGGGTTTTACTAATCGTCGCGAGGAACGCAGCTTAACCAGTCGCGACCGGCATCCCCGTAAACGATGAAGTACGGATTCCGTAGCGATTCACGGGTATTGTAACGCAACGGCTGGCCAGTCTCCGCCGACACCACTCGCCCCCCCGCCACTTCGACGATGGCTTGCGCGGCGGCGGTGTCCCACTCCGAGGTTGGACCGAGGCGCGGATACACGTCCGCCGATCCTTCCGCCACCTGACAGAGCTTGAGCGAGCTGCCGATGGTGACCAGCTCATGCGGACCCAATCTGGCGACGAACGCTTGCAAACTCGATCCGCCGTGCGACCGGCTGCCGACCACCCGCACTGGCTCGCCCGACCGCAACGGTTTAACTGCGATTCGCTGCGGTGGTTGGCTGGGGCTCTCACGAAACGCGCCATAACCCCGAGCGGCAAAGTAGCAGACGCCAGTCACCGGCACCCGCACCACGCCGAGTACTGGCTCGGACTCCTCGATCAGGGCGATGTTGACGGTAAACTGACCATTGCGCTGCACAAATTCCTTGGTGCCATCCAGGGGGTCGACCAGCCAATAGCGACGCCATTGCGAGCGCTCGGCAAACGAGATATCGGCGGACTCTTCCGACAAAACAGGGATATCGGGAGTCAGGCGTTGCAGCCCGGCAAGAATAGCGTGATGCGCAGCCAGGTCAGCGGCGGTCAGCGGACTTTCGTCCTCTTTGGCGGTAACGCCAAACGCCGTGGCGTAGATGCCCAAAATGCGCTCGCTGGCATCCGCCGCCAGCGCCCGCACCGGGTCCAGCCAGTGGGTCCATTGATCCTGCATGTCGCCCCTCCGACGGAACAACACCCTGACCCCTGCCTACTTTCCTGAAGGGCGGGTGGAAAATGGGGAACATAGGCGCCCTCCAAACAAAAAGGCGATTCCAGCAAAGATCGCCTTCCGTCACAGCCGTAGCATCGGCTTTATGAGAGCTTTTCCTTGATGCGGGCCGCCTTGCCTTCCAGACCCCGCAGATAATACAGCTTGGCGCGACGCACGTCGCCCCGGCGCTTGACCGTGATATCGGCGATGGCGGGGCTATAGGATTGAAAGACCCGCTCCACGCCTTCGCCATGGGAAATCTTGCGGACGGTGAACGCCGAGTTCAGGCCGCGATTGCGCTTGGCAATCACAATACCCTCGAACGCCTGCAACCGCTCGCGGCTGCCCTCTTTCACCTTGACCCGCACCACCACGGTATCGCCGGGACCAAAGTCCGGGATTTCGCGGTTCATCTGTGCCCGCTCGAACTCTTCAACCAGTTTGCTCATGACCCTACGCTCCACGTTACTCGGCGAGATCTCCGGCAACGCCGGCGGTCTCTGTTCTCTCTCGATATTCGCGAATAAAATCGCTCAACAGCACTCGTTCATCAGCATCCAGCGGCCGCGATGTCAGCAGTTCAGGCCGCCGCAACCACGTCCGGCCTAACGCCTCACGTCGCCGCCAGCGAGCGATGGCGGCATGATCGCCGCTTAACAGCACGGCCGGCACTCGCCGGCCATCAATTTCCTCGGGGCGGGTATAGTGCGGACAATCCAGCAGCCCATCCATGAACGAGTCTTGTTCCGCTGACTCGCCGTCGTTCAGCGCCCCCGGCAACAGGCGGGCCACGGCATCGATCATCACCAGCGCCGCCAGTTCGCCCCCGCTCAGGACGTAATCGCCGATGGACCACTCTTCGTCCACCTCGGCCTCAATCAGGCGCTCGTCGATACCTTCATAGCGACCAGCCAGTAAAATCAAGTGCGGCTCTCGCGCCAGCTCCCGCACGCCGTCCTGATTGAGCAGCCGGCCTTGCGGGCTCAGATAAATCGTTTTGCCACAGGGCGCTACCGTCCGCCGCGCCCGCTGCAAGGTATCGCGCAGCGGCTGGACCTTCATCAGCATGCCCGGCCCCCCACCATAAGGCCGGTCATCGACCGTGCGATGCCGGTCGTGGGTGTCTTCCCGCGGATTCCAAGTCGCCACGGTTAACAAACCGCGTTCGACGGCCCGGCCAGTGACGCCAAACCGCAACAGGGTTTCTACCATTTCGGGAAACAGGGTCACCACATCCACGCGCACGGCGACGTTTCTCCCTCTTTCCCTCACCTCTACCGCTCTCCCCGGAGGAGGCGCAAAAATCAGAAGGTGCGGGAAATCAAAAATCCGGATCCCAATCCACCCGCAGCAAGCGCTGTTCGAGATCGATCTCGGTGATCACCTGACCCCGGATAAAGGGCACAAGCCGCTCTCGCTCGCCTCGCACTACGACCACATCGTTGGCACCAGTCTTAAACAGGGAATCGACCGTTCCCAGTTCCCTACCGTCCAGCGTTACCACCCGCAACCCTTCCAGATCGGCCCAGTAATACTCGCCGGGCTCGGGCGGCGGTAATTGCGCGCGCCGTACAGCGATCTCAGATTGGAGCAGAACCGTGGCCTGATCCCGGTCTTCGTAGCCGACAAATTTCAGCACCACACCCGGACCGTGGGCACGACCGTCTTCGATTTCGAACGGCCGCCATTCATCGTGTTGTCTCAAAAACACTGGGTTGTAGCGGATAATGCCCTCGCGCGGCTCGGTGTGGGAAAACACTCGCACCCAGCCCTGCACGCCGAATAGGCCAGAGACTCGGCCCAATACCACCCAATCCGACATTGTGGCCAGTTTTGGCGCGTGCCGTTACTGAATCAGTTGCTTGCGGGCTTCCGCGATCAAGCTCACCACCCGCTCGGATGGCTGCGCGCCGTTACTTAGCCAATATTGGACCCGCTCCTGGTTCAGGCTCAGCCGCTGGTCCTTGCCGCTGGCGATCGGGTTGAAAAACCCGAGCCGCTCGATATAGCGGCCGTCGCGCCGGTTGCGGCTGTCAGTCACGATCACAGTGTAAAAGGGGCGCTTTTTGGCGCCGCCGCGAGACAGGCGGATGGTTACCATGCGCTGAGAGTACCTCTTAAATTCCGACACGAAAAGGCTGCCCGCGCGGGGCAGCCGGATGAAGCGAGGAATAGTATCGGAAATTCGGAGCATTTAAAACCGTCGGCTGAAACGCAGCCGAAATGTTCCATCGTTCCCTAATGCTTGAGCGGCGGCAACACGCCCGGTGGCAGTTTGCCCTGCAAGCCGCGCAACATCTTCATCAAACCGCCACCCTTCATTTTCTTCATCATCTTTTGGGCTTGATCGAACTGCTTGAGCAACCGATTCACATCCTGGATCTGGGTGCCAGAACCGGCGGCAATGCGGCGTTTGCGCGAGCCCTTGATCACATCTGGGAAACGACGCTCCTGCGGCGTCATGGAATTGATGATCGCCACCAGTCGCTTGACTTCCTTATCGGCCGCCTGATCCTTGAGGGCAGCGGGCGCGGCGTTGAAACCCGGCATCTTGTCCAGCAGACTGGCGATGCCGCCCATTTTCATCATCTGCTCCATCTGTTCGCGAAAATCCTCTAGGTCGAACCCCCGACCCTTCTGGACTTTTTGCGCTAACTTGAGCGCCTTCTCCTTATCGACCTTCTGCTCCATTTCCTCGACCAGGCTCAACACATCGCCCTTGCCGAGAATCCGGGAGGCCACCCGGTCAGGGTAAAAGGGTTCCAGCGCGGCGGTCTTTTCGCCGACACCGAGAAATTTAATCGGTTTGCCGGTGATCTGGCGGATCGACAGCGCCGCGCCCCCACGGGCATCGCCGTCGGTCTTGGTCAACACCACGCCGGTCAGCGGCAGGGCGGTGTCGAACGCTCGAGCAGTGTTGGCGGCGTCCTGACCGGTCATGCTGTCCACCACGAACAGGGTTTCTATCGGCGCCAAGGCCGCATGCACTTGCTGAATTTCCGCCATCATCTCCGGGTCGATATGCAGGCGGCCGGCGCTATCGACGATCAGCACCTCCACGCCGTGGAGTCGAGCGTGTTCCAACGCTTGGCGAGCGATCGCCTCTGGTTTCTGCTCGGAGGTACTGGGAAAAAACTCTACCCCGACCTCGCTGGCCAGCTTGCGTAGTTGCTCGATGGCAGCGGGCCGGTATACATCGCAACTCACCACCATCACTTTCTTGCGCTGGCGCTCCTTAAGCCAGCGAGCGAGCTTGGCAACACTAGTAGTCTTACCGGAGCCTTGCAAACCCGCCATCAGCACCACCGCCGGCGGCTGGGTCCGCAGGTTCAGTTCGGCGTTAGCCTCACCCATCACCCGAATCAGTTCTTCATGGACCACCTTGATCAGTACTTGACCGGGCGTCAAACTGAGCAAGACCTCCTCGCCGATGGCCCGCTCGCGCACCCGATCAATGAATTCCCGCACCACCGGCAGCGCCACATCCGCCTCCAGCAATGCCATACGAACCTCGCGCAGGGCCTCCTTGATGTTATCCTCGGTCAGACGGCCCTGGCCGCGCAGATTCTTGACGGTGCGTAACAGACGTTCGCTGAGATTTTCGAACATGCGGGATCAACCTTCACTACAGAATGGAACACGTCGAAAATTATAAGGTAACCGATGGAGCGGACGCGAATACCCATAGGTGAATGCTTCAAGCCGACGCCGTTCCGTGCCATCATCACCTAAGGAAATCTCCACTTCACGGAATTCGTTATGAATGCAGTCATCGGCGGGTTGGCGACCCTGCTCTATCTCCTTGCCGGCGGTTGGCTGACATTGCGGTTGGCGCGTGCTGGCGGTGGCAATGTCGGACCCAAGCGCGGTCCGCTCGCGCTCGGCTGGAGCGCTGCGATCCTGCACGCGACCATTCTAGCGCAGACCGTATTTCAACCCGTTGGCCTCAATCTCGGCTTTTTCAACGCGCTATCCTTCACCGGTTGGCTGATTGCGGCAGTGCTGTTGGCGGTGTCATGGGTTCGACCGGTCGAAAACCTCGGCATCGTGGTGCTGCCGTTCAGCGCTCTGATGTTGGTGTTCGGTTTACTATTCCCCGCCGAGCGCATCGTCGCCGATCCCGGTCAATGGCCGCTGGAATTGCATATCCTGATCGCCATGCTCGCCTACTCCCTACTGGCCTTGGCGGCAGTTCAAGCGGTGTTGCTGGCGATTCAGGATCAGCGGTTGCGGCGCCGCCAGCCTGGCGGTTTCCTGCGCGGCATTCCGCCGGTGACCGCGATGGAGACGTTGCTGTTTCAGATGATCGGGGCCGGCTTTATTCTGTTGAGCATTACGCTGTTTAGCGGTTTTCTCTTTCTCGAAAATCTGTTCGCCCAACACCTGATTCACAAGACCGTGCTGTCTATGATCGCTTGGGGAGTATTCGCGGTGCTACTGTGGGGGCGGTGGCGCTTCGGCTGGCGGGGTCGCACTGCTATCCGTTGGACCTTGAGCGGCTTCGGTTTTCTGGCGCTGGCCTTCTTCGGCAGTAAGCTAGTTCTGGAGCTGATTCTGCGGCGCTATTGAACGCGACCCTGCTTCCGATCTTGACAGCTCGCGCCGGCAATCCTAAAAACAACAACTGTGCTACCCCCACCGAGGCTTTTACGACTTGGAAGATATTCCCATAGGCACACTGTGCGCCCTGCTGGTTCTGCTGATCGGCTGTTCCGCATTCTTCTCCGGTTCCGAAACCGGGCTCATGACCCTCAATCGTTATCGCTTGCGCCACAAAGCCAAATCGGGTGACAAGGCCGCGCAGCGCGCGATCAAGCTCTTGCAACGGCCAGACCGGCTAATCGGGATCATTCTGCTCGGCAATAACTTTGTCAACATTCTAGCCTCATCGCTGGCTACCGTCGTCGCCATTCACTTCCTGGGTGAAACCGGCATCGTGGCCTCCACCATCATCATGACTCCCCTCGTGCTGGTGTTCGCTGAAGTAGCGCCCAAGACCCTGGCGGCATTGCATCCTGAACGCATCGCCTACCCGGCAGCGGCTATACTGACTCCCCTGCTCAAGGTGTTTTACCCCTTGGTATGGCTCACCAATACCCTAGCCAACAGCCTGTTACGGCTGTTTCGGGTAACCACCCAAGTTTCCAGCCAGCACTCTCTCAGCACCGACGAGCTACGCTCAGTGGTTCTTGAAGCCGGCGTTTTGATTCCCAAACGTCATCAGACGATGCTGCTCAGCATCCTGGAACTGGAAGAGATCACCGTCAACGACATCATGGTCCCGCGCAATGAAATGGCAGGGATCGACTTGGAAGATGAGTGGCCAGAAATCGTCGCGCAACTCAATCGTAGCCCGTACACGCGCTTGGTGGTCTATCGTGGTACGGTCGATCAAGCAATCGGTTTCCTGCACTTGCGTAAGGTGCTCAACTTGATGGCCCAGAAACCGGACTTCGACCACGCCGATCTGGAAAGCCTGATTCGGGACCCCTATTTCATCCCGGAAGGGACTTCGCTGACCCGACAACTGGTTAATTTCCAACAGTTGCGACGGCGCATCGGGTTAGTGGTGGACGAGTACGGTGACGTGTTGGGACTGGTTACCCTGGAGGATATTCTGGAAGAGATTGTGGGCGAATTCACCACCGATCCAGCCACCCTCGGCAAACGCAATCTGGTTCCACGCGCTGACGGCGGCTATGCGGTAGACGGCAGCACCACTGTTCGCAGTCTGAATCGAGCCTTGGGTTGGACGCTACCCACCGATGGCCCACGCACTTTTAACGGCTTGATCGTAGAGCATCTGGAAGCCATCCCGGAGCCCGGAGCCCGCTTCGTCCTGGCAGGCCATCCCATCGAGATCGTTGAAACTGTCGGCAACCGAGTCAAAACCGCCATTGTCTGGCCCAACCCGGAACAGGAATCGCCAGAGGATATCACCTAATCAGTCCTTGCTGACCGTTTCACCTGGTCCCGCCCGCCATACCCAATCCTCGATCCCGTTTTCGGGCTGGTACTCGGCCACGGCCTCTCGCAAAATCACCCGCACAGTCGGATAGTCGAAATTCCGAGCTGCCACTCCCAGCCGCGTCAGGCAGTTCCGGATGACTGGCCAGGGCGGATGGCCTTCGCAGGCGCGGCGAATCATCGGATGGTCGGTCGGCAAATCGTCGGCACCGATCAACAGCTCCTCGCGCAGCTTCTCGCCACTACGCAAGCCGGTGAACTGGATTTCGATATCTCCATCGGGATGCATATCGTCTCGGATTATCAACCCCGACAAATGGACCATCCGCCGCGCCAAATCGAAAATCCGCACCGACTCGCCCATATCGAGCAAGAACAAATCGCCTCCGTGGGCCAGGGCGCTGGCCTGGATCACCAGTTGCGCCGCTTCGGGAATCGTCATGAAATAGCGTTCCACTTCGGGATGGGTCACCGTCACCGGCCCTCCCTGGCGGATTTGTTCACGGAATAGCGGCACCACGGAGCCGGAGGAGTCGAGCACGTTACCAAAGCGAACCATGCAAAATCGGGTGTTACCTCCCTCGCTGGCTAATCCTTGCAAAATCAACTCCGCTAGCCGCTTGGTGGCGCCCATCACGTTGGTCGGTCGCACTGCCTTATCACTGGACACCAGCACGAAAGTTTCGACCCCGGTGGCGATCGCTGCCGCAGCAGCATGCAGGGTACCGAACACGTTATTCCACACTCCTTCAATGGGGTTATGCTCGACGATCGGCACATGCTTGTAAGCGGCGGCGTGGTAGACCGTCTGCACCTGGAAGCGATCCATCGCCACCCGTAATCGCTGGCGATCAGTCACTGAACCGAGCAGCGGTATCAACTCGATGCCCCTTTCCTCCGCCGTGGGAGAAGGTCCGGCGAGATCAGAGTGTTGCTGCTCCATGTTGGCCAACATCGTGCGCAATTCCTGCTCGATGCTATAGAGGGCATATTCGGATCGCTCGAACAACACCAGCCGGCTCGGGCGCAACGCCAGGATTTGCCGGCACAGTTCGGAGCCGATTGAGCCCCCGGCACCGGTGACCATGACTACCCTGCTGGTCACCCGCGCCCGCAACAAGGTTTCGTTCGGCTGAACCGAATCCCGGCCTAAAATATCCTCGACATCGATTTCCCGGAATTCGTCGATGCGCCGAGCACCGCTGGTCAGCTCCGCCAGCGTCGGCAAAGCCATCACCCGCGCCGGCAACCCCGCCAGTGCTTCCAGGATTTCCCGGCGACGGCGGTGGGATGTGGAAGGTAGTGCCAACAAAATCATCCCGGCTTTATAGCGGGCGATTAACCGAGGCAGTTTCGCGGGCGCTCGCACCTTGAGGCCCAACACCACGCTACCCCAGAGCCGAGGATTGTCGTCCACGAACACGACGGGCTCGAATTCGATACTGTAGCGCAAGGCATTGGCCAATTGAGCGCCAGCCTCGCCTGCCCCGTAGACGATCACCGGCGTTCGGGGGGCGCTCAGCCGGAACCGCCGGCGCAGATAGCGGCGCAGCACCAGCCGCCCCCCGCCGACAAGCGCGGTCAACACCAGCCAGCAGATCAGCCAAGACGAGCGCGGCACCAGCCCTTCGCGCAAAAACACCCAAACCGCCATCATCAACAATATGCCGGCGCTCGCACCCAGCACGATGGTGTAGAGCAGACTCTCATCGGCATAACGCAGAATCGACCGATACAAACCAGTCACGGCGAACGTCGGGATGATAATGATGACCGCCAGCGGAAACAGCCAGACCATGTCTTGCAACATGTCTGGCCACCAATCGCCGAGACGAATAGCGAAGGCGGCCCAGACCGCGACCAAGACTGCGAGCGTATCGCCGGCGATCAGCAGCAGTCGGCGCACGAAGATGGGTAAATTAAGGAATTGTTCGAGCTTCACGGGGTCGATACTGTAGCATGTCGCTGCTCCAGTCGCCCCACCGCCAGCATCAACAAACTGTAAATCAGCGCCCAGCCGCCCAATAATGCCCCTTGGCCGACCGGCGGCAGATGAACCGCCAGCAGCGCCGACCCGGCACAGACCAGCATCAAGGCGTATTCGGCCAGCACAGTGCGGCGGTGCCCCCAACCTAGCAACACTAACCGTTGATAATAATGGGTTCGATGCGCTTCCCAGACCTTCTCACGGCGGAGCAAGCGGCGGAGCAAGGTCACGGTGGCATCCACGATGAAGGGTGAAAACACCAGGATCGCCACCCAAAACGGAAACAGGCCGGATTTGCTGCCCCACAGGCTGCACATCGCCGCCAGAAACCCAAGCGCGGTCGAGCCAGTATCGCCCAAAAAAATCTTGGCTGGCGGAAAATTGTGGACGAGGAAGCCGGCGCTGGCCGCCGCCACCGTTAGGCAAACGGAAACGAATCCAATATCGGCTTGTCCCAGCCATGCCAGTGTCGAAAAGCCGATCACCGCCATACCGCCCGCGAAGCCGTCCATACCATCCATGAAGTTGTAGAGATTGATCATCCAGACGGTAAAAAGCAGGGCGTAGAAGATAACAATCCAATCAGATAGTAACCAAGTAAAATCCAGCAGCTCGAGCCGATCAGGAGCATAGCCTGCCAAAATCAAGCTAGCGGCTGCCCAGACATGTACAGAAAGACGCCATTGAAAGGGTACCCCACCACAGCGGTCGTCGAGGAACGACATAACGGTGAGCGGGACAAACCCGAACAATGGATAAAAGCTCGGGGAAAAATCAGGCAATATCAAGCTAATCAACAAACTGCCAACTATGCTTGCGCCCAAAATAGCGAGACCACCAGTACGCGGGACAACCCGTCCATGTAGGGAACGACTGCTCGGATAATCCAGAACACATATCCGTGAAGTCGGTCGAGACAAGTACGAGGTTAGAAAATATGCGATTATAAACGTTAAGAGTTCGGCCAGTATCACTATCCTAGCACCAGATCGTAAGATATATGAAATAGTTGCGTGAAGGTGAAGCCCGTGGAAAACTACCGACAGCGATCCTTAACCGACAGCGATCCTTAATAATTTAAGAATTGCAGTTATAGACGATATGCGGTGTTTCATCCAAAATACTCGCCAGCCGAGAGACTGATCAAGACCTGAGTACGGAACGAGCGCTCGAACCCGGCTGCCGTCTGTTGGCACCCGTAACAAGCGGTTGTAAGTCGTATACGCAACTGGCGCCTAATTAAACCGCCTCTCATCGTCTAATACCGCGATTTTATGCAAACTACAAACTCTGGGCAGGGACAGTTAACGCTCGACGCGCTGATTACTGCCATACGCCAAGAAGCACGCCGCCGCGGCGATACCGAATCAGCACCGGGAGCTTCTCCCTTATATCGGACTGGATCATCACGGACTCAGCGGAGCTTCTCCAGTCAAGTCCGCATAGTGAGCGGATCGCATATACGAGAATTCTTGCCGCTTTATGGCGAAGAATTTCTGATCGTCGCTTATCAAACACTGCTGGGTCGCAGTTTGGATCCGTCTGGCGCGCAGCACTACGTCGGGGCACTTCTGACAGGGCGAGTCAGCCGATGGGAACTGTTAGCACGTTTGCGTCTCTCGCCAGAAGGCCGTATCAAAAAAACTCGGTTGCGCGGACTCTGGCTAGCATGTTTTGCTTCTTTAGTTTACCGTTTGCCCATCATCGGCTTTATCGCAACCCTCTTCGCGCGTATTCTGGCGTTACCTCCATGGTTGCAACTCCAGATTAGTCAGGAAATGCTTTTGAGCCATGTGGAACGCCGTTTGGATTGAAGCATAAACAAAAATTACAGCCTTTTCGGTTTGCTTTTTCAAAGGAGTGACATTGAAAATTGCTATCGCCACCGTACAAGTGCCTTTTATAAAAGGTGGCGCTGAAGCTTTAACCGAAGGCTTGCGTAACGCTCTTCTCAATGCCGGTCATACTGTTGACATCGTTTCGTTACCCTTTCGGTTCTTCCCTGAAGCCGAGATTGTGCGCTCAATGCAATCTTGGGAGCACGAGGATTTTACAGAACTCAATTTCTACGAACCCGATATGGTAATATGCCTTACATTCCCAGCATATTACCTGAAACACCCCATCAAACACACATGGGTACTGCATCAATTACGTAGTGCCTACGACTTATATAATCCAACCAGCGATAAGGCTCTAAGCGATCAAACTCGCCGTTTGATTACTGAGCGAGACACCATCCACCTTAGCGAATGTCAACGTCGCTTCGCGTTATCACACACGGTCGCTAATCGGCTACGGCACTATAATAGCCTGAAGGTAGAGCCTCTTTATCACCCACCCCCATGCGCTGACAAATTCTATTCTGCGCCACCTCAGCCTTACATTTTTGCGCCAAGCCGGCTAGAGTCGCTTAAACGCCAAGATCTATTAATCGAATCGATGCGATATGTAAAAACCCCGATCTGGGTTATCATCGCAGGCACAGGAGGACAATATGGCCATCTCAGTGAAATGATTCAGCATTACGGCCTGAGTGATCGAGTTCGCTTAATCGGTCTAATCTCTCAAGAGGAATTACTAGCTTTTTACGCCAACTGCCTCGCAGTTTTCTTCGGACCCTTTGAAGAAGACTATGGCTATATCACTCTTGAAGCCATGCTGTCAGCCAAGCCTGTTATCACTTGTAATGATTCGGGGGGGCCCTTGGAATTCATTACTCACGAATCAGAAGGTTTGGTCGTGGAACCTGATCCAAAATTGATCGCCGAAGCCATTGATCGACTTGCTACCCGACAAGCTTGGTCCGTTGAAATTGGAAACAACGGTCGGACAAAGTATGAAGCTATGGAATTATCCTGGGATAAAGTTGTTGCTTCGCTTACTTGATCAGTCACTATCGATATGAAGATTGCCATTATCTCGCCTTGCCCCGTCCCCTACACGATTGGGGGAGCTGAAAAGCTCTGGTGGGGACTCAAAAATCATCTCAACGAACACACTCCTCACCAAGCCGATATCATCAAATTGCCGACTCTAGAGACTGACTTTTGGTCACTGATTGATGGTTATCAGCAGTTCAGCCGCCTTCGACTCGATGGTTTCGACCTGGTCATCTCCGGCAAATACCCCGCTTGGATGGTCGAACACCCACGACACGTCTGTTATATGTTGCATCGCTCGCGTGGTCTCTACGATGCCTATTCCGGACCTCCGCTGGCTAAACGCTCATCTTACCCTCTCGTCATTCAAGAACTGCTGGAACTCTTGGACCGCAATGCCGAACGACGCGAGGTGCTCCCCGAATTGTTCGAAAGACTGGCTGCAATCGCGGATGAAGAGGGTGAATTAAATGCCTTTTTCTCCTATCCTGGACCTCTCAGTCGGGCAGTAGTCCATTTCCTAGACAACATGGCTCTCAGCCCAAAGCATATCATCCGCTTTGCGTCTATCGCCCACACTGTTGTACAACGACCTGATTATTTTCCAGAAGGTGTAGAAATAGCGGTTGCCTACCCACCTAGCAATTTATATGTCACTCCGGGACATGATTTCCGGTATTTCTTCACCGCCAGCCGCTTGGACAGCCCCAAACGCATCGACCTATTGATCGAAGCTATGCGCCATGTTAAAGCCGATATCGAGCTACTGATCGCCGGCGAAGGTCCCGATGAAGAACGGTTGAAGACATTAGCTAGAGACGATCGGAGGATCAAATTCCTAGGATTTAAGAGTGACACCGAACTCGCCAAGCTCTACCAAGATGCCTTGGCGGTACCCTTTATACCTTATCAAGAGGATTATGGGCTTATTACTGTTGAAGGCATGATGGCAGCTAAGCCTATTATCACTGTAAAAGATGCAGGCGGACCGACCGAGTTAGTACGTCATGGTGAAAATGGTTTGCTCGTGGATGCCACGCCCCAGGCATTGGGTCAGGCATTAATAGAACTAGTCGATAATCCACAACTTGCCAAATCTCTAGGCATGCGAGGAAGAAAGGATGCTGAAAAAATTAGCTGGGGTACGGTAACCGATACTCTTTTGCCCCCAATTTTAGCTGTCAAACCTTCCATAACTCATCGAGCAACGCGTCAATCTAATGGTAAAAAGCTCGTAGTTGCCGTAACCTTTCCAATCTATCCACCACGCCATGGTGGACAGAATCGAATCTTCAATTTCTACCGTCATCTCGCTACTGAATTTGATGTAACCATCATCGCGTTAACTGATCCTACCATAATGAAAGCCGATATCGAAATTGCACCCGGCTTAAAAGAAATTCGCATTCCAAAAACTCATGAGCAAATCAAGCAAGAAAAAAAACTACAGGGAAAATTTAGCGTTCCCATAACAGACATCACGGCCGCCCTATATTATCGTTATACACCTGCATTACTCGATACCATACATAAAGAAGCAGCTGATGCAACTGTATTGATTGCCAGTCATCCTTATTTGTATCCTGCTCTTGCAGAGGTCAGTGACAAGCCAATTTGGTACGAGGCTCATAACGTCGAGTTCCAACTTAAAAGTCAACTATTGTCCTCTCAAGCCGCTGGAGCAGAATTAGTCGACAAAGTAAAGGATTTGGAAAAATCTTGCTGTATAGCGTCACAAATAATTTTGGCTTGTTCAGAAGATGATGCTTCAACTTTATCTAGCGAATTTAAAATTCCTAAACATAAAATTATCATAGCTCCTAATGGAACAAATTGTAGTGAAATCCATTATTTTGATAGCTTCTCAAAAAACAAACTCAAGCAACGCTTAGGCTGTGATAAACAGCATTTTGTCTTATTTATGGGTAGTGGGCATCACCCCAATATTATAGCAGCACAAGAGATGTTCAAAATCGCTCATCAATTACCAAAAATCAATTTTCTGATAATCGGCAATGTTTGTTACGCTTTTGACCCAACCCAAAAGCCCGAAAATGTTTGGCTATTAGGTGAAGTAACCGAAATTACCCGTAAGATCATTTTAGAATTAGCGGATGTCGCTTTAAATCCCATGCTGAGTGGATCAGGGACTAATCTTAAAATGTTAGATTATTTCGCTGCGGGAGTTCCGGTAATCGCTACGGATATAGGTGCCCGCGGACTCAATGTACTCGATAACGAGCATCTACTAATTTGTCCTATCGCTAATATGGCATCGGCGATCAAGAAATTACTTGTCCAACCAGAGTATGCCGCCCATCTCTCAAAAACAGCCCGCCGACATGTGGAAGAAAATTTCGACTGGGCAGCGATTACTAATCGAGTATTAGCGCATATAAGCAATTTATTTGTTTCTACCAACCACACGAATGAGAGCCCCCGGCAAAGCCGAGGATTTACCTAATAACTAGTTGAGACAAGCCTCGCTACTAATCTGCTGGACCCGATCCTGAAATTCGGGGAATGCGATGAATTCTTGACGGAGTTGCTGACGGGTTTTCAGGTTGGCATCAAGCTGACTAACCCAAAAATTCAATCCAGTCAAATCGCCGCCTCGCTGCAGAAAAGCGTAATACAGGTCCGAGATATAACCCTGATTACTCCTATTACGACTGAGATATTCAGTGCTAGTAGCAAACTGGTCAGAGATCGACTTCACCTCGGCATAGACCGCCGCCACACCCTGACATTGGGCGGTACGGAATCGACCTAGCCAGTAGATGAAACCGCTAGTATCAGGCAATCGGTTGAGAAAACCTCGGTAAAAATCAACCACTGCGGACACTTCGCTTCGACCACTATTATTACCCAACAAACCTCGCATGTAGTTGGTAAACTCAGGCATGAACATAAAGGTAAACAGTACAACACTTCGCGGCATCCCCGCAGCTAGTTCGCCAGTCCAGTAATTTAAACCCTCAGCATCAGGTAAACGACTCAAGAAAGTACTGTAGAGGTCGATGATATACTGCGTGTCGCTGGTATTCTTCCTCAAGTATTCGTCGCTAGTGAAAAATTGACTGGACATCACTCGAAAAGCTTCTTGAGCATCTATACCAAGTCCTTGTACGCGACTAATCTCTCCTTGCCAAAAAGCAATACCACTCGCATCAGGATCACGACTCAAAATCGAGTGATAATAATTTGTCAACAAAATGCCAGTATTGATGGGCGGGTTATCGGAAGTAACCGGCGTGTTAACTACAGGGTTGGATGAAGGGTTATCGGAAGTAATTATAGTACTAACTTCATTTGAAAAGCTGCTTTCAAAAGTCCTATTATAATTGTAGGCTGTGACCGCAAAGTAATACGTCTTTCCATCGACTAGATCATAAAGTGTAAATGACGTCTGATTACCAACATCCACCGATGATGAATAGTTTTTACTCTCTTGCCCGTAGTAAACAATATAACCGCCTAGAATTGGTTCAGCATTAGGGTCCCACCCTAGAATAACTTGGCCTGCTTGAGCGCTAGCGAGCGAAAAAACGAAAGCTGCTGGCAGCATGAAGATGGAATCAACCAATCGAGGCTTGTTAAAAGGCACCATAATATTACACCTAATAAAATTCAACACTTTTGGGCATTTCGCATCAACATACAACCAGGGAACCGATTTCAATAATAGGATAAGGCTAGGGGTCCCACATGCAATGGTCAACGGAAAAGCCTTATCCACCTTGACCCCTGAATGTCACCACTCTAACCAGCATTAGAGCCTTTAGTTGACACAGCCAGCACCAATGATCTGTTGGACACGGCCTTGAAACTCGGAAGATTGGATAAAATCTCGACGAATCTGATCACGGCTCCGCGCACCCTCGTTGAGTTGCGTTACCCAATAGTTGAAACCGTCTAGATCACCGCCTCGCCGGAGAAAAGCGTAATATAAATCAGCCACATAATCACGATTATTGCGTTGGCGACTAAGATATTCAGTGCTAGCGGCAAACTGGCTGGAGATTGATTCTACTTCGGCGTTGACCGCCGATACCCCTTGACATTGGGCAGTTCTAAACCGCCCCAGCCAATAACTGAAACCATCGGAATCCGGTAATCGATTGAGTAAGCCTCGGTAGAAATCCACCACTGCCGATACTTCTCCTCGACTGCCTGTACTGCCGAGCAAGGACTGCGTGTAGCTTCCAAATTCGGGTGAGAACATGAAGGCAAACAACAACACGCTACGCGGTAAACCAGCATTCAGTTGTCCGCCCCAGTAGTTGATGCCTTCAGCATCAGGACCGCGATTGAAGAAGGTCCGGTATAGATCAGTCAGGTATTGAACGTCACTAGTATTTTTATTCAAATACTCGGCGCTGAAGAAAAACCAGCCCGCCATCACTCGAAATGCTTCCTGAACATCAATTCCCAAGCCTTGTGAGCGGGCGATTTCTCCCTGCCAAAATGCCAAGCCACCGGCATCTGCTGATCGATTCAAGATGTTTTGATAGTAATGCTCGATGAGATTTGTGACAGCGACCGGTGAGATGACCGGCGAGGAGGACAAGGTGAAATGACGATAATAAATTTCCGCGCCGAAGGAACCTTGGGCCGAATGCCGGAAATCCGCCCAGACAAAGTGCAATCGATCATTATCTTGGATCATCCTAGGATGCATGGTGTCAGTGCGCGTCGGCACCTGCACCGGTGACGCCCAGCTTAACCCATTGGTGCTATTAGTATATAACACAGGACCTACGGAGAAACCCTCTACTGTTCCTGTGGTTTGTTGAAAAGCCACATAGAGACCCATCCCTGAAGCATCGGCCAATGACGGCGCAATTGCCTCGACATTACCGTCTGCTTCCGGCTGAGTGAAAGGAAAATGTGTGATCCCTACCGGTGCTTCCCAGCCTTGACCTTCAGGAGCACCACGACGGAATGTCACATTGTTGCCTTCCTTGCGATCCCAGTAAACCAACCCCAAGCGACCATCACTAAGCGTCTGCAAGGTAGGCGAATAAGCATTGGCAAACTCTTCCGGATAAGTGGGCGACAATGCTTGGGCGGGGTAAAACCAACTTGTACCTCCCGGACATCCTGCCGAACGGGACCGCATTCCGAATAAAGCAAACGGTGGCCACCCTCCCTGCGGCCTACCCGCACGCGTACTACGAAAAATTAGATATAAACCGCCGCTGGGTAATTGTCCGATACGTGGATATTCGCTGTCTACCACACCATCGTTTTGAGTGAGATTTTGCTCCGAAGTCCACGACTGGCCATTATTGCAACTCATACGGTGATAGACATGACCGTGTCCCACGCTTCGATTATCGTAGTAGGCAAGATGTACATTACCAGCACGATCCACCCACAAGTCGGTCGCGCGCGAATAGCCGTTCTGGGAAGCGCTCAACTGAACCTCAGGTTGCCAAGTCCCGCCACCATCGACGCTACGCCGAAAGAAAACTTCACCGCTCACCGGATCAGAAGTCCAAGCCACGTAGACGTTGCTGCCGCTTGCAGCGACCAAGGGCAACGTATCGGTACGCCCCCCAGCATTGCTCAGATCGATGGGTGCTGTCCAATTAGTACCGTTATCAGAACTGCGGCTGTAATAAATTTCCGAATCGGCACCGGCAGGGTATTCAACCCAAGCTACATGCAAATTCCCATTAGCCGCTGCCAAACGAGGAAAAATTGAGGGTCCATTGATCTTGGAAATCCTGGTTTCTGGGCCAAAGTCGGCCAGTGCTGGCACCGTCCCCACCGAGATCAGCATCGAACTGAGGATCGGCAATATTCGTTGTTTGATCATGGTGCGCTCCACAGTCTAGGGGCAAGTCGGTGCATCGTCCCGGTATACACCGGCACCATCAGTCAGCAGATAGATCGCGCCTCCAAACCGCTTGACCTGACTGATAGTAGCGGTCAGCGTGGCCTTAAGATGCCAAGTAGCGCCATCGTCGCTACTGCAATAGTAATTGCCAGCAAAATCGGCACCAAACACCAAGCCCGCAGGTGAATATTCCAAGCCGCTCAATACCAATCGCTGCAAACCAGTCGCAGCGATCTGCGCGAAATTGGCGCCACCATCACTGGAACGATAAATGCCGTTACTGGTGGCTGCAACCACCATCGAAGATGAAGTGGGCTTTTGCACCAATGCGGTAAATTCAAGCCGCGAAAAACCGGTGCTTGGAGCATTTACTCGGCTCCAGGAAATACCATCATCGGTGGTCAAATAAGGAAGATCATCGTACTGGGTCAGAAAAAAGCGGCCAGCCACGACACCGGCCACAAGCGAACCATTGATTTTCAATCCGAGACTATTCGATACGCTGGTTACCTGCCATGTACCATTGCCCTGCCGCCGAAACAAACCATAGTTGGGATCGGAACCTGGAAAGAGTGAATAAAACACTGTGTTAGAATCGAAGGGAGAGACTAGCAAGCCGACCTGGGTGCTGAACGACTGTGGAACGCCCGATTCACCGACCTGATTCCAAGCTGCGCCATTCCAGCGAAAAAACCCCAGCGGTTGGCCGGCGTTGAACAAGTCGTTGCCTCCGGAAGCGGCGTACACTAAATTGGGATCGCTGGTGCTAGCGGACAAATGGGTTACACCACGGATCAGGTCGGGCGTATAGCCGATGTTTAAACCGGTGTTCGCGGGAATCCAGTTAGCGCCGCCATCACTGCTGCGCCAAGCGCCGCCACTTTTTAAACCCATAAAGAAGATGTTCGGATTAGCGGTTCTAGCAAATCCTTGAACCCGGTCTGCTTTCAAACCGCCACCGCTGAAATTCCAAGGACTGATTTGGGAGGAACTGCCCGCCTGCGCGGTATCGGAGCGAAATAATCCGTACCCCTTAACGGCGGCAAACACCCTTGAAGGTTGACCGGGCACGGTCATCAACGCGTAAATTCCGCTGATGACATTCGGGTCCACTGCCGGATCAACCGCCTGTTCCCAGCTAATGCCATTATTGGTCGAGCGCCACACGCCCAACGCTCGGGTACCGGCCCATAGTACGGTTGGATTGTTGACGCTCCGGCGAAGGGTAAACACTCCAAAGAGATTTTGCGCCAGAGACCACCCTCCCCCACCCGTTTGACGGTAAATGCCACCACTGCCATCCCGAGGGTCCATCACCCCCACCAGGACGGTCCCTGCGCTGTCCACGGTCACTGAGGTCACGAATTTATTGGGTAATCCACTATTCCAACTTACCCAAGAAGCCCCCCCATCAGAAGATTTGAACACTCCACCGATGTTAAGCGCCGGATTGTTCGGATTGTTGCGTACGGCAGCATAGGCGATGCCGTTGGTCATTGGATCGAATAGCAGATCAGCAAAATCCAGGCTGTCGAGCCCGGCGACCGTGTTGCTAAAGGTTGCGGCACCATCGGTGCTCCGATACAATCCGGCGCCATTGACACCTGCCAGTACCTGGTTGGAATCAAAAGGGTTGAGCGCCACCACGGCTACAGGGTCGAACAATCGCTGGTTCCAGGTAGCGCCGCCGTCGCCACTCTTAAACAGGCCCGTGGTGGTGGCGGCATACAGTACGTTGCCGTTGCCGGCCAGCTGCTGAACATATCGCGCTGGCAACGTGGTCACCCGACTCCAACTCAGGCCGCTGTCGTTGCTTTTGAACAGACCCCCGCCGAAGGTAGCGGCATAGGCGACCGTACCATTGACAGCGAGCAGATCTCGAATCTCGCCGGCCTGTACTGACCATTGGGCTATCGCCCCGAAAGCCACCGGCTGGGCCGCTAACAGACAAAGCATGACTAGAATTCTTGGCAGCATGGAGCGAAACCTCTATCAGGTATTGATACAGTCTGCCTCAAGTCTTTTGATTATACCCGAACTATCGAACAATTCTGTACACCGGAAGACGCCCATCTCCCACAATCTGAATGATGTGGCAATCGCAGATTTGATTGGTTCTCCACCAAAAATTGAAATTAAATTTCAACAAAAACAATTTATTAGAACAAAACACTCAAGTATCCCAATGGCTATTAGCAGATTCAATAGCCTTCCCACCGACTAATTCCAATGATCTGCGTGTGCCTCAGATGCGTCTCTTAATCTCAAAATTGCGCCATGATTGATCGGATAATGTTTCATTCCCTCTGGCAATACAGAGGATTCATACTGGGCGCGGTACGACGCGAATTTCAGGGTCGATATCAAGGTTCGATGCTGGGAGGAGTCTGGGCGGTACTCAATCCTCTGACCATGATCCTGATTTACACGTTGGTGTTTTCCCGACTCATGGGCGCCCGTTTGGCGGGACATGAGAACAATATTTTTGCCTATAGCATTTATCTGTGTTCTGGGTTATTGCCTTGGGGATTGTTTGCTGAAGTTCTAGGCCGGCTTAACACTGTTTTTATAGAAAACAGTAATTTAATAAAAAAAGCGCAACTGCCGCGCGCATGTCTGCCAGTCATCGTAGTGCTGTCGGCACTGCTGCACTTCGTGATCATCACGGCCCTGTTTCTGGTTTTTCTAGCTGCGACATGCAACCTACCTGGCTGGGCATTGCTTTCCTTCCCCTTAGTGATAATGCTGCAATTGGTATTCACCTTAGGATTGGGCATCATTCTCGGTACCGTGAATGTTTTCTTTCGAGATGTTGGGCAACTGACTGGCATCGTCTTGCAGTTTTGGTTCTGGTTGACACCCATTATCTACGTCTCCGACATCCTGCCACCCCCTATCAAGAGCTTGTTTTCCCTCAATCCGATGTGGCCAATGGTACATGCGTACCACACCATTTTTGTAGAACATCGCCTCCCTGACTGGCTGTCCTTGGCACCGGTCGCATTATTGTCGCTAATTCTATTGGCGCTGGCCGCCAAGATATTTCTTGCGCGAGTCGGCGAAATTGTGGACGAGCTGTGATGAATTACTTGCGAGTTCGCAATCTCGGTAAGGTTTACAAACGCTACCCCAATAACCGGGCTCGGCTGCTGGAATGGCTGAATCCAGTCCGCCAGCGCCACCAGCAACATTGGGCGTTGCGTGGCGTTAGCTTCGAAGTGAATGCAGGGGAAGCGGTGGGTATTGTCGGGCATAATGGCGCCGGCAAAAGTACCCTGCTGAAAATGATTGTCGGCACCACTCGACCAAGCGAAGGCACCATTGAACTGGGTGGCCGGGTTGCAGCGCTGCTGGAACTCGGCATGGGGTTTCACCCCGAGTTTACAGGCCGGCAAAATACCTATATGGGGGGACAAATCCTAGGACTGAGCGGCCAACAAATTACCGAACGGATGCCAGAGATCGAGGCCTTCGCCGAGATCGGCGATTACATCGATCAACCGGTGCGTACCTACTCCAGTGGGATGCAGGTGCGGTTGGCATTTAGTGTAGCTACTGCGATACGACCAGAGATTTTGATCGTGGACGAAGCCCTATCAGTCGGGGACGCTTATTTCCAACACAAAAGCTTTGAACGTATCCGCCAGTTTCGTGATGCTGGCACTACCCTTTTGTTCGTATCGCACAGTCCAGGAGCGGTAAAGACATTATGCAACCGGGCACTCCTCCTAGAGGATGGGCTGATGGTTCGCGATGGCGCCCCAGACGAAGTTTTAGATTATTATAATGCTCTCATCGCTAAACAGGCGGAATACACCATCCGCCAAGCAGAAGAACTGGGGGGCAAAGTTGCCGTTCGATCTGGTAACCGTCAAGCGGAGATTGTTACGGTAGATTTATTTCATCAAGGGCAGTCAGCTCGGGCTATTCCACAAGGTGAGGCAGCACTCATCCGAGTAATCGCCGCTGTGCACGAAAAAATTTCCGATTTGACAGTGGGTATTTTGATACGTGATCGCTTGGGTAATGATATCTTCGGCACCAATAGCTGGCATCATGGCCAATCGTTGCGTTCCATCCAAGGGGGGAGTCGCGTACAAGCGGAATTTGCGATTCCATCCCTGAACTTGGGTATCGGTAATTACAGCCTGACCGTAGCCTTGCATGCGAACGATACCCATGTCAGCAATAACTTCGATTGGTGGGATCGTGCCTTGGTGTTTCAGGTGACGCCGAGCGAATTGCCACGCTGCATCGGTAGCGCCTATCTAACGACAGCCGTGACTTTGGCCCCATCACTAACAAATCCCTGATAGAACCTGTAGAGGCTTCATGAGCGAAACAGCCAACCCAGAAATCAACGTAGAAGAGTTGATGCAACATATCAGGGAGGAGGTAACGCGACGCAAACATTTTATCGCTACTCCCCCATCGTCACTGACCGAAACCACACAACTGCTGGCCATGCTTGGAACCGCACTGGAACAAGCTTGGCCGGCCTTACCGACTTGCGACTTACAGCCTGCATTCGTCCCGAATCCCGAACGGTGCTATCTTCTAGGAGAATTACTGCGCTTTCACGATTACGAATTCATCGCCAACGCATATCAAGCAATCCTGTTGCGTTCCGCCGACTCTGGCGGATTCGACCATTATCTAGATTTGCTGCGACAAGGGGAAAGCAAAATCGCGATTCTTGGCCGGCTGCGTTATTCGCCAGAAGGACATCAACATAGAGTAAAAATTAAGGGATTGAGACGCAGCTTTCTGCTGTGGCGGTTATACAATCTCCCACTGCTTGGCAGCCTGCTGAAAACCTTCGCTATTTTGGTGGGTCTGCCCGGATTAGAGCGTAATCTGCGTCGTTTTGAAGCTTATACGATGCAGCAAATGGGACGCTTGAATCTGCGAATCGGCGAGAGCGCAAATACAGTGCGGCAAGCAGCGCAACAGTTAGGGACAACATTCCACGCCACTTTACCACCACTTCAGCAGCTGCTGCAGGATCTAGCAACTGGCAAGGCTGATGCGGTTACATTACCAAGCATGGCGGATTCACTACGACAAGAAACTCAGGAACACCTTGACAAAATTGCCGAACGGCTACGCAGCTTAGAGGAGCAAAATTCAGCGCGCGCGCTGGAAATCTTGGCTGGGCAGGTACAGGAGTTACAGGCAATCAAAGCGGATGGTGCGACATTGGAAACGCTGCAAACCCGATGGCGGGAAAGTGAGCAGCAATTGCGAAACGATGTGAGCGTACAGTTCCATGCTCTAAATGAGCGTAAAGTTGACACAGCGCAATTAACCAGTCTTACCAATCACCTTATTGAGATCGCGCAAGCTAAGGCCGATCAGACCACCCTATCCGAACTACGCGATCACTTCACCAAGCTCGCGCAAGCTAAGGCCGATCAGACCGCCCTATCCGAACTACGCGATCACTTCACCAAGCTCGCGCAAGCTAAGGCCGATCAGACCGCCCTAT
>Ga0116151_10000237_pt1 | contig 49297 bp, 48 predicted proteins | sample AD_UKC117_MetaG_FD_89893 | JGI IMG/M metagenome (GOLD analysis project Ga0116151, IMG submission 89893) | Active sludge microbial communities of municipal wastewater-treating anaerobic digesters from Hong Kong - AD_UKC117_MetaG | ecosystem: Engineered > Bioreactor > Anaerobic > Digestate...
GGCGGCGGAGCAGGGTTCCCTGGTGGAGAGCGGCAGCGAGAGCTTCCTCGATCTGCACGGCGCGCGGCTGGCCCAGGTGGGCGTGCTGGGGATGATCGTGCTCGCGCTGATCTTCTTCGTGCTGCGGCCGATGCTCGCCCGGCAGGGGCCGGTGGCCGATCTCGCCGAGCTGACCGGGCCGCGCGCCGCCGGCTCCGATCCGGTCCGCGCAATCGCCGGGGAGCGCGACCTGACCGGCGAGATCCTCGACCTGCCGCCGCAGACGCTGACCAAGGTCGACCGGCTGCGCGAGGTGATCACCAGCCGCAGCGAGGAATCCGCCGCCGTGCTGCGCGCCTGGATCGAATCCCCCGAAGCCCGCAAGGAGCATGCCGGATCATGAGCGCCTTCCGCCTCCAGACCTTCACCCCGGCCGAGGGCCTGGGCGGCCGCCGGCAGAGCGAGGCCGAGCGCCGCCTGGAGACGGCGCGGGAGGAAGCCTATCGCGCCGGCTTCGTCGCCGGCCAGGCCGCCGCGACCGAGAGCCATCTCGACGACGAGACGCGCCTGACGGCCGAGCTCGTCGAGGCGATCGGCGACGCCTGCATGACCAACGAGGCGGCGCGGCGGCATGTGACGGAAAGCCTCGCGCCGGTGCTCCGCGCCCTGGCCACGGCCATCGCCCCGGCCCTGGCCGATGCCGGGATCTGCGACGAGATCGCGCGGCTCGCGGCCCAGGCCGTGGCCGCCGCGCCCGAGGCACGGCCGCGGCTGCGCTGCGCGCCCGAGCTGGTCGCCCGCGTCGAGGGCCTGCTCGCCGAGCGCGGCATCGCCGCCATCGTCGAGCCCGCCCCGGAGCTTCTCCCGCGCGAGGCGCGGGTGCTCTGGGACCAGGGCTACGACCGCATCGACCTCCAGCAATGCATCGCGCAGGCGCTGGCCTGCGTCGCCGCCCATACCGAACCGCAGAGCGAAGAAACAAAAGATGAGCAGATCCGATACGGATGACGACGGCCAGCCCGAGGGCGCGGAAGCCCCCGCAGGCGAGAAGCCCGCACGCCAGCCGGCGCGCGCCGGCGCCTTTCTCGGCGTGCCGATCGAGGTCACCATCTCGGTGGGCAAGGCGCGGCCGCTGGTCAGCGAACTGGTCGAGCTGCGCCGGGATTCGGTGCTGACGCTCGACAGCTCCATCGACGATCCGGTCGAGCTCTACATCGGCGACCGGCTGATCGCCCGGGGCGAATTGCAGGAGATCGGCGACGATTCCGGCCGGCTCGGCGTGCGCCTGACGGAAGTGGCCGATTTCTCGAATGAGATCTGATCGCCCGGCGGTCCGCGCGGCGCTTGTCCTCGCGCTGGCCGTCGCCCTCGTGCTGCTGGCGCACGGCGCGCAGGCGCAGAACGTCAACATCGACTTCGGCGAGGGCCAGTCGATCAGCCTGCGCACGGTCCAGCTCTTCATCCTGCTCACGCTCCTGAGCCTCGCGCCCGGCCTCGCGATCATGGTCACCTGCTTTCCCTTCATGGTCACGGTGCTCTCGATCCTGCGCCAGGCCATCGGCGTGCAGCAGGCGCCGCCCAACATGATGATCGTGAGCCTCGCGCTCTTTCTCACCTGGTTCGTGATGGAGCCGGTCTTCACCCAGGCCTGGCACGACGGCGTCGCGCCGATGATCGCCGGCGAGCTCGACCCCGAGGCGGCCTTCGCGCCGACCATGGCGCCGTTCCGCGTCTTCATGGAGGGCCGCGTCGATCCCGACACCATCGCCGAGCTGACCGAGGCGCGGGCGCGCCCGGAGGCCGCGGCCGGGCCGGTGCCGCTGTCGATCCTGGTCCCGTCCTTCCTGCTCAGCGAGATCCAGCGCGGCTTCGAGGTCGGCTTCCTGATCTTCCTGCCGTTCCTCGTGATCGACCTGGTGATCGCGGCGATCCTGATGTCCATGGGCATGATGATGGTCCCGCCCGCCGTCGTCTCGCTGCCCTTCAAGCTGGCCTTCTTCGTCATCGCGGACGGCTGGAGCCTCCTGGCGGGCGCGATGGTCCGGAGCTACGCACAATGACCGAGACAGCCCTCGTTCCCAGCGGCGGGCGTCCCGCCGGCGCCCGCCCGCCCGCGATCCGGGCCGAGCTGATGCCGCCGCCGATCCAGAAGGCGGCGATGATCCTGACGGCGATCGGCCCGGAGCTCGCGGCCGGTTTCCTGCGCGACCTCGGCGAGGCCGACATGGAGCGCTTCGCCCGGGCGATCGGCAACATGGGCAAGATCAACCAGGACATCCTCGACGCGGTGATCATGGAGTTCCTCGACCTGCTCACCACCGGCCCGGAGGTCGCCGGCGGCGAGAAGGCGGCGCGCAAGCTGCTCGCCGCGGTGCTCGACGACGACGAGGAGATCGACCGCCTGGTCGCCGGCCGCCGGCGCAGCGAAATTCGCCCGATCTGGGAGCGCATGAACGATTCCCCCGTCACGGCGCTGGCGAGCTTCATTCAGGGCGAGCATCCCCAGACCGCGGCGGTGATCGTGAGCGAGATGCGCCCCGAGGTCGCGGCGAGCGTGCTCGAACGGCTGGACCGGAGCTTCGCCCAGTCGATCGTGCTGCGGCTCTCGCGGGTGCCGACGCTCGACGCGCCGGTGCTCGCCAGCATCCAGGCCGCCATCGAGCGCGACTTCCTCTCGGTGCTGCAGCGCAACCTCTCCAAGCGCCGGCCGGCCGACCTGATCGCCGGGCTGATGAACAACATCTCCACCGAGGTCCGCGAGGGCTTCATGGGCTTCCTCGAGGCGGAGGATTCCTCGCTCGCGCTCGACGTGCAGCGCACGATGTTCACCTTCGAGGACATCTCGCTGCGCCTGCACGGCCGCGACATCGCCGGCGTGCTGCGCGACATCCCCGAGGAGGATCTGCTCAAGGCGCTCAAGCTCGGCGAGCTCCAGGGCAGCGCCACGGTCGCCTTCGTGCTGGAGAACCTGCCGCGCCGGCTCTCCGAGCGCTACGTGGAGGAACTGGCGGCGCTCGAGGACGTCACCCGCAAGGAGGGCGAGGCGGCGCAGATCGAGATCACCAAGGCGATCCAGGCCCAGGCCAAGGACGGCACCATCCGGCTCATCGAGAAGGACACCGGCCTCGGCTGATCCCCCGCAGGCCCGGCCGCCACGCCACCCGTCCGGGCCTTCCCGAGTGCATCGGCCAGAGGCGCCGACCCGCTGCCTCCGCGGGCGATGTCCGCCCCGGCGTTGCGATGGTCAGCCGGGCGAACTATCCTCGACCGGTTCCCGCTCTCGCCACCGGAGGTCAGGACCGATGATCACGGAAGAGGCCTACAGGCAGTATATCCGCGATTTCAACGGCGCCTGTGCCGGGACCGGCATGAGCCACGCGGAATTCTACGACAAGTGGTACGAGCCGGACGCGACCTTCGAGTACATCCCCAAGGCGGCGATCAACAGCGGCAAGCGGAGCGCCGTCGCCTTCTGGACGGGCGTGAAGGAGATCATGGAGGAGACCATCCGCGATCACACCCGCTTCGTCGCCTCGGGCCGACAGATCGCGACCGAGGCGCCCATCGATTTCCTGTGCAAGCGGGATCTCGAATGGGTCGGGGTCCGATACGCGGCCGGGGCTTCGTTCCGGCTGATGATGGCGGCCTTCTACGACGTCAGCCCCGCGGGCCGGATCAGCTACGCGCGCGTCTATTCGATCTACAATCCGCACTACCAGCCGGCCTGATCCGAGGCGCGCCTTCGGGTCCTGACCGGGCGGAAACCCTGCGGATGCCTGTCCGAGGTCGCCTCCGGCCGTGCCGCGCCCCGATCCATCCGGCCCGGCGGTTTGCATCCGGTCCCGTCCCGGTTTAGGGGATGGCGAAACTTCACCCCGGAGACCCGGATGGCGTTTTTCCAGAAGCTGAAGGACCGTCTGTTCAAGTCCTCCTCGAAGCTCGACGAGGGGCTCGACGCGATCCTCGAGCCCGCCGCGGAGCCCGCGGCCGCGCCGGCATCCCACCAGCCCGAGGCGCCGGCCGAGGCCGGTCCGCGGCGGCTCGGCGGCCTCTTCGCCGCGCCGAAGGGGCGGGTCCTCGACGATGCGATGCTCGAAAGCCTCGAGGAGCTGCTGATCGCCTCCGACATGGGCGTGGAGACCTCGCTCAAGGTCACGGCGGGTCTGGCGGAGGGGCGGCTCGGGCGGCGGGTCGAGGCGCAGGAGATCAAGGAGGCGCTGGCGGCCGAGATCACCTCGATCCTCGAGCCGGTCGCCCGGCCGATGCCGCTGACCGCCCGCCGGCCGCAGGTGGTGCTGGTGGTGGGCGTGAACGGCTCGGGCAAGACCACCACGATCGGCAAGCTCGCGAGCCAGCTCCGCGCCGCCGGCAAGTCGGTGATGATCGCGGCGGGCGACACCTTCCGGGCGGCCGCGGTCGAGCAGCTGCAGATCTGGGGCGAGCGGGCCGGGGTGCCGGTGATGACGGCGCAGCAGGGATCGGACCCGGCGAGCCTCGCCTTCGAGGCGATGGCGCGCGCCGAGGCCGAGGGCGCGGACCTGCTGCTGGTCGATACCGCGGGGCGGCTGCAGAACCGCGAGGACCTGATGGCCGAGCTCGCCAAGATCGTGCGGGTGATCCGCAAGCGCGACCCCGAGGCGCCGCACAACACGCTTCTGGTGCTCGATGCGACCACGGGGCAGAATGCGCTCAACCAGGTCGAGATCTTCCGCAAGATTGCCGATGTGACCGGCCTCGTGATGACCAAGCTCGACGGCACCGCCAAGGGCGGCGTGCTGGTGGCGCTGGCCGACCGCTTCGGGCTCCCGATCCATGCCATCGGCGTCGGCGAGGCGATCGACGACCTCTCGCCCTTCGACCCGGAGGAATTCGCGCGGGCGCTGACCGGGCTGGAGGGGTGACGGGCTGGGTCGATGCGATCTCCGGCACGCCCGAAGGCCATGTCGTCGCCATGGGGCTCGCCCTGCTCGCCGCCGTCAGCCACGCGGTCTTCGGCGCGCTGCAGAAGGGCCGGCACGATCCCTGGCTGAGCCGCGGCGCGATCGACATCAGCTATGGGCTGATGGCCCTGCCGGTGGCGCTCTTCGTGGTGCCCTGGCCGCAAGGCAATGCCTGGGCGATCCTCGTCGGGGCGGAGGTGATCCATGTGGGCTACAAGCTCGCCCAGGCCACCTCCTACAGCCGCGGCGATTTCACCGTCGTCTATCCGATCGTGCGGGGCACCGGGCCGCTGGTGACGGTCGCCGCCGCCGGCCTCCTCTTCGGCGAGCGCTATTCGGGCGTGCAATGGGGCGGGGTGATGCTGCTGTCCGGGGCGATCTTCGCGCTCGCGCTCGTCAATCTCGCGCGCTCCGGGCGCGATCGGGCGCCGCCGGTCGGGACGCTCGGCTGGGCGCTGCTGACCGGGGTCTTCGTCGCGGCCTATACCACCTACGACGCCTTCGGGATCCGGGCGACGCCCGATCCCTTCACCTTCCTCGCCTGGTTCTTCATGATCGACGGGCTGGTGTTTCCCTGGATCGCGCTCTGGCGCTACCGGCGCATGCTGGCGCCGCCCGAGCCCGGGCCGCTGATGCTGCGCGGGGTGACGGGCGGGCTGGTGGCCTTCGTGAGCTTCGGGGCGGTGATGCTCGCGACCCGGATCGACAGGGTGGGGCAGGCGGCGGTGCTGCGGGAGACCTCGGTGGTCTTCGCGGCGCTGATCGGCTGGGCCTTTCTCGGCGAGCGGGTGGGGGTGCAGCGCGCTGCCCTCGCGGTTCTGATCGCGCTCGGCGCGGTTGTGGTGGAATTCGGCTGAGGCCGGGATTATGTCGGGCGCCATGTCAGGGAAGAAGATTCATCCGCTGCTGAAACTGGTGCTCGAGGTCGGGCCGATCGCGGTGTTCTTCCTCGCCTATCGGCTGGCGCCGGTGGCCGAGGGGCTGCCGCTCGAGGAGCGGCAGCTCGAGCAGATCCTCTTCTCGACCATGGTGTTCATTCCCACGATCCTCGTGGCGCTCGCGGCGAGCTGGCTGCTGACCCGGCATCTGCCGAAGATGGCGGTGATCACCGCGGTGGTGGTGGTGATCTTCGGCGGGCTGACGCTGATCCTGCGGGACGACACCTTCGTGAAGATGAAGCCGACGATCCTCTATTGCCTCTTCGCCGGCATCCTCGGCTTCGGGCTCCTGCGCGGGCAGAGCTATCTGAAGTATCTCATGGACGAGCTGATCCCGATGCGGGACGAGGGATGGATGAAGTTCACCACCCGCTTCGTGGTCTTCTATCTCGCGCTCGCGGCGCTCAACGAACTGGTCTGGCGGGTCTACGGCACCGATGCCTGGGTCAATTTCCGCACCTTCGTGCTGCCGCTCGCGAATTTCGGCTTCGTCATGGCGCAGGTGCCGCTCTTTCAGCGCTACGCCGTGTCGGATGGGTCGAATTCGGGCGCGTGACGGGCGGGGCGGGGCTGTCCCCATGGGGACGCTTCGCAAGTAGCGGAATTTGCATAGAAAATGTGTTAACGGAGATCCGCGCGTCGGGGACGGTGGACGCTCGCGGTTCTGTCGTCTGCAAGAGTTGCCGCGGCGCCCTGAGGCGGTGCCTTGGGAAGAGGCCGCGCCCCGCGCGGCGCGCACCGCATGCCCCCCGGACCGAAAAGGCGAGGCGCCGGTGGCGCCTTGCCCGGTCCGGTCGCCCGGAGGCGCAAGCCGCAGGGCGAAGGGGGGTGCAGCCGTCCCGCCGATTGAGGATCGGGCCGCGCCGGCCCTGGACGGTGCGCAAAGCGCGCCGGCCTCCGGCAGGGCCGGCGCGGCCCGAGCGACACCGGTCGATCGGGCTGGGATCCCCCGGCCATGGGCGAAACGAAAGGCAACGGAGGTGGCCGAAGGCATACGGGCGCCTCGCCGTTTTAGTCCGGGGGCATGTTGAGCGGGCCGCGCGGCGCGCGGCCTTTTTCGTGTCCCGATATTCGGCCTCGGAGCGCAGGCTCAGTCAGTCGGAGGGGCCGCTGGCATAAGGCATGTCCGGATTCGTCCCGTGCCAAATCCGCGAGGGGATTGCTCCGCCGGTCGGAAGCAATCACCCGGCTGTCGCGTCACTCCGCGTCGGCGATCGCCGGGCGGAGGCGTCGTTCGACGATGTCGCGGGTCAGCGGGCCGGGGTGGCGCAGCAGGATGGTGCCGTCGGGGGCGATGACGAAGGTCTCGGGCACGCCGTAGATGCCCCAGTCGAGCCCGGTGCGGCCGCTGCGATCCGCGCCGATGGCGGCGAAGGGGTCGCCGAGCTCGGCGAGGAAGGCGCGCGCATTCGCCGGGTCGTCCTTGTAGTTCACGCCGACGATCGTCTGGCCCTCCGCCGCGAGTTCCTCGAGCATCGGATGCTCGGCGCGGCAGGGCCCGCACCAGCTCGCCCAGAAATTGACGAGCTTCACGCCGGGCGCGCGCAGGTCGGCGTCCGTGGGCGCGGGATCGTCGCGCAGGGCGGTGGTGGCCGCGAGCGAGGGCGCCGGGCGGCCGATCAGCGCGGAGGGCAGTTCGTCGGGGTTCTCGCGGGTGAGCGCGAACCAGGCGAGACCCGCGAAGACGGCGAAGAGCAGCGGCGGCAGCAGCATCAGGAGGTTGAAGCTAGGCCTTGCCATGGGAACTCCGCTTGGCCTGCGCCTCGATGCGGGTGAGCGCGCGCTTCACCCGCGCCGCCCGGCGCAGCGAGACGAGGATCAGGAGCGCCAGCAGCAGGAGCGTGACGCCATAGGCGCCGAGCACGGTTCCGGCGTAGCGGTCGAGATCGGGCATCATGCGCGCGCCTCGATCTCCTGGAGGGCGCGGAGCCGGCGGGCGCGGATCTCGGTGCGGGTCCTGAGCAGCACGAGGCTCAGGAAGAGCAGCACGAAGCCGGCGATGGAGACCAGGAGCGGCCAGTAGAAGGCGTTGTCGACGTTCTCGGTGCGGTCGAGCGAGAGCGACGGGCCCTGGTGCAGCCCCTGGCTCCAGAAGAAGACAGCGTAGCGCGACAGCAGCGCGAAGACCGATCCCACGAGGCAGAGCACGGAGGTGAGATCGGCGGCCTTGTCGGGCTCGTCCACCGCCTCCCAGAGCGCGATGTAGCCGAGATAGAAGACGAAGAGGATGAAGAAGGCGGTCAGCCGCGGATCCCAGGCCCACCAGGTGCCCCACATCGGCTGGCCCCAGATCGCGCCGGTCACGAGCGCGATCACCGTCATGGTGGCCCCGACCGGGGCGGCGGCGCGGGCGGCGAGCGCGGAGACATGGTGCCGCCGCACGAGCCAGATCAGCGAGGCCACCAGCATCATCAGCCAGGCGTTGATCGCCATCAGCGCGGCGGGCACGTGGATGAAGAGGATCTTGACCGTCGCACCCTGCTGGTAGTCGTCGGGGGCCACGAAGAAGCCCCAGCCGAGGCCGATGGCGAGGCAGGCCGCGGTGAGCGCCCAGAGCACCGGCAGCGCCCTGCCGGAGACGCGCATGAACTCGGCCGGGTTGGCGTATCTCCAGAGCGACATGGGCGGTATCTAGTCCCGGCGGCGGCGGCAATTCAAGGGACGCTCAGCGCAGGTTGAGCCGGATGGCGGCGGCGCCGACGAAGGGGGCCAGCGCCACGATCCCGAGCGTCAGGCCGGCGAGGAGCAGGATGGCGGGGCCGGGGTCGCGGCCCTCGGCGGCGGCGGTGGCGGCGCTGGCGCCGAAGATCAGGCTGGGGATGTAGAGCGGCAGCACCAGCAGCGAGAGCAGGAGCCCGCCGCGGCGGATGCCGATGGTCAGCGCCGCGCCGATGGCGCCGAGGAAGCTCAGGCCCGGCGTGCCGACCGCGAGGCTCGCGACCAGCCAGGGAAAGGCCGGCGCCGGCAGGTTGAGGGTGATGCCGAGCAGCGGCGCGGCGGCGACCAGCGGCAGGCCGGTGGTGAGCCAGTGGGCGGCGGCCTTCAGCGCCACCAGCGTCTCGAGCGGCAGCGGCGAGAGGGCGAGGATGTCGAGGGTGCCGTCCTCCTGGTCGGCCTGGAACAGCCGGTCGAGCGAGAGCAGGCAGGCGAGCAGGGCGGCGATCCAGAGCGTGCCCACGGCGACCGTGGCAAGCTTCTCCGGCTCCGGCCCGACGCCGAAGGGCACGAGCAGCACGGTGATCAGGAAGAAGGCGAGGCCCAGCCCCGCGCCGCCGCCGGAGCGCAGCGCGAGGCGCAATTCGCGGGCGAGGACGGCGGCGCCGGCGCTCACGCCCAGTCGCCCGCGAGAAAGGGCTCGGTGTGGCGGGCGGCGGCGCGGGCGGCGAGCGGCGCGAGGCGCAGCACCCGCGGCTCGGGCAGGCCGAGGTCGGCATGGGTGGCGATCACCGCCATGCCGCCGCCGGCGAGATGCTCGCGTAGCACCGCCAGGAGCCGGGCGACCGCATCGGCGTCGAGCGAGACCGTCGGCTCGTCGAGCAGCCAGAGCCGCCGGGGGGCGACGAGCAGGCGGGCGAGGCCCAGCCGGCGCTTCTGGCCCGCCGAGCAGACATGGGCGGGGCGCTCGGCGATGGCGGCGAGGTCGAAGGCCTCGAGCGCCGCGGCGATGTCGCCGCCCCCGTGGAGCGCGGCCCAGAAGGCGAGGTTCTCGCCGACGGCGAGCTGCGGCTTGATCGCGTCGAGATGGCCGGCATAGGCGAGGCGCTCGCCGTAGCCGTCGCGGTCCCGGTCGAGCCGGATCCCGTCGAGCGCGATGGTGCCCGAGGCCGCCGGCAGCAGCCCCGCCAGCACGCGCAGGAGCGTGGACTTGCCGGCGCCGTTCGGGCCGCGCAGCGCCAGGCAGCCGCCGTCGGGAACCTCCAGGGCGATGCCTTCGAGGACCGGACGCCCGGCGCGGTTGCAGCTGAGGCCCTCGACCAGAAGTCCCATGCGCCCGCATAGCCCAAGGCCCGGCGCGGGGGAAGGGCGGCCGGGGCGGGCTAGCGAATTGTATGCGACGGTATTCTTTTTGCCCTGCCGCACCTTGCGAGTGCGGCGGAATTGCGGCATAGCAGGGGCACTTCACCGTCATGATTGCGCAACCGGAGGGGACGATGACTGTTTTCGTGGGAACCGATTCAGCCAAGACACGCCGCGAGTTGACGGTGGGCGGCGCGCGCTACGCCTATTATTCCATCGAGGCCGCGGGGGCGGCGGGCCTGGGCGATTTCAGCCGCTTGCCGGCGGCGCTCAAGGTCGTGCTCGAGAACATGCTGCGCTTCGAGGACGGCAAGACGGTGACCCAGGACGATATCCGCGCCTTCGCCGAATGGGCCGAGAAGGGCGGGCGCAACCCGCGCGAGATCGCCTATCGCCCGGCGCGGGTGCTCATGCAGGACTTCACCGGGGTGCCGGCGGTGGTCGATCTCGCGGCGATGCGCGACGCCATGGTGGCGCTGGGGGGCGATCCGCAGAAGATCAACCCGCTCAATCCGGTCGATCTCGTCATCGACCATTCGGTGATGGTGGACGAATTCGGCAACCCGCGCGCCTTCCGGATGAACGTCGACCGCGAATACGAGCGCAACGGCGAGCGCTACGAGTTCCTGAAATGGGGGCAGGGCGCCTTCGCCAATTTCCGCGTGGTGCCGCCGGGCACCGGCATCTGCCATCAGGTGAACCTGGAATATCTCGGCCAGACGGTCTGGACCGACAAGGATCCCTCCGGCGCGGAGGTCGCCTATCCCGACACGCTGGTGGGCACCGACAGCCACACGACCATGGTCAACGGCCTCGCCATCCTCGGCTGGGGCGTGGGCGGGATCGAGGCGGAGGCGGCGATGCTCGGCCAGCCGATCTCGATGCTGATCCCCGAGGTGGTGGGCTTCAAGCTGACCGGGGCGCTCCGGGAGGGGGTCACCGCCACCGACCTGGTGCTGACGGTCACCCAGATGCTGCGCAAGAAGGGCGTGGTGAACAAGTTCGTGGAATTCTACGGCGCCGGCCTCGACCATCTGCCGCTCGCCGACCGCGCGACCATCGCCAACATGGCCCCCGAATACGGCGCCACCTGCGGCTTCTTCCCCATCGACGACGAGACCCTGCGCTACCTGCGGGTCTCGGGGCGCGAGGAGGAGCGCATCGCGCTCGTCGAGGCCTATGCCAAGGCCAACGGCTTCTGGCGCGGTGCCGATTACGATCCGGTCTATACCGACACGCTGGAGCTCGACATGGGCGCGGTGGAGCCCTCGCTCGCCGGGCCGAAGCGGCCGCAGGACCGGGTGGCGCTGGCGGATGCGGCGCCGGCCTTCCTCAAGGTCGTGGCGGATTACCGCGGCGTCGACCTGTCGAACGGCTCCAAGGCGATGGCCTCGGAGGGTGGCGCGGTGGTCGAGCTCGACCTGGTCGATCCGCGCAAGCGCCATCCCGTCGCGGGCGCGGACTACGACATCGGCGACGGCTCGGTGGTGATCGCGGCGATCACCTCCTGCACCAATACCTCGAACCCCTATGTGATGGTCGGCGCCGGGCTGGTGGCGCGCAAGGCCCGCGCGCTCGGGATCACGCGCAAGCCCTGGGTCAAGACCTCGCTGGCGCCGGGCAGCCAGGTGGTCACCGACTATCTCGAGGCCGCGGGGCTGCAGGAGGACCTCGACGCCATCGGCTTCAACCTCGTGGGCTACGGCTGCACCACCTGCATCGGCAATTCGGGGCCGCTGCCGGAGGAGATCTCCAGGGCGATCCAGGAGGGCGACCTGGTGGCGGCCTCGGTGCTCTCGGGCAACCGCAACTTCGAGGGGCGGGTGAACCCCGACACGCGGGCGAACTACCTCGCCTCGCCGCCGCTGGTGGTGGCCTATGCGCTGGCGGGCGACATGAACATCGACATCGCGACCGAGCCCTTGGCCCGGACCCCCGACGGCCGGGACGTCTATCTCAAGGACATCTGGCCGAGCGCCAGGGAGGTCGCCGAGATCGTCGAGCGCACGGTGACGCGGGAATCCTTCCGGTCGAAATACGCCGATGTCTTCAAGGGCGACGAGAAATGGCGGGCAGTCTCGGTGGAGGAGAGCGAGACCTATTCCTGGCCGACGGGCTCGACCTATGTGCAGAACCCGCCCTATTTCCGCGGCATGGGCCGCGAGCCGGGCGTGATCAGCGACATCGCGGGCGCGCGCATCCTGGCGCTGCTAGGCGATTCGGTGACCACCGACCACATCTCGCCGGCGGGCTCCTTCAAGCCGGTGCATCCGGCGGGCGCCTATCTGCAGGAGCGGCAGGTGCCGGTCAGCGAGTTCAATTCCTACGGCTCGCGCCGCGGCAATCACGAGGTGATGATGCGCGGCACCTTCGCCAATATCCGCATCCGCAACGAGATGCTGGAAGGGGTCGAGGGCGGCTATACCCTCGGGCCGGACGGCATGCAGGCGTCGATCTACGACGCGGCGATGGCCTGGCAGGCGAAGGGCGTGCCGCTGGTGGTGATCGCGGGCAAGGAATACGGCACCGGCTCCTCGCGCGACTGGGCGGCCAAGGGCACGGCGCTGCTCGGGGTGAAGGCGGTGATCGCCGAGAGCTTCGAGCGCATCCATCGCTCCAACCTGGTCGGCATGGGGGTGATTCCCTTCGAATTCACCGGCGGCGACACGCGCAAGTCGCTGGGCCTGAAGGGCGACGAGACCATATCGATCAGCGGCCTGGCGGGCGATCTGAAGCCCTTGTCCGAGGTGCCCTGCCGCATCCAGGGCAGCGACGGCACGGTGCGCGAGATCGCGCTGCGCTGCCGGATCGATACGGCGGTGGAGATCGAATACGTCGAGAACGGCGGGGTGCTGCACTACGTGCTGCGCAACCTGGCGAAGGTGGCCTGAGCCGCGCGGTGCGGCCGCCGCGCCGCACCGCCCGGGCTCGTTCACGGCGCGGCGCGCTCGCGAAGGCTTGACTGGCGTCGCGGCGCGGGCCCGTCTACCTCTGACGGGCCAGATCCCGGATGTGCCAGATGCGCCTTGTCCCGCTCGCCGTCGTCCTCCTGTCGCTGCTGCTGCCGCAGGTGGGGCGCGCCCAGACCTCGCCTGTCGTGATCGAGCTCTTCACCAGCCAGGGCTGTTCGTCCTGTCCGCCGGCCGATGCGCTCTTCCGCGAACTCGCCGAGGAGCCGGGGGTGATCGCGCTCGCGCTCCACGTCGATTACTGGGATTACCTGGGCTGGCGGGATTCCTTCGGCAGCCCCGCCTTCACGGCGCGGCAGAAGGCCTATGCCAAGGCGGCGCACAGCCGGCGGTTCTACACGCCGCAGATGGTGGTCCAGGGCAACGAGAGGCTGGTGGGGCATGATGCGGTGCGCATCGTGCGCAGCATCGCCGCCCATCAGGCCCTGCCGGCGGCGGTCGATCTCGACGTGGATCTGGAGGACGACCTGCTGAACATCCGGCTCACGCCGAACGGGGTGCCGGTGGGGACGGCGGATGTGCATGTGGTGCGCTACATGCCTTCGAGCGAGGTCGAGATCGAGGCCGGGGAGAATGCCGGGCGGACCATCGACTACACCAATATCGTCACGGAATGGGACACCATCGCGCGCTGGGACGGACGCGAGCCGGTGGATCTGGCCTATCGGCTGACCGGGGACGAGCCGGTCGCGGTGATCGTGCAGGGCAGCCGCAGCGGCCAGGTCTATTCGGCGGCGAGCCTTCCCTGACAGGGGTTCCCGGGGCATGGCGTCGGACCGGCGTCCCGTGGCGGGGCCCTGGGGCCGGAGAGAAGGCCGCGCCCCGCGCGACCCGCGCCGCATTTCCCGGACCGATGAGGCGAGGCGCCGGCGGCGCCTTGCCCGGTCCGGTCGCCCGGAGGCACAAGCCGCAGGACGAGGGAGGGGCAGCTTCACCGTCGGTTGAGGATCGGGGCGCGCCGTCCCCCGGCAGGGCCGGTGCGGCCCGATCGACACCGGTCGATCGGGCTGGGGATGCCCGGCGCCAGGAGGGACGAGGGTTGACGGAGCGGGTCTCCGGCGTGAGGGCCACCGCCGGCGGCTTCAACGCGGCGCGGCGAAGCGCTTCACCCAGCGGCGGTGCAGCCAGTAATACTGGCCGGGATGGGCGCGGACCTGGGCGGCGAGGCTGTCGTTGACCGCCTGCATCATCTCCGGGACGGTCGAATGCGGGATGGGCGGCTCGACGACGACCTGGACGTGCAGCCCATCGAGCTGGCGGATGCCGTAGATCGGCACCAGCGGCAGCTTCGAGCGGAAGGCGAGCTCGGCCGGGACCAGCGCGGTCGGCGCGGGATGGCCGATGAAGTCGAGCGCGGCGCCGCGGCGCTCGAACTGGTCGGTCAGGATCGCCACGATCCCGCCGCGCGCCACATGTGCGACGATGCCGCGCACGCCGCGCCGGCTCTTGGGAAAGATCGGCGTGCCGCCGAACTCGAGGTTCTCGAGATAGATCGCGTTGAGCTCGGGCTCGTCCAGCGGGCGGTAGACGCCGGCGCAGGCGATGCCGCTCGATTTCATCCAGGCGCGGCCGGCCTCCCATTGTCCGAAATGGCCGGTCACCAGCACGGCGCCGCTGCCCTCGCGCGCCGCGTGCAGGATCGCCTCGGTGCCGGGGCCGGGCTCCGGGGGGATCCAGTATCCGCGGCCGTGAAAGCTCGGATTGCTCAGGATCTCGGTGAAGGTGCGGCCGAAATTGTCCGCCATCGCCCGGCGGATGCGCCGGCGTTCCCCGGCGGGCATCTCGGGGAAGATCAGGCGGAGGTTGTTCTCCACGCGGGCGCGCAGCCGCGGGACGAGCGCGACGGCGCCGCGCAGCAGCGCCGAGCCGAGCGCCAGCCGCATCCGGTAGGGGAGGTGCTGCGCCAGCGCGATGAGCGCCCGGGCCGGGAGCGTCGCGGCGCGGGAGCGGAGGGATCGGTCAGTCATGCCGCGCCCGTGCGATGCGGAGCGGCAGGCGGACGGACCCGGTCCGGTGCGTCCGCGCGCCGGGATTCAGTGCTTGACCGGATTGATCATCATGACCATCTGCCGGCCTTCGAGCCGCGGGATGGCCTCGATCTTGCCGAGATCGGTCACGTCCTCGGCGACCCGTTCGAGCAGCTTGCGGCCGAGCTCCGCATGGGCCATCTCGCGGCCGCGGAACCGCAGCGTCACCTTGACCTTGTCGCCGCCCTCGAGAAACTTCATCACCGAGCGCATCTTGACGTCGTAATCGTGGGTGTCGGTGTTCGGGCGGAACTTGATTTCCTTGATCTCGATGATCTTCTGCTTCTTGCGCGCCTCGGATTCCTTCTTCTGCTGTTCGTACTTGAACTTGCCGAAATCCATGATCTTGGCGACGGGCGGCGTGGCGTTCGGCGAGATCTCGACCAGGTCGAGGCCCGCCTCCTCGGCGAGGATCATCGCCTTGTCCGGCGAGATGAGGCCGATGTTCTCGCCTCCTGCGCCGATCAGTCGAATTTCGGGGGCGCGAATGCGATCGTTCACGCGGGGTCCGGTGTCGCGCGTCGGCGGCGCGCTGTGCGGTCTGCGGGCTATGGCCGTTTCTTCCTTCTGATCGTTGGTCCAAAAAACGACCGGAGCGAAGCCCCGGTCTCGGCCGATCATAGTCCAGACTGCGGCCCAAGGGAAGACGGCCGCGCGTCGGCGGCTTTTGCCCCTCGGGGCCGCGAGACGGGTTGTCCGGCCCCCGGGATTGCCCCATCTGTGGGGAGGCGCGGGGCCGACCGTGCGGCATTCGAAAAAAGTGGGAGAAGCACATGCGACGCATTCTGATCGTTCTTGCCGTATTGGTGGTGGCCCTGGGGGTCTACATGTTCATGGGCTCGGGCACGCCGGAGGTGACCGAAGCCCCCGCTCCGGCTGCGACCGAGCCGGCCGCGGATGCCGCCGGCGCGGCGACCGAAGCCGCCGGGGAGGCCACCGAGGCCGCGCAGGACGCGGCGGATGCCGCCGGCGAGGCGGCCTCCGATGCCGCGGATACCGCATCGGAGGCGATGGATTCCGCGACCGAGGCGGCCGGCGATGCGGCGGAAGCCGTGGGCGAGGCTGCCGGCGACGCGGCCGAAGCAACCGAGGGGGCCGCGGAGTCTGCGACCGAAGCGGCCGGCGATGCGGCAGCCGATGTGGAGAGCGAGGTTCAGGACCTGGTGGACGAGGCCACGGGCGAGGAACCGGAAGCCACCACCACCGCGCCGGCGACCGGCTCTTCGAACTGATACGGACCTGGGACCACGGCCGCCCCGAACCGGCGGCAGCGAGGCATTGCCTCGCGCCGGTTCGTCGGTTGGATGGGAGCGGCTGTCGCGTCCGCCGGGGGCAGGCCGGCGCGCGGATCTGTCGTACCAACGGCCCTTCCGCCTGACCGGCGCTGTGGCCTGCGGCCGAGCCTCGGGATAGGGAAACGGCTGCGCTCCGCGCAGCCCGATCGACACCGGTCGATCGGGCTGGGGCGCCTGGCGCCTCAGGGACGAGAGGCGACGACGAGGGCTGCTGATAGGCGACGGTCCGGGGTCAGGTCAGGGCGCGGCAGAAGGCTTCGATCCGGCGGCAGGCTTCGGTGAGGGTCGCGTCGGAAGCCGCGTAGCTCACACGGAAATTGGGCGAGACGCCGAAGGCGGCGCCGAAGACGATCGCCACCCCCGTGGCCTCGAGCAGGGCGGCGGCGAAATCGGCGTCCGAGGCGATGCTCCGGCCGTCGGCCGTGCGCTTGCCGATCAGGCCGCGGATCGAGGGATAGACGTAGAAGGCGCCCTCCGGCACCGGGCAGTCGATGCCGGGAATGGCGTCGAGCAGCCCGACCACGAGATCGCGGCGCCGCAGGAAGGCGGCGCGGGCCTCGGCGATGTAGGCCTGATCGCCGGTCAGGGCCTCCAATGCCGCCCATTGGCTGATCGAGCAGGCGTTGGTGGTCGATTGCGACTGGATCGTCGTCATGGCGTCGATGAGGCGGCGCGGCCCGCCGGCATAGCCGATGCGCCAGCCGGTCATGGCATAGGCCTTGGAGACGCCGTTGACCGTCAGGGTCCGCTCGCGCAGGCCGGGCTCGACCTCCGCGGGGGTGCAGAAGCGGAACGGCGGATAGGCGATGTGCTCGTAGATGTCGTCCGAGAGCACCCAGACCTGCGGATGCGCCATGAGGACGTCGGTCAGCGCGCGCAGCGCGTCGCGGCCGTAGCCGGCGCCGGTCGGATTGGAGGGCGAGTTGAAGATCAGCCACTTGGTGCGCGGCGTTATCGCGGCCGCGAGGGCATCGGGCGTGATCCTGAAGCCCGATTCGAGGCCGGCCGGCAGGATCACCGGCGTGCCGCCCGCGAGGCGCACCATGTCGGGGTAGCTGACCCAATAGGGGGCGGGCACGATGACCTCGTCGCCGGGGTCGAGCGTCGCCATCAGCGCGTTGAAGAGCACCTGCTTGCCGCCGGTGGAAACCATCACCTCGGCCGGCGAATAATCGAGGCCGTTCTCGCGCGCGAACTTCCCGGCGATGGCGGCGCGCAGCTCGGGGGTGCCGGCGGGCGCGGTGTAGCGGGTCTTGCCTTCCTCGATGGCGCGGATCGCCGCGGCGCGCACGTTCGGCGGCGTGGGGAAGTCGGGCTCCCCGGCGCTGAGGCCGATGATGTCGCGGCCGGCCGCCTTCAGCGCGGCGGCCTCGGCGGTGATGGCGACGGTGGGCGAGGGCCTGATGCGCGCGAGCGCCTCGGAGAAAAACGGCATGGGCGCCCCGGTTTGCAATCGAAACGCGCCTGTCATAGGTTCCGCCGCGAGTCGGGGCAAGGGCGTGACGGTCTAATCGGAGGTAGTTCAGATGACGCTTGAAGCGGAGACGGCCGCGCGGTCGAGCAGCGACGATTTTTCCGACGAGACCTCGACCTTCGGAGACCGCCTCGCCCATGCCCGCGAGGCGCTCGGCCTCGACCAGGCGCAGCTGGCGCATCGCCTCGGCATCAAGGCGCAGACCCTGAGGAACTGGGAGGAGGATCGCTCGGAGCCGCGGGCGAACAAGCTCCAGTTTCTGGCCGGCCTGCTCAATGTCTCGATGATCTGGCTGCTGACCGGGCGGGGAGAGGCGCCGCAGGCGGCGGGCGTGCCGGCGGATCTGGCCGGCGAGGCCTGCCTGGCCGATCTGCGGCGGCTGCGCGCCGACCATATCCATCTCGCCGAGCAAATGGCGCGGCTGGAGAAGCGGATGCGCGCCATTCTTGCCTGAGAGCGTGCCCGGCCCCTTCCACCTCGCGTTTCCGGTGCGGGACCTTCCCGCCACGCGCGCCTTCTATGGCGAGCTGCTCGGCTGTGCCATGGGCCGGAGCGCGCCGAGTTGGCAGGATTTCGACTTCTTCGGGCATCAACTGAGCGCGCATCTGGCCGAGGCGCCCGCCGCGGGCGCGGGGGCGGTCGACGGCAAGGCGGTTCCGGTCCCGCATTTCGGCGCCGTTCTCGACATGGACAGCTGGAGCGCGCTGGCGGCGCGGCTGCGCGACCGGGGCGTTGCCTTCCTGATGGAGCCGACGCTCAGGTTCGCGGGCGAGCCGGGGGAGCAGGGCACGTTCTTTCTCGCCGATCCGTCCGGCAACGCGCTGGAATTCAAGGGGTTCAGGTCGATGGACAGCGTCTTCGCGACCGGGGTGGCGGCGGCAGCCCCGGAGGCCTCGGACCGGCTGAAGCGCCTGCGCCTGCGCTGCTGGCGGCGGGGCACCCGCGAGATGGATCTGATCCTGGGACCCTATGCCGACGGGCCATTAGGAGAGCTCGACCCGGACGCGCTCGACGAATTCGAGCGGCTAATCGAGGCCGAGGACCAGGATCTCTACCGCTGGGTGAGCGCCCAGGCCGCACCGCCCCCGGATCTGGCGCCGGCCGTCCTGCGCATCCGCGCCCATCTCGGGGTTGGGTGAGCGTTACCGGGCGGCCGGGAATTTTAACGGGTTGTAGAAACTTTTGCGTGAGGGTCCCGCGACGAGTACAGTTGCGGAGAGCCAGCATGAGTATGCACGCGAAGGTCGAGCGTATCGCGACGCCTCCCGCCGAGAGTGACGATTTCCTGGCGGATTATCTCGAGACCCTCGCGATGGTGGAGCGCCTGCACCGGCTGCTGCTCGACGTGATCAAGGACGAGTTCGAGCGCCTCGGGATCATCGACATCAACCCGGTCCAGGCGCTGCTGCTCTTCAACATCGGCGAGAACGAGGTGACGGCCGGTGAGCTCAAGACCCGCGGCTATTACCAGGGCTCGAACGTCTCCTACAATCTCAAGAAGCTGGTGGAGTACAATTACATGCACCACCAGAAATGCGCCGTGGACCGCCGGGCGGTCCGGGTGCGCCTGACCGAGAAGGGGCTGTCGATCCGCACCATCGTGGGCGAGCTCTTCCAGCGCCACGCCGACGGGATCCTGAGCCGCGAGGTCACCGGCAACATCCGCCTGCAGGACATCAACGGCAGCCTGCGGCGCATGGAGCGCTACTGGTCGGATCAGATCCGCTACATCTACTGAACGAAGGCCGCGGCCGGGCAGCCGCGGGATCGCGCTATTTCGAGCACAATCGGCAAGAAATTCAGCATGATCGAAGCAATTTCTGCCCGGGTCGCAAGAAAGGTGTTAGCATCTGGCCAAAGCAATAATCGTTCGCCGTGATTCGGGACGGGCGGATATGGGCAGGTCGGGTCGGTTGGGGTCGCCAGGGTGATCCATGCGTGGTGATGAGTTGGGCTCGTTCGAGCAAGATATGTCGGAGCACGATTTCAGGCTCGGAGACGAGCTTCGGGGCGAGCGGGCCACGCTCGGCAAGTCCCTGCTCGACGTCCATCGCGACCTGAGGATCAAGGCGTCCTATATCTCGGCGATCGAGGACATGGATCTCTCGGTCTTTCCCAATCCGAGCTTCGTGCCGGGCTACGTGCGCGCCTATGCGCGCTACCTGCAGCTCGATCCGGACATGGTCTACCGGCGCTTCTGCCGGGAGAGCGGGTTCGCGCGCCCGAAGGATCTGGCGCTCCAGCCCAAGGCCGGCGCCGCCGCGCCCGCGGAGGCCGGGAGCTTCCAGACGCGCTTCCCGCTCGCAGAGGTCGGCTCCGGCATCCCGAGCATTCCCTTCTCGGCGATCGGCTCGGTGCTCGTCCTGCTCGTGCTGGTCGCCGGGCTGGGCTACGGTGGCTGGACGGTGCTGCAGAACATCCAGCGCGTCCAGTTCGCGCCGGTCGACGACCTGCCGCTGGCGCTCTCGGAGGTCGAGCCGCTCGAGGCGCCCGAGGTCGCGGATGCCAACGAGGTGGTGCTGACGGAGCTGGCCAAGCCCGTGGCATCGACAGCCCTGGCCGAGCTCTACCGCCAGCAGGAGGTCGAGGTGCCGATCCTCCAGCCGCGCGACGGGCCGATCGCCGCGCTCGATCCCGACCGCCTGACGCCGCTCGCCGCCCGGCGCGCGGAGGTCGTGGTCGTCGGGCCGCCGGTCGCGGCGGGCCCCGATGGCGACGCGGCTGCCGCCGATCCGGCGGTGGTTCTGGCGGCCGTGGAATCCTCCATCGCCGGAGCGCCCGCGGCGGGGCCGGCGGTCGCCGGTGCCGCCGATCTGCCGCTGGTGGTGGTGGCCGAGCGCGCCGCCTGGGTGCGGGTCTATCTCGACAGCGGCACGATCATCTTCGAGAAGATCCTCGAGAAGGGCGAGACCTATACCCCGCCGGCCGGGGTCGGTGCGCCGAAGATCTGGGCCGGCAATGCCGGTTCGGTCTATGTCCGGGTCGGCGACAAGCTCCACGGCCCGCTCGGCTCCGGGACGCGGGCGGTTCGCGACGTGGTCCTGTCCTCCCAGGCCATCGCCGAGCGCTTCGCCGAGGTCGCGGTCGTGCCGGAGGTGATCTCCCAGGCGATCGGCGCCGGGCAGCCGGCGCTGGCGGCCCCGATCGAGATCCAATAGGCGTTTTTCCGGCGGAAATGCCGGGCATCCGGATTCGGCAACGCGACCTGGTCCGCCGCCGTTCCGCGCATGCCTTGCGTCACCCTCCCGCCCCGTCACGCCGAAGCCGTCCCTCCGGCACGACCTGGGCGCTCCGCTTCCGCCCGGAGCAGGCGCTGCCCGTGCTTCCCGAAGGCCCCAGCCGAAAGTGGCCTGACTCCGAAGCGCCATGGCCTGCATGCCGTCCCGGGGCTTCGTCGCGGGGTCACGGCGCGCTGCCGCTGAGCCGGCGGAAGCGCAGCGAGAGCACGAGGATCGAGACGACGCTCGCGATCAGGATGCCCTGGTAGATCCCCGCGAGCCCCTGGCCGGCGGGGAAGGCGAGCAGCCAGGCGCCGGGCACCATCACCATCCAGTAGCTGCCGAAATGCAGCGTCGTCGGCACCCAGGTGTCGCCGCGGCCGCGGCAGGCGTGGTTCATCACCGCCTGCCCGCCGTCGAAGAGCGTCGCGAGCAGGACCCAGACCAGCACCGGCGCCGCCCCCGCGACCACCTCCCGGTCGGAGGTGAAGATGCCGAGGAAGAAATCCGGCGCCAGCGCCACCGCCAGCGCCGCCGCCCCGGTGAAGAGGCTGGCGAGCCCCAGCCCCGCCCAGCCGGCCATGGCCACGCCTGCCGGATCGCCGCGCCCCCAGGCATTGCCGACCCGCACCTGCGTCGCGCCGGCCAGCCCGGCCGCGACCATGAAGATCAGCGCGAGGAACTGGAAGAGCACGCCATGGGCGGCGAGGGCGAGCGCGCCCAGCCAGCCGACGAAAATCGTCATCACTGTGAAGGCCGAGGATTCGAAGAGGAAGGATCCCCCCGAGGCGAGGCCGATGCGTGCCTGCTCGGCGACCCGCGGCGCCTTCTCCGGGGCGGGCAGCCCGATGCCGTAGCGCCGCCGCCCCGGCAGCAGGAAGCGCAGGTAGAGCAGGAGCAGGAGCGCGAGCAGCGCGAAGGTCGTGACCGTCGCCAGCGCGCAGCCCCGCGCCCCGAGCGCCGGCAGCGGCCCCGCCCCGAAGACCAGCGCGACGTTCAGCCCGAGGTTCAGCACATTGCCGAAAAGGATCGCCACCAGCCCCACCATGGGCCGCTGCAGCGCCTCGAGAAAGGCGGCGCTGACGTAGAAGACCGCGACGAAGGGCATGGAGAAGGCGAGGATGCGCGCCACCGCGCCCGCCCGCGCGGCGATCGCCGCATCCTGCCCGGTCAGCAGGAACAGCGCCGGCGTGAATTGCAGTACCGCGGTGATCGCAAGCCCCATGGCGGCGCCGAAGACCAGCCCGCGCCGCCAGATCGCCCCGGCGGCGCGGTCGTTGCCCGCGCCGGTCTCCCGGGCGACCAGCACCGGCACACCCATCATCAGGCCGAAGACCATGGCGATGAGGCTGTCCTGGATCGCCTGGCCGAGCACGTAGTCCGAGAGCGGCCCGGCGCCGGCGCGGCCGAGCACGATCACGTCCATGGTGTGCATCGTGACGATGCCCACCCGCGCCAGCATCATCGGCCAGGCGAGCACCAACGTCCGGCGCAGATGCCAGCCGAGACCGCTCTCGCCGGGGCGCGCAGGCATCGCCGGCGGGACCAGCCGGCGCCGCGCGATCAGTTCCCGAGCGCCTCGTTGAGCTTGGCCTCGAAATCGGCGTAGTTCATGTTGCTGACCTTGGTCCCGTTGATCAGGAAGGTCGGCGTCGCGTCGATGCCGTCGGCGGTAGCGTTCTTCTGGAATTCCGCCACCAGCCCCTCGGCGAAGGCCCGGTCGGTGACGCAGGCCTGCATCTGCTCGTCGGTCAGCCCGGCCTGGCGGCCGATCGAATAGAGCTCCTTCATCATCGGCTCGCTGTCGAAGGCGCCCGACCATTCCGGCTGCCGCTCGAAGAGCAGGTCCACGATGCCGAAATAGCGGTCCGCCGGCGCGCAGCGCGCGATCATCGCCGCCCAGAGGCTCGGCCGGTTGAAATAGACCTCGCGGTAGATCAGCCGCACCTTGCCGGTGTCGATGAAGTTCGCCTTGATCTGCGGGAAGACCTCCTCCTGGAAGGCCTTGCAATGCGGGCAGGTGAACATCGCGTATTCGACGAGCGTCACCGGCGCATCGGGCGCGCCCATGGACATCTCGACGATCTCGCGGGCCTGGGCCCATCCGGCGCGGGGCAGGGCGAGCGCGGCCAGCGAGAGGGCGAGGGCGGTGCGGCGGGACAGGGCAGGGGTCATGGATCAGCGTTCCGGTTACTGGGACTTCGCCCTGCGGGTTATCACATTTCGCGCCAATGTCTCCAAGGCTCTTCGCAGATCGTCATCACCGATGCTTGAAAGGGTCTCCGCGACGGCGCCGAGATCGGCGGGCGGGGCGGCGGCCTCGGCCGGCACGAAGGTGCTGGGCGGCTCGGCGAATCCCTGCCGGGCGGGGACGAGCTGGATGCGCCCGACGCTGCCGGGGCCGAGCACCGCCTCGATGCGCTCGCGCAGCTGCGGCAGCATCATCTGAACCTGCGGCCCGAGCGCGGGCGCCACCTCGAGCGTCAGGAGCCCCCCGGCCGGACCGCGCGCGCTCACCAGCTTCGCCGGTCGGCAGAGCCGCGCCATCTCCGCCCCGGCGATCTCGGGCCAGAGCGCCTGGAGCCGCGCCTGCAGGAAGCCCCGCCGCGCCGCGACGCTGCGCATCTGCGGCGCGATCAGCCCGCCCGCCCGGGTGAAGCCGCGCCCGCGCCGCCCCCGGGCGGCCCCCTGCTTGCCCTTGCGCGGATCGTCGGCCATGACATGTCTCCGGAGCCTCGGGAACGAGGCATATCCGCACGCGGCGCGATTGTCAGGGGGAAAGCGATGGCGGCCGAGGGAGCGCGCGAGACCCGGCTCGCGGTGGCGCTGCTCGCCTGGTACGATCGCCACGCCCGCGACCTGCCCTGGCGGGTCGGCCCGGCGGCGCGCGCGGGCGGCGAGCGCCCCGATCCCTATCGCGTCTGGCTCTCCGAGGTGATGCTGCAGCAGACCACCGTCGCCACCGTGCGCGGCCGCTATGCCGCCTTCCTCGCGCGCTGGCCGCGGGTCGAGGCGCTGGCCGCGGCCCCCGACGCCGACATCATGGCCGCCTGGGCGGGCCTCGGCTATTACGCCCGCGCCCGCAACCTGATCGCCTGCGCCCGGGCGGTGGCGCGCGACCATGCCGGGCGCTTCCCCGACAGCGAGGAGGGGCTGCGCGGCTTGCCCGGCATCGGCGCCTATACCGCCGCCGCCATCGCCGCCATCGCCTTCGACCGTCCCGCCACCGTCGTCGATGGCAATGTCGAGCGGGTCATGGCGCGGCTCCACGCCGTCGAGGCGCCCTTGCCCGAAGCCAAGCCGCTGCTCACCGGCCTCGCCGCGCGGCTCACCCCCATGGCGCGCAGCGGCGACTATGCCCAGGCGGTCATGGATCTCGGGGCGACCATCTGCACCCCGCGCGCCCCGGCCTGCGGCCTCTGTCCCTGGCGGGCCGATTGCGCCGCCCGTCGCGCGGGCATCGCCGAAACCCTGCCCCGCAGGAGCGAGAAGGCCGCGAAGCCCGTCCGCCGAGGCATCGCCTGGCTCGCGCTGCGCCACGACGGCGCCGTCCTCGTCGAGACCCGGGCCCCGTCCGGCCTCCTCGGCGGCATGCTCGCGCTGCCCTCCGGCCCCTGGGCCGAAGGCGCGCCCGAAGGCGACCCGCCGCTCGCCGCCGAGTGGCGCGACCTCGGCGTCGAGGTCCGCCACACCTTCACCCATTTCCACCTGCGCCTGACGCTCGCCGGCGCCCGCGTCGCCGCCGGTCCCGGCGACTTCCGCCCCGCCGCCGAGGCCGGCCCGGCGATGCCCACTCTGATGCGCAAGGCGCTGCGCCTCGGCCTCGCCGCGATGGACGCCGGCGGCGACGCCGGCTGATTGCCCCGACCCGGCGCCCGTTCGCGGAGGCGCTGCCGCCGTCTCTTCGCGGATTTGGCAAGTGACAAATCCGCGCGCGCCTGCCTGCCGTCACGCCGAAGGAGTGCATCCGGCACGACGGCAGGCGCGACAAGCGCGCCCGCCAGGCAGACGCGCGCGGATTGCCAACCGCTGGCGAAACCCGACACCCCTCGGCCTCCGCGCCCGCGCGCTGCGGCCGACGAACCGGCGCGAGGCAATGCCTCGCTATCGCCGGTTCGCGCTGTGTCCCCTGACCGACGCCACATCCAGCGACAACTGCTCAAGAAAAGGCCGCGCCCCGCGCGGCCCGCACCACCTTCCCCCGGACCGAAAAGGCGAGGCGCCGGTGGCGCCTTGCCCGGTCCGGTCGCCCGGAGGCGCGAGCCGAAGGGCGAGGGGGGTGCAGCTTCACTGTCGGTTGAGGATCGGGGCGCGTCGGCCCTGGACGGCGTGCGAAGCGCGCCGGCCCCGGGGAGGGCCGACGCGGCCCGATCGCCACGGGTCGATCGGGCTGCAACTCCACGGTCGCGCGCCGTATGAGAGCCGACGGCGATGGCCACTGCATTCTGGATGCACCCCGGCAGCGCCGCCGTTGCCCGCCCACCCGCGCCACCGCACGGGCCAACGCGCCGCGACGATATCGCTTTTTCGGCTGTCGCAGGATTTTTCTTCCCCCGTCAACCACCGCTTAACCCGCCACGAATCCCCGGATACCCGCACGATGGCAAGCCACTTTCCAGCCCGTTTCCAGCCGGCTTCCGGCTGTCCCGTCCCCTACCAGATGTAGTGGCCAACAGCCGCCCGCCCCTCCGGCGCAGGCGGCGGTTTGTCAGCGCCGGTTCCGGCGCCGGCTCAGTTGCCCATCTCCGCCCGGATCTGCTGGCGCAGCACGTCGATCGGCACGCTGACGCCCTCGCGGCGGAAATGCCAATAGGTCCAGCCGTTGCAGGAGGGAGCGCCTTCCAGCGCCGCGCCGACCTGGTGGATCGAGCCGCGGGCGTCGGTGGCGATCAGCGTGCCGTCGGCGCGGATCTTGGCGGCATGGCGGCCGTTGAGCGAATGCAGCACCTCGCCCGCCGCGAGCAGCCCGCGCTCCACGAGCTGGCCGAAGGCCACCCGCGGCTCGGCGCGCCGCGGCTGGGTCACCGCCGCGCATTCCGCCTCGAGCGGCCGCACCTTGGCGAGCCGCGCTTCGGCCGCGGCGCGGTATTCCGCCTCGCGCTCGATGCCGATGAAGCGCCGCCCCAGCCGCCGCGCCACCGCCCCGGTGGTGCCGGTGCCGAAGAAGGGATCGAGCACCACGTCCCCCGGCTTCGTGGCGGCGACCAGCACCCGGTGCAGCAGCGCCTCGGGCTTCTGGGTGGGATGGGCCTTCTCGCCGCTGGCGGTCTTCAGGCGCTCGGCGCCGGTGCAGAGCGGGATCACCCAGTCCGAGCGCATCTGCACGCCCTCGTTCAGCGCCTTCATCGCCTCGTAGTTGAAGGTGTATTTCGACTGGTCCGACTTCGCCGCCCAGATCAGCGTCTCATGGGCATTGGTCAGCCGCTTGCCGCGGAAGTTCGGCATCGGGTTCGACTTGCGCCAGACCACGTCGTTGAGGATCCAGAAGCCCGCGTCCTGCAGGCAGGCGCCGAGGCGGTAGATGTTGTGATAGGAGCCGATCACCCAGATCGCCCCGTCCGGCTTCAGGAGTCGCCGCGCCGCGGCGAGCCAGGCTCGGCTGAACTCGTCATAGGCGGCGAAGGAGGCGAAGCGGTCCCAGTGATCGTCCACCGCATCGACCTTGCTGTTGTCCGGGCGGAGCAATTCGCCCTTCAGCTGGAGGTTGTAGGGTGGATCTGCGAAGATCAGGTCGACACTGCCGGCCGGAAGGCCGCGCATGACCTCTATGCAGTCACCGGAATGGATAACGTCGACTTGCAAGTCATTGGTATCGTTCGATGTATCGGTAGTCATTGTATTCGGCATCCCGGTTGCGTCGCCCATGGAAACCATGAGTCAAAACCGATTCCGGGTCAATTTTTAAGTGAATCAACCACTTAGTGACCTGGCCTTACACAACATATTGTGGATGGGCCGAAAGAGCCGCCGATGATGTGGTGTCACCCCAAGGTTCTCCAGCCCCTCGATGTGGCTTTTTGTGCCGTATCCCATGTTGGAATGCCATCCATAGCCGGGAAACTGTTGCGAAAGTGCAACCATGATGCGGTCGCGCGTGACTTTTGCGACAATGGAGGCGGCGGCGATCGACAGTGCCCGGGCATCGCCCCCGACGATCGCCTCGGCCGGGCAGGGCAGGCCGGGCGGCACCTGCCTGCCGTCCACCAGCGCCCTCCGCGGCGCCGTTCCGAGGTCGGCGACGGCCCGGCGCATGGCCAGATGGCTGGCCTGCAGGATGTTCATGGTCTCGATCTCCGCCACGCTGGCCTGCCCGACCCCGACCGTCGCCGAAGCGAGGAGTTCGGCGAAGAGGCGCTCGCGCTGCCGGGCGGTGAGCTTCTTGCTGTCGTCGAGCCCCGCGGGAATCGCGCTTGCGTCCAGGATCACGGCGGCCGCCACCACCGGCCCCGCCCAGGGGCCGCGGCCGGCCTCGTCGATGCCGCAGACCGGCTGCACCCCGGCCGACTCGCGGGCAAAATCCGGACCTCCGGCCCGTCCGCGCGCGGTCACGGCTTCCGGCCGCCGAGCCCGACCCGGGACACCGTTCCGTGGCGCGGCAATCTCACACCAGCGGGTGGAAACACGCCAGATCGCGCCCGGCATGGGGCTCGAGCGGTGGCCGGTTGGCGCGGCAGGTCCCGTCGGCATGGCTGCAGCGCGGGTTGAAGGCACAGCCCGGCGGCGGGTTGAGCGGGGAGGGAAGCTCGCCCGTCAGCATGATGCGCGCCTTCTTGCGGTCCGGATCCGCCGAGGGCGTGGCGCTCATCAGCGCCGCGGTATAGGGATGCGCCGGTGCCGCGAAGACCGTCTTGGCATCGCCGGCCTCCACCGCCCGGCCGAGATACATCACCATGATCTCGTCGGCGATATGGCGCACCACCGAAAGGTCGTGGCTGATGAAGAGATAGGCGAGCCCGAGGTCGGACTGCAGATCCGCCAGCAGGTTCAGCACCTGCGCCTGGATCGAGAGATCGAGCGCGGAGACCGGCTCGTCGAGCACCAGCACCTTGGGCTTGAGCGTCAGCGCCCGGGCGATGGCGATGCGCTGACGTTGCCCGCCGGAAAACATGTGCGGATAGCGGTTGTAATGCTCGGGCCGCAGCCCGACCCGCTCCATGGTCTCCATGCCGATGCGCCGACGCTCGGCCGCGCTCATGTCGGTGTTGAGCTTCAGCGGCTCCTCGAGGATCGCGCCGATCTTGTGGCGCGGGTTGAGCGAGCCATAGGGGTTCTGGAACACGATCTGGATGGTGCGCCGCGTCTCCACCGCATCCGCCTGCGCCGCCTTGCCGCCGATCTCCAGGGTGCCGGAGCTCGGTTCCTCGATCATGGTCACGACCCGGGCGAGCGTCGACTTGCCGCAGCCCGATTCGCCGACCACCGCCAGCGTCTTGCCGGGAAAGAGATCGAAGCTCGCGTCCTGGAGCGCGCGGACTGTCCTTTCCTTCGAGAAGGCCCCGCCGCCGACCTGGTAGTGGCGCGAGAGGTTGCGCGCCGAGACGATGGCGCCCCCCGCGCCGCTCACAGCACGGCCTCGGCGTCGCGGCCCATGGGCTGGCCCGCGACCAGCGGGTAGTTGCAGAGCGCATGCCCGAGTTCAGCGCCCTGGCGGGTCACGCCGCGACGGCATCGGTCGGTGGCATAGCTGCAGCGCGGCGAGAACAGGCAGCCGGTCGGCCGGTCGAACTGGCCGGGCACCACGCCCGGGATCGAGGGCAGCAGCTTCGAGGTGGCGCGCTCCGGCAGGGCGGCGAGCAGCGCCGCGGTATAGGGGTGATGCGGCTCGGTGAAGAGCCCCTTGACCGGCTGCTCCTCGACCTTCTGGCCGGCGTATTGCACCTGCACCCGCTCGGCGGTTTCGGCGACCACGCCCATGTCGTGGGTGATCAGGATCAGCGCCATGCCCTTCTCCTGCTGGAGCGAGATCAAGAGGTCGAGGATCTGCGCCTGGATGGTGACGTCGAGCGCGGTGGTCGGCTCGTCGGCGATCAGGAGCTTGGGGTCGCAGGCCAGCGCCATGGCGATCATCACCCGCTGGCTCATGCCGCCCGAGAGCTGATGCGGGAAGGCCGAGAGCCGCGAGGTGGGATCGGGGATGCCCACCTGCTCGAGCAGCTCGATGGTGCGCGCCCGCCGCGCCGCGCGGTCCAGCCCGAGGTGCTTGCGCAGCGTCTCGCCGATCTGGAAGGCGACCGTGAAGCAGGGATTGAGGCTCGACATCGGCTCCTGGAAGATCATCGAGACTTCCTTGCCGACGATCTTGCGCCGGTCGGCGGCGGACATGGTCAGCATGTCGCGCCCGTCGAAGGCCATGCGGTCGGCGGTGACCTTGGCGGTCCAGGGCAGGAGCCCCATCAGCGCCAGCATGGACACCGACTTGCCCGAGCCGCTCTCGCCGACGATGGCGAGGATCTCGCCGCGGCCGCAGAGGATGTCGACGCCGTCCACCGCGCGGAAGAGCCCGCCCGCCGTCTGGAACTCGACCGTGAGGTTGCGGATATCCAGGAGCGCCATCACGACCTCTTCAGCTTGGGGTCGAGGGCGTCGCGCAGCCCGTCGCCCATCAGATTGATCGCCAGCACCGTGATCAGGATGGCGAGGCCGGGGAAGGTGACCACCCACCAGGCGCGCAGGATGAACTCCCGCGCCTCCGCCAGCATCGTGCCCCATTCCGGGGTGGGGGGCTGGGCGCCCATGCCGAGGAACCCCAGCGCCGCCGCGTCGAGGATGGCGTTCGAGAAGCTGAGCGTCGCCTGCACGATCACCGGCCCGAGGCAGTTGGGCAGGATCGTGCGCGTCATCAGGTAGAACGGCGAGGCGCCCGCCACCCGGGCCGAGGTCACGTAGTCGCGCCCCGCCTCGTTGAGCACCGAGGCCCGCGTCAGCCGCACGAAATGCGGCTGCAGCACGATGGCGATGGCGATCATCGCATTGACGAGGCCGGGGCCGAGGATAGCCACCAGCACCAGCGCGAGCAGCAGCGAGGGAAAGGCGAGGATCACGTCCATCACCCGCATGATGATCGTGTCGAGCACGCCGCCCACATAGCCCGAGATCAGCCCCAGGGTGACCCCGCCCGCCAGCGCGATGGTGACCACCACCAGACCGATGAAGAGCGAGAACCGCGCGCCGTAGATCAGCCGCGACAGCATGTCGCGCCCCACGGCGTCGGTTCCGAGCAGGAAGGCGGTCGAGCCGCCCTCCTCCCAGAAGGGCGGCACCAGGAGCGCGTTGCGGTCCTGCACGTTCGGCCCGTAGGGCGCGATCACCGGCGCGAGGAGCGCGACCAGGATCAAGGCCAGGAAGACCACCAGGCCGATCACCGCGCCGCGGTTCTCGGAGAAATAGAACCAGAATTCCGCGAGCGCCCGGCGCTCGACGGCGGCATGCATCGGCGCGGCTTCCTCGGCGGAGGCGACTTCGTTCTGGGGAATGTCGGTCATGGCCGCCTCCTCAATGCCGGATGCGCGGGTTGATCAGTCCGTAGGTCGTGTCCACGATCAGGTTGACGACCATGACCACAACCGCGATCAGGAGGAGCCCGCCCTGGACCACCGGATAGTCCCGGCGGGAGATCGAATCGACCATCCACTTGCCGATGCCGGGCCAGGAGAAGATCGTCTCGGTCAGGATCGCGCCCGCGAGCAGCGTGCCTACCGAAAGCCCGATCACCGTGATCACCGGGATCATCGCGTTCCGGAGCGCATGCACCCCGATCACCCGGCCGGGCGACATGCCCTTGGCCCGCGCCGTGCGCACGTAATCCTCGCCGAGCACTTCGAGCATCGCCGATCGGGTCTGGCGCGCGATCACCGCGAGCGGCACCGTGGCGAGCACGATCGAGGGCAGGATCAGGTGATGCAGCGCCGAGAGGAAGGCGCCCTTCTCCCCCGAGAGCAGGCTGTCGATCAGCATGAAGCCGGTATGGGCGGGGAAATAGTAGAGGAGCGAGATCCGCCCCGAGACCGGCGTCCAGCCGAGGTTGCCGGAAAAGACGATGATGAGCAGCAGCCCCCACCAGAAGATCGGCATCGAATAGCCCACGAGCGCGGTGCCCATCAGCACCTGGTCGACGAGCTTGCCGCGGCGGCTCGCCGCGAAGACCCCCGCCGGGATGCCGACGAGAATCGCGATGAGGATGGCGCAGAAAGCGAGCTCCACGGTCGCGGGAAAGAGCGCGAAGAACTCGGTCAGCACCGGCTTCTTGGTCACGATCGAATTGCCGAAATCCCCGCGCAGCAGGTCGCCGAGATAGTCGATGTACTGTCGCCAGATCGGCTGGTCGTAGCCGAACTGCTTCAGCATCTCGGCGTAGCGTTCCTCCGAGAGGCCGCGCTCGCCGGCCATCAGCAGCACCGGATCGCCGGGCAGCACCCGCACGAAGCCGAAGGCGACGATGGTGATGCCGAGGATCGTCGGGATCAGCAGCGCGATCCGTCTGAGGATGAAGAGTATCATGGCCCCCCCAGGATCCGGAGTTCGCGCGGGAAGGCGGTCAGGCAGTCGATGCCCGTCTCCGTCACCAGCACGTCGTCCTCTATTCGCACGCCGCACTCGCCGACCCGGTAGAGGCCCGGCTCGACGGTGAAGACCATGCCGCTCTCCAGCACCGCGGCATTGCCGCGCATGATCTGCGGCGCCTCGTGCACGTCGAGGCCGAGGCCATGGCCGGTCTTGTGCCGGGCGAAGGCGGCGAAGGGCGAGCCTTCCAGCAGCCGCTGCACGGCATCGTCGACATTATGCGCGCTCTGCCCGGCGCGGCTCGCCGCCCGCCCGGCCTCGTTCGCCGCGAGCACCGTGTCGTAGAAGGCGCGGTCCCTTTCCGAGACGCCCTCAACGAAGAATGTTCTCGTGATGTCGGCATTATAGCCGCGATAGCTCGCACCGAAGTCGAAGAGCAGCGCATCGCCGGGGCGGATGCGGTAGTCGAACCGCGGCTGGGCATGGGGCTGCGCGGAATTGTCGCCGGCCGCCACGATGGGCGCGAAGGCCAGCCCGTCGGCGCCATGGTCGAACAATTCGCGCATCAGGACGGCCGCGACCTCGGTCTCGGTCATGCCGGCGCGGACCTGGGCGAGCGTCGCCTCGAGCGCCGCCTCGGAGATGCGGATCGCCTCGCGCAGCAGGGCGACCTCCTCGGGCGTCTTGCGGAGCCGGATCGAGGAGATCGCGCCATGGGCGTCCACCAGGCGCGCCGCGGGAAAGGCCGCCTGCAGCGCCATGGCCTCGAAGACCCGCATGCGCTGCGCCTCGAGGCCGAAGCGCGCCGCGGTGGCGAGGCCCGGCAGCGCCGCGGCCGCGGCGGCAAATGCTGCCTCCGGTCCGGTCTCGTCGCGCCAGTCGAAGACCTCGCCGGGAAAGTCCAGCGCGGCGAAGGAAGCCAGTTCGAGATTGGGGACCACCGCCACCGGCACGCCGTGGACCGGCACGATCACCACCAGCGGACGCTCGTTCAGGTGAAAGTCGCGGCCGAAGATGCGGAGGAAGTTCGAGCCGGGCACGAAGGCGACCGCGTCGAGCGTCGCCTGCGCCATGGCGCGGTGCAGCGGCTCCAGTCGGGGATCGCTTTCAGGCATTCGTGGCGCTCCCGAAGTGGGGAGGGGGCGGGCAGCGGGCCCGCCCCCTCCGGGATCAGCTATTCTTCGATGTCGACGCCGTCGAAGCGATGGCTGCCGAAGGGCTGCATCTTGTAGTTCTGCACCTTGTTCGACAGCGGCATGAACTGCACCGAATGCGCGATGGTCGCCCAGGGCGCCTGCTCCTTGAAGATGACCTGCGCCTGTTCGTAGAGCGGTGCGCGCTCGACCTGCGACGAGGTGACCTTGGCTTCCTGGATCAGGTCCTCGAAGGGCTGGTAGCACCATTGCGCCCGGTTCGAGTTTCCGACCGCCGCACAGCCGAGCAGCACCGCGAGGAAGTTGTCCGGGTCGCCGTTGTCGCCGGTCCATCCGAGCAGCACGGCGCCGTCGCGGTCGAGATCGGAGGAGAGCTTGAGATACTCGCCCCATTCGTAGGAGACGATTTCGACATCGACGCCGATGGCCGCGAAATCCGCCTGGATGAGCTCGGCCATGCGCCGGGCGTTGGGGTTGTAGGGCCGCGCCACGGGCATGGCCCAGATCTTCATCTTGAGCCCCTCCTGGCCGGCTTCGGCCAGCATCGCCTTGGCGGCTTCCGGATCGTAGGGGTCATCCTCGACCGCGTCGTTGTAGGACCACATGGTCGGCGGGATCGGGTTCTTGGCGATGGCGCCCTGACCCTCGAAGACCGCGTCGATGATCGCCTGCTTGTTGATCGCCATGTTGAGCGCCTTGCGGACCTTCGGGTCGTCGAAGGGCGCCTGCTGGGTGTTGTAGGCGAGATAGCCGACGTTCAGCCCCTCCTGCTCCATCACCGTCAGGTTCGGATCGGCCTGCAGCCCGGCGATGTCGGCCGGGTTCGGATAGGGCGCGGCATGGCATTCGCCGGCCTTGAGCTTCTGCATGCGCACGGAGCTGTCCACGGTGATCGCGAAGATCAGGTCGTCGATCGCCTGCTTTCCCCGCCAGTAGTCCGGGTGCGCCTTGTAGCGGATCACCGCATCCTTCTGATAGGCGACGAACTGGAACGGCCCGGTGCCCACGGGCGCCTGGTTCAGGTTCGTCTGCTGGCCTGAGGCCTCGAGGCTGTCGGCGTATTCCTTGGACAGGATCGAGGCGAAATCCATCGCCAGATTGGCGATGAAGGGTGCCTCCGGCCGGTTGAGCACGAAGGTCACGGTCATGTCGTCGTCCTTGCGAATCTCCTTGATCAGCGCCGGCATGTCCATGCTCTGGAAATATTCCCAGCTGGCGTTCTCGGTATAGGAGTTCCACGGGTTCTCGGGATCACCCTGGCGCGTGAAGGAGAAGATCACGTCGTCCGCGTTGAAGTCGCGCGTCGGCGTGAAGTAGTCCGTGGTGTGGAACTTCACCCCCGGGCGCAGCTTGAAGGTATATTCCAGCCCGTCGTCCGATACCGTCCAGCTCTCCGCGAGACCGGGGATCGTGTCCGTGGTGCCCGACTCGAATTCGACGAGGCGGTTGTAGACCGGCCGCGAGGAGGCATCGAAAGTGGTGCCGGCGGTGAAGAGCGCCGGGTCGAAGCCCTCGGGCGAGCCCTCCGAGCAATAGACGAGGGTCTTGGCCGAGGCTCCCGCCGCGAGGCAGCTGATCGCCGCCGCGGCGAGAAGTCGGGTCGTGATGCGCATGATGGTCTCCCTGGAATTTTGCGGATTGCGTCTCCGATATTCCAATCGTTAACCGCAATACCGCGATCAGGCAACGATCAGCGCATCGCGCCCCGCGACCGGGCGCGGGATACTCGCGGCGCGTGCATTCCGCGCCAGCGGTCAGGGCAACGGCGAGACGCCGATGATCGGTCCATGCAGGGCGAGCAATGCCGCCCAGACCACGACCGCGATCGCGATCCGGCGGAGATCCGGCATGCCGCGAGGGCGCCATCGCCCGCCGATCAGCGACGAGAGCGGAACGGCCGATGTCCTTGCGGTGAGGCGCGCCCATTCCGCTTCGCCGAGCCGCCGGCGGTTCCGCCGGTCGATCGCGCGCATGCCGGAGAGTGCCATGATCACGAAGCCGGCGAAGAGGATGGCATGGGCGAGATCGCCGTTGGGCACGAGATGGGCCCCGGCCCAGAGCGCGAGCGCCCAGAGGATCGGATGCCGCGTGACGCCCGCTATGCCCGGCCGGTCGGGATCGAAGTCCTGCAGGCGGGCGCCGCCGAACGACAGCGGGTTGGGCGCCCCCAGGGCGAAGGCGACGAGCAGGCAGACGACCGGCATCGCGAGGTTAGGCACCCAGCGCTGCCAGGGGGCATAGCTCCAGAGCGGCACATAAGGGGCGTTGTTCGCGGCGTGGATGAGCCAGGCGAGCAGGGCGACGGAGACCGCGACATAGCCGATGAGATAGCCGCGCTGGCCGAATGCCGAGGCGAGCCGCGCCTTGACCCGCGGCCGCATCGGAATCGCATGCGACAGCAGAAAGGCCGCGTATGCCAGGGCGAATCCGAACCATCCGGACATGGTCAGGCGTCCGCGCGCCCGGAGGATTTCAGGACCATGGGCAGCCCGGCGACCACGAGCACCACCTCGTCCGCGACCCTGGCGATGCGCTGGTTCATCAGGCCGGCCGCATCGCGGAACCGGCGCGCGAGCGGGTTGTCCGGCACGATCCCCTGTCCGACCTCGTTGGTGACGAGAATCACGGGGCTTGCCTGGGCCTGCAGGCATTCGGCCAGCGCGTCGGCTTCCGAAGCGGGATCGGCGCCGGCCCCCATCAGGTTGCTGAGCCAGAGCGTCAGGCAATCCACGAGCCGGACACCTTCGCCGTCGGTCGCGCGCAGGGCCTCGACGAGCGCGAGCGGCACCTCCTCGGTGCGCCAGGACCCGTCGCGCCGCATCCTGTGCCGCGCGATGCGGTCTTCCATCTCGGCATCGAACGCCTGGGCCGTGGCGATGTAGATGCCCGGTCGGCCGAGTTGCGCCGCGCGCCGCTCGGCGTGGTCGCTCTTGCCCGACCGCGCGCCGCCCGTCACCAGGACGATCTCAGCCATGGGCCGGACCGGGACGGGCGAGTTCGGGCTGCAAGTTCATCGGCCGCTCTTTACCTCGACGAAACGGGCCATTAGGTCGCGCGGGATCTTCCGGCGGCGGGCGGGACCATGACCACAATCACCGTATGCACGACCTGCCGGACCGCGGGCAAGCCGGATCGGCCCGGCGAGGGCAGCAGCGGCGCGGCCCTGCTCGCGGAAGTGGCGCTGGCAGCGCAGGCCGCGGCGGGGATCGAGGTGCGCGGCGTCGCCTGCCTGATGGGATGCGATCACGGCTGCAACGTCGCCATCTCGGACGCCGGCAAGATGGCCTATGTCCTGGGCCGATTCGAACCCGCGAGAGGGGATGCGGCGGCGATCGTCGACTACGCCCTGCGCCACCGCGAGAGCGCTTCCGGCGTCGTTCCCTATCGGGAGTGGCCGCAGGGCGTGAAGGGCCATTTCGTCGCCCGGATCCCGCCGCTCGCCCGTGAAGTGCGGGATTAGGGATTCCGCGTGGGCGCCCTGTGGCATTCCGCGCGGGTGGCGGGGCATTTCGGCGAGTTCCTGCAGGGCCGGATCGGCAGGAACGGCCCGGTGGCGCTGGTGACGCTCCCCTGCGACTGCCTGGCGGTCCGCGCCTCGTGGTCGGCGGGCGAGGGCTTCACGCTCTACCAGCACGGGCGCGCGGTGATCACGCGCGCGCGGCTTGTCGAGCTCTTCCGGCGGTTGCACGGCACGCCGCCGGCCGGCCGTCTCCGTCTTCGCGCCGCGATGCCGCCGGGCGGTGGCGCCGGGGCCTCGACGGCCTCACTGCTCGCGGTGGCGGTTGCCGTCACCCGGGGCGGATTCGCGCGGCTGCCGGCGGAGGTGCAGGCCGGTTTCTGCATCGGGCTCGAAGGGGCGAGCGATCCGCTGATGCACCGAAACCCGGGCGGCCTGCTCTGGGCCTCGCGCGAGGGTCGCGTGCTCGGGCTCCTTGCCGAGCCGCCGCGGTTCGAGATCGTCGGCGGTTTCTTCGGCCGCCCGACCTGGACCGATCCCGCCGACGAGGACTTTGCCGATATCGAGGATCTGGTCGCGGATTGGGCCGCGGCCGCGGCGGCCCGCGATCACGCGGCCCTTGGCGCCCTCGCGCAAGAATCCGCAAGGCGCAACGCCCGGAAGCGGGGCCGGCCGGGCTTCGAGCGCCTCGAGGCGCTTGCGGCGGAATTCGGTGCCCTGGGGATCGTCGCCGCGCATACCGGATCGGCGCGCGGTCTGCTGTTCCGGCCGGGAACGGTCCCGTCGGGTGTCGAGGAGCGGCTCCGGGTATCGGGCTTGCAGCAGGTGCTGCGCTTCTCGGGCGGCGGCGGCACGTGCTGAGCGCCGGGGCCATGCTCGTCGCGCTCGGGCTGGAGGCCGTGTTCGGCTGGCCGGAGGCGATTTACCGCCGCATCGGCCATCCGGTGACATGGATCGGGGCGGCCATCACGGGGCTCGAGGCCCGGATGAACCGACCGGGCCCGCTGCGCACCGCCGCCGGCGGCGTCGTGACGGTCGTGGTGACGACCTCGGTCGCGGCTGCGGCGTGGGTTCTGACGCAGCTCCTCCCCGCCGGCTGGCTCGGGATGGTTCTGTCCGGGGTGCTGGCGGCGCCTTTCGTGGCGGCGCGGTCGCTCCACGACCACGTGGCGGCCGTCGCGCGGCGGCTGGCCGAGAACGATCTGGTGCAGGCCCGGCAGGAGGTCGCGAAGATCGTGGGGCGCAAGACGAATGCCCTGGACATGCAGGGCGTCTCGCGCGCGGCCCTCGAAAGCCTTGCCGAGAATGCGTCGGACGGGGTCGTGGCGCCGCTCTTCTGGGGCGTGCTCTTCGGCCTGCCGGGGATCGCGGGATACAAGGCCATCAACACGCTCGACAGCATGATCGGCCACCGGACCCCGCGCCATGCGGAATTCGGCAGGGTGGCGGCACGGCTGGACGACCTGGCCAACTGGCTGCCGGCGCGGCTCACGGCGGGGCTCTTCGCGCTCGCTTGCGGACGTCCGGGGCAAGTCGCCCGGATCCTCGCTGCCGACGCGCGAAGGCACCGCTCGCCGAATGCGGGCTGGCCCGAAGCGGCGATGGCGGGCGCCGTCGGTGTCCGGCTTTCCGGGCCGCGGATCTATGGCGCGGTCGTGGCGGAGGAGCCCTGGCTGAACGGCGGGGCGCGCGATCCGGGGGGCGACGACCTGCTGGCCGGCCTGAAGCTCTATCGGCGCATGGGGATCGGCGTGGCGCTGGTGCTGCTCGCGCTCGCCCTGCTCTGATAGCGTCGGCAGGAAGCGATTCGGGCGGCTGGGACCTTCCCCCGGTGGTCCGAATGTCCGGCGCGTAAGGGGCGAGGCGTTGATGCATGATCTGGCGGCGATTCGGTCGGTGCCTTCAAGGCAGCACGGCGGCGACATCGAGCGCGCGGCGGAGCGTTTTGGCGGCGCGCGCGGGGAATGGCTCGACCTCTCGACCGGGATCAATCGACGGCCCTATCTTGTCGCCGCCGTCGGGCCCGAGCATTGGCGCGAGCTCCCGACCGCCGCGGCCTCGGCGAGGCTCGTCGCCGCGGCGCGCTCGGCCTATGGCACGGACTGGCCGATCCTTCCCCTGGCCGGCGCTCAGGCGGCGATCCAGCTGCTGCCGCGGCTCGCCGAGGCGGGCCGGGCGGCCATTCTCGGTCCGACCTACAACGAGTACGCGGCGGCCTTCCGTTCCGGCGGCTGGCATGTCGTGCGCGCGACCGACCCGCGGGACCTCTCCGGGAGCGATATTGCCGTCGTCGTGAATCCCAACAATCCCGACGGACGGCGGCTTCCCCCCGAAGGGTTGAACGAGCTGGCGGATACGGTCGGGCTGCTGGTCATCGACGAGAGCTTCGCCGACCCGCATCCGGAACTCTCGGCGGTTCGCGGCGCCGGGAGGGCGAATGTCCTGGTGCTCCGCTCCTTCGGGAAGTTCTACGGCCTCGCCGGCCTGCGCCTGGGATTCGCGATCGGCGCAGAGACGCTCCTTGCGGGTCTCGCGGGCCTCGCCGGGCCCTGGCCGGTCAGCGGGCCGGCGCTGGCGGTCGGGACTGTGGCGCTTGCCGACAGCGCCTGGCGCGAGCGGATGATCGTACAGCTCGCACAGGATGCGGCGCGGCTCGACGACATGGCGGCTTCGGCGGGATGGCGCCTGCTCGGCGGGACCTCGCTCTTCCGGCTCTTCGATGTCGGCGACGCGGGGGCCGTGCAGGCGATGCTGGCTGGCCAGCGGATCTGGACGCGGATCTTCGACTACGCGCCCGGCTGGCTGCGGCTGGGAATCCCGGGGCCGGAACCGGAGTGGCGGCGATTGCGCGCGGCGCTCGGCTGATCCTGCCGCGCGAGCGCGAGGATGCCGTCCATGTCGAGATGCGCCTCGATATGGTCGGCGAGCCGGTTGAGCGTCGCCTGGACCGCGGCGCCATAGTGGAAGGCGGAGGCGGAAGCCCCGAGGCCGGCGAGAAACCCGGCGCGAAATCCGTCGGCGGTGAAGAGCCCGTGCAGATAGGTGCCGGCGATCCTGCCATCCGGTGAGGTCGCGCCCTCCTTGCGGGCGCCGATCCGCGCGAAGGGGCGGGCGCAGTCGGGCCCGTCGGTGTGGCCGAGATGGATCTCGTAGCCGTCGAGCGCCGCGCCCGTGGCGGCATGGGTCGCGGTGACCCGCGCGAGGCGCTTCTCGGGGCGCATCTGCGTGACGACGTCGAGCAGCCCGAGGCCCGGCATCTCGCCCGGCGGGCCTTCGAGGCCGTCCGGGTCTTGGATCGTTCGGCCCAGCATCTGGTACCCGCCGCAGAGCCCGAGAACCGCGCCGCCGCGCCGGACATGGGCGGCGATGTCGATGTCCCAGCCCTGCGCCCGCAGGAAGTCCAGGTCGCCGCGGGTCGATTTGGTGCCGGGAAGGATCACGAGATCCGCATCCCCGGGCAGCGGGGCGCCGGGCCGGATCATGTCGAACCGGACCCCGGGCTCGAGTCGCAGCGGATCGAGATCGTCGAAATTGGCGATGCGCGAGAGGGCAGGGCAGACGATGCGCAGCCCGCTGCCCTCCCCCGACGCGGCCAAGTCCAGCGAATCCTCGGCCGGCAGCCTCCCTGCATCGGGGAACCACGGCAGCAGGCCGAAGCCGCGCCAGCCGCTGCGGCTCTCGATTATCCGGTAGCCGTCGGCGAAGAGCACCGGGTCGCCGCGGAACTTGTTGACGATGAAGCCCCGGATCATGGCGCGATCCTCGGGATCGAGCACGCTCCGCGTGCCCACGATCTGCGCGATGACGCCGCCGCGGTCGATGTCGCCGACGAGCAGCACCGGGAGACGGGCGGCGCGGGCGAAGCCCATGTTGGCGATGTCGCCGGCGCGCAGGTTGACCTCCGCCGGGCTGCCGGCGCCCTCGACGATGACGAGATCGGCGCCGGCGCGGAGCCGGGCGAAGCTCTCCAGGACCGACGCCAGGAGTTGCGGCTTCAGGGAGGCATAGTCGCGGGCCCGCACGGTCGCGAGCCGGCGGCCCTGGACGATCACCTGGGCGCCGGAATCGGTCTCGGGCTTGAGCAGGACCGGGTTCATGTCCGTCATGGGCTCGCGCCCGCAGGCGAGCGCCTGGAGCGCCTGGGCGCGGCCGATCTCGCCGCCGTCCGCGGTGACCGCGGCGTTGTTGGACATGTTCTGCGGCTTGAAGGGAGCGACGCGAAGGCCCTTCCGCGCGAAGGCGCGGCAGAGGCCCGCGACGATCATCGACTTGCCGACGTTCGAGCCCGCGCCCTGGATCATCAGCGCCGCGGGCAAGGGTCAGAACTCCACGCCGGCCTGCGCCTTCACGCCGGAGCGGAAGGGATGCTTGACCAGCTCCATCTCGGTGACGAGATCGGCGACCTCGATCAACTCTTCCTTGGCGTTGCGCCCGGTCAGCACGACATGGGTCATGGGCGGCTTCGCGGTCTTCAGGAACTCCACGACCTCGCCCACGTCGAGGTAATCGTAGCGCAGCGCGATGTTGATCTCGTCGAGCAGGACCATGCGGTTTCGCGGATCCGCGATCAGTTCCTTGGCCTTCTCCCAGGCCGCGCGGGCCATCTCGATGTCGCGGGACTTGTCCTGGGTTTCCCAGGTGAAGCCCTCGCCCATCGTGTGGAAGGCGCAGATGTCGCCGAAATGCGCGGTGATCAGGTCGCGCTCGCCGGTGCTCATGGCGCCCTTGATGAACTGAACGACGGCGCAGGGCATCCCGTGGGCGATGCAGCGGAAGATCATGCCGAAGGCGGCCGAGGACTTGCCCTTGCCCTTGCCGGTATGGACGATGACGAGGCCCTTTTCCTCGGTCTTGCCCGCCATGATCTTCTCGCGGGCGGCCTTCTTCTTCTTCATCTTCGTGGCGTGGCGGTCGGGGTCGTCGGTCATCCTGTCAGCCTGTCCTGAGGGGCGCATGTCTGGTGCGGCAAGTCATAGCATTCTCCGGGCGGAATGGGCGAGGGCGTGACGCCGCCCGGCATCGGCCGCGCGTCATTGCATCAGGGCCTTGAGGTGGAGCCCCGCGGAATTCGACCTCGGGCGCCAGAGGCCGCGGTCGATCGCCTCGGTCAGGCGCTCGGCGATCTCGCGCAGGGCGGGGGCGTTGTTCTCGGCGATGAAGTCCCGGGTCCCGGCATCCTCGAGATAGGCCTCGTAAACCAGGTCGAAATGGTGGTTCTTCACCGCGCCGGTGGTGGCGGCGAAGGCGAAGAGGTAGTCGACCGTCGCGGCGATCTCGAAGGCGCCCTTGTAGCCGTGGCGTTTCACCCCGGCGATCCATTTCGGATTGACGGCGCGGGCGCGGACCACGCGGCCGATCTCCTCGTCGAGCGTGCGGATGACCGGGCGCTCGGGGCGCGAATGGTCGTTGTGATAGATGGCGGGCGCCCTGCCGCCCAGGCTTTCGATCGCGGCCGCCATGCCGCCCTCGAACTGGTAGTAGTCGTCGGAATCGAGCAGGTCGTGCTCGCGGTTGTCCTGGTTCTGCACGACCGCCTGCACCCGTGCGAGCCGGTCGGAAAGCGCCGCGCGGGCCTCCGTGCCCTCGACCCCCGCGCCATAGGCATAGCCGCTCCACTCGAGATAGGCCCGCCCGAGATCGGCGCGGTCGTTCCAGAGCCGCTCGTCGATCATCGCCTGCAGGCCCGCGCCATAGGCGCCCGGCTTGGAGCCGAAGACCCGCCATCCGGCGCGCTCCGCGCCCTCCCGCGCCGCCTCGACGCGATAGCGCGCCGCCGCCGGATTGATGTCCGCCGGCTCGTCGAGTTCCATGATCGCGCGTGCCGCGCTGGCGACGAGATCCATCTGGGCGGGGAAGGCATCGCGGAAGAAGCCCGAGACCCGCAGCGTCACGTCCACCCGCGGGCGCCCGAGGGTGCCTGCGGGCAGGACCTCGAAACCGGTGACGCGGCCGCTCATCGCGTCCCAGAGCGGCCGCGCGCCCATGAGCGCCAGCGCCTGGGCGATGTCGTCGCCCCCGGTGCGCATGTTGGCGGTGCCCCAGGCGGTGATCGCCATGACCCTCGGCCAGTCGCCCTGTTCCTGGGCATGGCGCTCGATGAGCCGGCAAGCCGATTTCCAGCCCAGGGCCCAGGCCGCGCGGGTGGGGATCGCGCGGCTGTCGACCGAGAAGAAGTTGCGCCCCGTGGGAAGGACATCGAGCCGTCCGCGAGTGGGGGCGCCCGAAGGCCCCGGCGAGACGAAGCGGCTGTCGAGCCCGTCGAGCATCGCGGCGATCTCGCGCCGGCCGCTGGCGCGCAGGGCGGGCAGGACCGCCGCTTGCAGCGTCCCGATCACTGCTTGGGTCTGCGGCATCCTGTCGTCCGCCCGCTCCGGCCGGTCGACGAGGTCTGCCGCGACCCTTTCCAGACGCTCGACCGTGTCGCCGGCCGTGCGCCAAGGCTCCTCGCTCGCAGCTTGCAGCGCCTCGGGGCGCGGCCCGGTCCAGGGTGCGCCGAGGTCGCAATCGAGCGGGTCGAAGCCGCCCGCGCCCACGCCGAGATCGGCGGCGATGGCGCGAATGAGCGATGCATTGGCGGCCTTGCCGTCGCCGCGTGGCACCCGCAGGAGCGCAATCGCCAGATCGCGCTCCTGGATGCCCTCGGGGCTCCGGCCGAAGACGTGGAGGCCGTCGCGGATCTGGCTTTCCTTGAGTTCGCAGAGATAGGCGTCGAGCTTCTTGAAACGGTGGTCATCGTCGCCCGCATCGGTGACCCCGGCGTCGAGGTCGAGGCCGGTCGCGGACATCAGCGAGAGGATCTCGCCCCGCAGATGCGAGATCCGGCGCGGATCCACCCCGGCCGCCTGGTAGTATTCGTCCACCAGCGCCTCGAGGTCGCGCAGGGGGCCGTAGCTCTCGGCGCGGGTCATGGGCGGGGTGAGATGGTCGAGGATCACCGCCTGGGCGCGCCGCTTGGCCTGGGTGCCCTCGCCGGGATCGTTGACGATGAAGGGATAGAGATGCGGCATCGGCCCGAGAACCGCCTCGGGGAAGCATTCCGAGGAAAGCGCGACGGCCTTGCCCGGCAGCCATTCGAGATTGCCGTGCTTTCCCAGGTGGATGACGGCATTCGTCGCGAAACTCACCCTGAGCCAGGCATAGAACGCGAAATAATTGTGCGGCGGAACCAGATCCGGCGCGTGATAGGTCGCTTCGGGGTCGATGTTGTAGCCACGCGCCGGCTGCACCCCGACCGCGACGTTGCCATAGCGCAGGATCGACAGGGCGAATGCGCCGTCGACGAAGAACGGATCAGCCGCCGGTGGCCCCCATCGATCTTCGACCGCCTCCCGAACCCGCGGCGGCAAGGCGTTGTAAAAGATCGTATAGCTGTCCAGTGACAGCCGCTCGCCGCCGCTGCGATCGGCGCGGTCGGTCAGCCAGTTGGTCGGCCCCGCGAGGATCGCCTCCATCAGCGCCGCCGCGTCCCCAGGCGCGTCCTCCACGCGGTAGCCGGCGTCCCGGAGCGCGTCGAGAACCGCCACCGTCGACGCCGGCGTGTCGAGCCCGACGCCATTGGCAAGGCGCCCGTCCTTGTTGGGATAATTCGCCAGCACCAGCGCGACGCGCCGGTCGGCGGGCTGAAGGCGCCCCAGCGTGACCCAGGCCGTGGCGAGATCGGCGGCGAAGGCGATGCGGTCGTCGCGGGCGCGATAGGCCGCGATCGTGCATTGGGTGGCCTCGTCGCGCCAGGCCTCGCCCTTGAAGCTCACGGCACGGGAGAGAATCCTGCCGTCGACCTCCGGGAGCGCCACGTTCATGGCGATGTCCCGCGGCGTCAGGCCGCGCTCGCCCTCGGCCCAATCGGCCTCGGTGCCGGTCGCGAGCACTATCTGGATCACCGGCCGGCCGCCGGCGTCGAGAACGGTCGGCGCCCTCTCGCCCCCCCAGGCAGCGGCATCGGGAGAGGAGACCGCGAAGCTCGTCGCGTTCAGGACGAGATCGGGCGGGGTCCGCGCGAAGACATGGCCGAGCGTGGCGGCGGAAACGCTGTCCTTGAGCGAGGCCACGAAGACGGGCAGCGGGTTCAGGCCCCGCGCCTGCAGCGCCGAGATCATGCGATCCAAGGGCTGCAGGCCCGCGCCCTGCAGAAGTGCCCGATAGAAGACCAGGGCCACCACAGGGGCCTCCGGCCGCCAGTGCCCGGCGACGGTGTCCGCATCGGCCGTCGTGGCACCGGGCCAGTAGTAGCCGGCCCGCAGCAGCGGCCGCGCCGCCGGCGGGCGGGGACCGCGGCCGAGCATGTGGTTCGCGAGATGCAGGAAGGTCGCGGCATTCTCAGGCCCGCCCTCGACGCAGCAGGCGAGAAGCTCTTCCCAATCCGCATCGCCGACGGTCGAGGCGGCGCGCAGTTCCGCATCCGGCCTGTCGTCGCCCGGCAGGACCGCGAGCGGAACGCCGGCTTCGCGAAGGCGGATCGAGAATTGCTCGATTCCGTAGCGCCAATAGGCCGCGCCGCCGAGGAGGCGGACGATCACGAGCCGTGAGCGCCGCGCGGTCTTGTCGAGATAGAGATCGACCGAATAGGGATGCGCGAGCCAGTAGAGATGCGCGAGCCTCAGGTCCGGTGCCGCGGATCCCAGGGCCGCCCGCGCGGCAGCGAACTGGGCGAGTTCGGTATCCGCCGCGGAGATGAAGACCACATCGGCCGGCGTCTGGTCCGGGTCGACCGGCTCGCTTCCGTCGGAGATCGCGCCGGGGCTCGCCGCCAGCAGATGCATGTCACCGCGCCGCGTCGGCCAGGACGCCTCCGATGGCTGCCGCGTCCAGCCCGCTCTGGCCGATCACCACGAGCCGGGTCGCGCGCGGCTCCCCCGCATCATAGGCGCGGTCGTAGTAGGTCTCGATCCGGGGACCGACCCCCTGGATCACCAGCCGCAGCGGCTTTCCGCGAACCGCGGCGAAACCCTTGACCCGCAGGATGTCGTGGCGCTCCACCGCGGAGCGGATGGCCGCGAGAAGCGCGTCCGGGGCGTCGATCTCGGGCAGATCGAGCACATGGCTCTCGAATTCGTCGTGCCCGTGCCCCTCTGGATCGCCGTCGTCATCGTGGTCGTGGTGATGGTGGATTTCCCGCCGGGCCTCGAGGTCGTCCTCGGCACCGATGGAAAGGCCGAGCAGCGCGAGCGGATCGATCGCGCCCCGGCTCGCTTCGAGGACGGAGACGCCGGGACGAACCTGGGCGCGGATCCCTTCGACGGTCGCGCCGGTCGCCGCGCCGAGCAGGTCGGATTTGTTGACGACCACCAGATCGGCGCAGGCCAGCTGATCCTCGAAGAGCTCGGACAGCGGGGTCTCGTGGTCGAGATTGTCGTCGGCCGCCCGCTGGAGATCGACTGCCGCCTCGTCGGCGGCGAAGCGTCCGGCGGCGAGGGCCGGCCCGTCGACGATGGTGACGACGCCATCGACGGTGACGCGCGTGCGGATGTCGGGCCAGTTGAAGGCGCGCACCAGCGGCTGCGGCAGGGCGAGGCCGGAGGTCTCGATGACCACATGGTCGGGCGGGTCGGCACGGTCGATCAGTTTCTGGATCGCCGGCACGAAATCCTCGGCGACGGTGCAGCAGATGCAGCCGTTGGAAGGCTCGATGACATCGTCGTCGCCGCAGCCCTCGATGCCACAGCCCTTGAGGATCTCCCCATCCACCCCGAGGTCGCCGAATTCGTTGATGATGAGCGCGATCCGGCGGCCGTTCGCGTTTTCGAGCAGATGCCGGATCAGCGTGGTCTTTCCCGCCCCGAGAAAGCCCGTGACGACGGTTGCGGGGATCTTCGTGGCCATCGTTTCCGTTCCTCGGGGGCGTGAAGGGTCTGGGGCGGGCGCTCGCCTCGCGGCATCCGGCAACGGCACCCCGACCGCACCGTGCGCCCGGGGATATGCTCAAGCCCCCGAAGGGGTGTCAAGCGGGGTTCAGGCCATAGGGCCCGGCGTCGCGCAGCCAGTCGAGCGCTTCGGCCGCGGTGCCGACCGAGGGGATCCCCGGAGGCGGGGCCAGGCGGGCGATCATCACGACCTCCAGTCCCAGCGCCGCTGCGGCATCGAGCTTCGTCCGGCCCTCGGCGCCGCCTGCGTTCCGGGCCACGAGGTGGGTGATGCGCTGCGCGGCGAAGGTGGCCCTCTCCGATTCGACCGTGAAGGGCGGGCGGGCGGTGAGGATCGTCCATGCCTCCGGGCAGCCGCGGCCTCCCCGCGGATCGATGACCCGGAGAACGAAGCTGGTGCCGGCGAAGTCGCGGAAATGCGGGGCGGAGCCCGGGCCGGTCGCGAGAAAGACCCTGGCGCCAGGGGGGAGCGCATGCGCGGCCGACGGGAAATCCGGCACTTCCCGCCAGCGCTCGCCCGGGCCCGGCCGCCAGGCGGGACGGAGGAGCTTGAGGTGCCTTACCCCCATGCGCCGCGTGGCCGCGGCGGCATTGCGCGCGATGCACTCGGCGAAGGGATGCGTCGCATCGACGAGGGCGTCGATCCGCTCCTCGTCGAGGTATCGCGCCAGTCCCTCGACGCCGCCAAAGCCGCCGCTCCTGGTCGGCACGCCGTAGCGTGCCGGCGTCTCGGTCACGCCGGCGAGCGAGGCAGTGGCGGCGATGCCCGGCATTCGCGCGAGGGCGGCGCAGAGGCTGCGGGCCTCTCCCGTGCCGCCGAGCACGAGGACGCGCAGGGGGTCGCTCATGGCCCGCGGCTGCCGTCCCGATCGGCGATCGCGAGGATGCGGCCGCCGCGGTCCACCACCATGGCATCGAGGTCGATCGGCACCGCACCGAGGAGCGCGCGCGCCGTCACGAGTGCGTCGCCGGCGATACGCTGGGCAAGCTCCGGGCCGGCGACCTCGAGCAGCTGCAGGGCGGAGTTCCAGCCCGTGCCGCGCTCCTGCTCGGGGATCAGGTCGCCGGCGCGCCGGGCGAGCCGCGCCAGGTCGACCTGGGAGCGGGACGAATGGAGGTCGAGCGCGCCCTGGGCGAGCTTGGCGAGCTTTCCGAAGCCGCCGGCGATGGTGACGCGCGGAATCGGATGCCGGCGCAGGTATTTCAGCATCCCGCCCGCAAAGTCGCCCATGTCGAGCATCGCATGGTCGGGCAGTCCGAAATACTGCTGCGCCGCCTTCTCGGAGGTGGCGCCGGTGCTGCCCACGCAGTGGACCAGGCCGCAGGCCAGCGCCACGTCGATGCCGCGATGGATCGAGGCGATCCAGGCGGCGCAGGAGAAGGGCCGCACGATGCCCGTCGTGCCGAGGATCGACAGGCCGCCCTCGATCCCGAGCCGCGGGTTCCAGGTCTTGAGCGCCAATGCCTCGCCGCCGGGGATCGAGACCCGGACCTCGAAATCCGCGGCCGCGCCGCAGGCTTCCGCGAGCGCGGTCAGGGCCTCCGACATCATGCGCCGCGGCACGGGGTTGATCGCGGGCTCGCCCGGCGGGATCGGCAGGCCGGGCCGGGTCACGATGCCGACGCCCGGCCCCGCCCGGAAGGTGACGCCGGAGCCGGGCGCGCCGCGTTCCACACGCGCGACGATCGTCGCGCCATGGGTCACGTCGGGGTCGTCGCCGGCGTCCTTGACCACCGCGGCCTCGGCCCAGCCCTCGCCGGAGCGGAAGGCCGCGAGGGCGAAGGATACCTCGGCGCCGCGCGGCAGGCGGATGCGCACCGGATCCGTCCAGCGCCCGGTCAGCAAGGCGCCGCCGGCAGCGGCGGCGGCGGCCGTGGCGCAGGCGCCCGTGGTAAATCCGGTGCGGAGCTTTGCCGGCGGTGCGCCCTGGTCCATCACCGGAATCTATCCCGCTTTGCGGCGATGCAACAGGGGGCCTGCGGGCCCTTCTTCGGGTACTCGCCAAGGCGGGCGCGCGGCTGTAAGCAGGGGCCATGGTGTTGCCTCGCGATGCATTTCCGGAACTGCCGGACCTCGATTTCCCGCCCGGCATGGTCTGGCTGGTCGGTGCCGGGCCGGGCGAGCCCGGCCTGATGACCCTGCAGGGTCTCGCGGCCATCCGCGCGGCCGACACGATCGTCTATGATGCGCTCGTCGACGAGCGCATCCTCGCCTGGCGCCGGCCGGAATCGCGCATCGAATTCGCGGGCAAGCGCGGGGGAAAGCCCTCGCCGAAGCAGCGCGACATTTCCTTCCGCCTGATCGAGCTGGCGCGGTTGGGCCAGCGGGTCCTGCGACTGAAGGGGGGCGATCCCTTCGTCTTCGGCCGCGGCGGCGAGGAGGCGCTGGCGCTCGTGCAGGCCGGCATCGCGATCCGGGTGACGCCGGGGATCACCGCCGGAATCGGCGGGCTCGCCTATGCGGGGATCCCGCTCACCCATCGCGACGTCAATCAGGCGGTGACCTTCCTGACAGGTCACGACCAGTCGGGCTCCGCGCCCGGCGGCATCGACTGGGGCGCCATCGCCCGGGGCTCGCCGGTGATCGTGCTCTACATGGCGGTCAAGCATCTGGCGCAGATCGCCGAGGCGCTGGTCGCGTCGGGCCGTGCGCCGGACGAGCCAGTGGCCATCGTGATGAACGCCACCCTGCCGGGGATGCGGGTGCTCGAGACGACGCTCGAGAACGCCGCCGCCACGGCCGAAGCGGAAGGGGTCGGGTCGCCCTCCATCGTCTGCATCGGGCGCAACGTTCTCCTGCGACAGGCCATCGACTGGGTCGGGCAGGGCGCCGGGATCCCGCCGCGATCGCTCGATCCCCTGGGCGAGCGGGGCGCCGCGGACCGGCCGTGACGATGCGCGCGCTGGTCGTCGCCGCGCCGGCATCGGGCGCGGGCAAGACCGTGCTCACGCTCGGCCTCCTGCGGGCGCTCGGGGCCGGTGGCCGGGTCGTGGCGGCGGCGAAGGCCGGCCCCGACTACATCGATCCGCAGTTCCACCGGCTGGCGGCGCGGCGGCCGTCCGTGAACCTCGACGGATGGGCGATGTCCCCGACGCGGCTCCGCGCGCTCGCGGCGCGGCAGGGCGCGCCGCTCCTGATCGTCGAGGGGGCAATGGGCGCGCTCGACGCGGCCGCGGACGGAAGCGGGTCGGCGGCGGATGTGGCGGCCGCCCTCGGCGCACCGCTTCTCCTCGTGCTCGACATATCCGGCCAGGGGCATTCCGCGGCGCTGGCGCCGGCCGGCCTGCGCGCGCTTCGCCCGGAAGTGCCGCTTGCCGGCGTGATCCTGAACCGGGTGGCGTCGCCGCGCCACGAGGCCCTCGCGCGGTCGGCGCTCGCGTCGCTCGGCGTGACGGTCCTCGGAGCCCTGCCGCGCTCGCCGGGGCTGCATCTGCCGTCGCGGCATCTGGGACTGGTCCTTCCCGCCGA
>Ga0116151_10000238_pt1 | contig 49173 bp, 50 predicted proteins | sample AD_UKC117_MetaG_FD_89893 | JGI IMG/M metagenome (GOLD analysis project Ga0116151, IMG submission 89893) | Active sludge microbial communities of municipal wastewater-treating anaerobic digesters from Hong Kong - AD_UKC117_MetaG | ecosystem: Engineered > Bioreactor > Anaerobic > Digestate...
CCATGACCCCGGACCTGCCGCTGTTCGCGCCGTTCCTGCCCTATTCGGTGGGTGCGACGCACACGCTGTTCGCGACCTTCGTGGTCAATGTGCTCGTGGGTCTCGTGCTGTTCGTGCTGTGGCACGGCTTCTTCGCCCGACCTGCGGACTGGTTCGCCCCGTCCGGGATCCGCGCCCGACTCGCAGCCAACCAACAGCCGGGGCTGCGTCGCCGCCTGGCCACTCCCGGCCAGGTGGCGGGCGTTGTCCTCTCGCTGTTCCTCGGCGGTGTGACGCACCAGGTTCTGGACTGGTTCACCCACGCCGGCACCGTCGTGACTGATCGCTTCGCCGTGTTCCATCTGACGGTGCTGGGGATGCCGTTCTACTTCTTCTTGCAGGTCGCGCTGTCCGTGGTCGGTCTGGTGGTGCTCGCGGCCTGGGCCGTGCGGTGGTATCTGGATGCGCCGGTGTATCCGCTGACCCGGCAGCCGTCACGGCTGGGCAAGATCGCGGCCCGGGCGACGGTGGTGGGGTCTGCTGCGCTGGCGGTGCTGGCGGCCGGTGCGCTGGTCGCCCGGACCGGACACTCGCCGGTCTTCGTGATCTCCGTGGCCCCCGTGGTGGCCCTTGCCCTGGCGAGCACGGTCATCGCAGTGATCTGGCACCTGGTGGCGGACGACCGCTGACGGCGCGCGACTCGTGGGGCAGGATCGCCCTATGAGTGCATTGGCGGTCTCAGCCGCCGACGAGGAGAAGTTGCGCGGTCTGCGGCGCATGAAGTTGGTGGCCGTTGGAGCGCTGATCGCGGCGGCCGTCATCTACGCGGTGGCGTTCGTGCTCGAGCGCGACGGCGTGGGGTGGGCCGGTTATGTACGCGCCGCCGCCGAGGCCGGCATGGTGGGTGCGCTGGCGGACTGGTTCGCCGTCACCGCGCTGTTCCGTCGTCCGCTGGGCCTGCCGATCCCGCACACCGCGATCATCCCCACCCGCAAGAACGCCATCGGTCGCAACCTCGGCGACTTCGTCGGCACCAACTTCCTTGCCGAGGACGTCGTGCGGCAACGCATCCGCGCGCTCGACGTGGGGCTGCGGGTGGGCCGTTGGATCAGTGACTACGACAACGCCCGCAGGGTCTCTGCGGAGATCGCGATCGGTATCCGGGCGGGCATCGGCCTACTCGACGACGAGCAGGTGCGCACCGCAGTGGGGGATTTCCTGCGCCGGCGGGCCGAGGAGTTCCCGATCGCAGAACCCGCCGGCAACCTGCTCGGCGAGGTCGTCGCCGACAAGGCACATGTCCCGCTGATCGACCTGATCGCGGGGTCGTTGCACGACTGGCTGATCGACAATCGCGGCCGGGTGGTCGGTGTTGTGGAGCAACAAGCCCCCGGTTGGTCGCCGAAGTGGGCCGACGACATGGTCGCCAACAAGGTGTACCGGGAGGCCGTGCGGTTCGCCCAGGATGTCCGTGACAACCCCCACCACCCGCTGCGCAAGTCCATCGACGAGGCGCTGATCAAACTGTCCAACGATCTGCGGTTCGACGCGGACATGCAGTTCCGTGCCGAGCAGGCGAAGTTGCGGGTTCTCGATCATCCCGAGGTGACGCGGACCTTGAACACGACCGGCACGGTGGCCAAGGAGATGCTGCTGCGCGCAGTCGATGATCCGACCTCCGACCTGCGGGTGCGCATCGTCGATTCGCTGGTGTCGATCGGGAACAGCTTGGTGGACAACGAGGAGACCCGGGCCCGGGTGAACACCTGGGTCGAGGACGCCGCTATCCACGTCGTCACGAACAACCGCGATGAGATCACCGCGCTCATCACTGAGACCGTCGACCGGTGGGATGCCGAGGAGACCTCCCGCAAGATCGAGATCCAGGTCGGCCGGGACCTGCAGTTCATCCGGCTCAACGGCACGCTGGTCGGTGCTCTCGCCGGTCTGGCGATCTACACGCTCAGTCACGTGATACTGGTGTGACCATGAGCACTCCCGTTGGTACGAAGGTCGTGATCGGTGCGTTCACGCTCAGCGGTGTGGTCCACCTTGTGCGGCCCCAGGTCTTCGAGCCGTTGATCCCGGAGAGGCTGGGTCAGCCACGGCCGTGGGTGGTGGGCAGCGGCGTGCTGGAGCTGGTGTGCGCGGCAGGGCTCGCGACGCGGCAACGGTGGGCACCTGCGCTGACGACCGCCACGCTGGCAGGCATCTGGGTGGGCAATCTGCAGATGGCTCTCGATGTGCTGCGCAGTCGGCGGCCGGCGTGGCAGAAGGCCGCGGTCTGGGCCCGGATGCCGTTGCAGGTGCCGATGATGAAGGCCGCGTGGACCTCGCCCACCAGCCATCCGTGAGCATCTCGGTGATTGGTGAGCCGTCCGGTGGCTCCGGGACGCTATCGGATCTCCGAAGTGCTCACGGATTCCGCTCGCCCCCCGGGTGATTGCGGACTCAGACCCCGAGTACGTCGGCGGCCTCCCGCGAACTGTCCCGCAGGAACTCCCGCGTGCGTTCGGCCTCGTCGACCTCCCCGATCGCCTGTGCGGCCAACGACAGTTCGTAGAGGCACTCGAGGAAGCCGCGGTTGGGCTCGTGTTCCCAGGGAATCGGGCCGTGGCCCTTCCACCCGTTGCGGCGCAAGGCGTCGAGTCCCCGGTGGTATCCCACGCGGGCGAACGCGTAGGACTCAAGGGTCTGGCCGTGCTCACGGGCCTGCCGGGCAACTGTGGCCCAGGCCAGGCTTGATGCCGGGTAGCGCGCGGCGACGACCCGCGGGTCGGTCCCAGCGGCCACCGCGGCAGCGGCGGGGTCATCGGGCAGCAGGGTCGCGGGTGGCTCCGGCAGCAGATTCATGGCTTCATTGTGCGCAGGTGGCACCGAACCCGCAGACCCCGGCACGCATCGGTGGCCCGTCCTGGCGCGCGCGAGGTCTGCGGGCTGGCGGTCAGAGGGTGATGGTCAGGGCGACGCGACCGTGCTCGGCCAGCGTGCCGTCGGGGACGACCGACACGTAGCCGCCCTTCTGCAGGACCTTCTCGATCAACTCGTCGACCGCGTCGTCGATGACCTCGGGGTGCTCCGCGTCGTCGCTCGGCTCCACGTACCTGCCGTCTGCCACCATCCGCACGGGCATGGCGAAGTGTTGCTCCACCACCAGCAGTTCCGGATCACCCGTGGCCGCCGCATGCCAGCACCCCAGCAGCCCGGTGACCGCCCGCCGTGCGCGCAGGCGGGCCTGCAGAGTGTCATGAGCCGCGGCACGCAGATCGGCGACGTGGTCGGCCATGACGCTGCGACCGATGTCCTCGAGTTCGGTCAGCGCCGGCCGGGAGTGGATACCTCGGGCCATGCCGGCGATCCTGCTGCCGTGCCTGGTCAGGCGGAGGAACTCCCCGAGCACACGCTCCCCGCCCACCAGGACGACGGGCAGGTTCTGTTCGGCGAGGTGTCGGCCGAGCCCGGCGTCGACCGCGCGCAGGAACATGCGCTGCCGTTCAAGATCGCGGCCCGCACGGACGCGGCCCTCTCGCAATGCGGGGAAGTCCGGTGACAGTTGCGGCTCGAGGTACTTCTGGTTGTAGCTGAACAGGTTCGCGGATCGATGGTCCATGTGCAGGAGCAGGAACTTGGGGTTGGACTGCACCGCGCGCACGAGATCGCGCGTGGCGAAGGTGGGATCGATCACGACGCGATCCTCGACACGTACTGGCAGGTGGAAGACCCGGATCGTTGCGTCGGCCACGAAGATTGCGATGGCGGCGTCGGCCGGCATCCGGAACGCCCGGTCCACAGCGGTCCTCAGTCGGGAGGCGAGGACGGCGGCCTGCCCCTGATCCGGCTCCAGTTCGAGGCGGCGGATGACATCGCGGGTGTGGGCCTGGATCCGCTGACGATCGGGTTCACCCAGGCGCTGACCCGGGGTGGTGTTGACGAGGACCGAGATGCACAGACCGCGCACCGCCATCAGGGCGGCGAGATCGTCCTGGTCGGGGCGCGACAGCATGGGCCGGGGGGCGGCTAAGAGGGAACTCACACGTGACTCCTGGTGGTATCCAGAGGTCTCTCCCGGCCCGTTGGGACCCCCTCCGACCGGGCGGCCGCTCGGCTGCCGTACTGACGATCGGAGGGTTGTGGGGTACTCCCCTCATGTGCCCCTATCGTTGCTGACCGCACGCCACATGTCAAGTGGAATTCCGGTAATTAACTACTGCAATTGTGGAGCCGGGTTCACATCCGTGAGCGCTTCGGTGATCCGTGAGCCGTTCAGTGCCCGCCAGAGTGCTCCCGGATCTGCGAAGTGCTCACGGATCACCCGCCGTCCCATGTGGAGCGACCCGTCTGCGCAGGCTCGATACGCTCACGGCATGTCCTCCCGAATCCTCTGGTCATCCGGAACCCTCGAGCACGAATCCCTGCCCGATGGGCAGGTGCGTGAGGGAAGCCCGACAACGGCGGTGTGGGAGGCGCCGGTCGCGGACCTCTCGTGTGGCCTGTGGGAGCACACCGTCGGCGTCTCCACCGATGTGGAATCGGCCGAGATCTTCGTGGTGCTGTCCGGGCGCGCGCGCATCGAGATCGAAGGCCAGGACCCGCTGGAAGTGGGCCCGGGAGACGTGGTCGAACTCGCCGCCGGCGCGCGCACCGTGTGGCACGTCAGCCAGACACTGCGCAAGTTCTGGGTGATGCCCTGATCAGGTTGCCCGCCCCGCGGCCCAGGATGCCCCGTTCGCGGCAAGCTCTGTCATCAATCGGGCGATCATGGCCCGCGCCCGTGGCACGAACGCCTCACTGTCGCCGCCCACGTGAGGTGTGATCAGCAAACCCGGTGCGCGCCACAACGGGTCTGTGGACGGCAGAGGCTCGGGATCGGTCACATCGAGTGCCGCCCGGATGCGCCCGGAATCCAGGTGTGTCAGCAGCGCGCGATGATCGACCAGACCCCCGCGCCCCACGTTGATCAGCAGGGCGCCATCACGCAGACGTGCCAAGCGCTCTGCCCCCATGAACGGCCCGTCCGGGGTCAACGGGAGCGCCAGGATGACGATGTCGAATTGCGGCAGGAGGGCGTCCAGTTCCGCCACCGGCCGGCAGCCGCGACCGGTCCGTGAGAAGGCGGTCACTTCCACATCGAACGGCGCCAGCCGGGCAGCAATGGCCCTGCCGACCCCGCCCCAGCCCACGATCGCCACTCGGGAATCGGCGAGCGCGGGCCGGCGTCGGTGCCGCCATCGTCCGTCGGGCATGTCTCTGGCCGCGACATCCAGGCCCCGCTGCGAAGCGATGGCCAAGCCGACCGCCAGTTCCGCCGTACTCGCGTCGTGGACGCCGACTGCGCGTAGGACCGGGACGCGCGGCGGAACATGGGGCCGGATGCCGTCCACGCCTGCCATCAGTGCCTGCACCACCGCAAGCCGGGGCATGCGAGCGACGAACCGGAGGTCCTCGGCCACCGGCATGTAGGCGGGGACGAAGACGGTCACCTCGGCGAGCACGTCGGCGGAGGGTTCTGGTGCACCGTGATCCCACCAGTGGTAGGCGATCCCGTCGATAACGGGCGGCTCCAGCCACGCGGGCATCAGGACGACCTCGGGCATGCCCCAGTCGTACCACGCGCTAGTGCGCCAAGACCCGTTCCCGGACGTCCTCGGCGCGCAGGGCCCGGCGGCGCTGGGCCTCGTAGACCGCCGCGACCAGCCAGAGTTGTCCGATGATGATCCACGTGCGTTGCGCGAGCCCCGCAGGCCACACGAGCATCCCGCCGAACCCCAGCGCGAACAGGACCGCGGCCACCAGCCCTGGGATCCCCACGAGGTTGTGGTGGCCGCGGGTGATCGACACGATTCCCAGGACGATCATGGCGAGCATCGTGACCACTGCGTAGACGACCACGGCGTTGTTGTGGATGGCTTCGGCAGGTGTGTCATCGACCGTGTAGGTGCAGAACCGCGCCCGTGGTGGGCAGGGAACCCGGAACAGGGCGACCGCGATGAGGGCGAGCCCAGCCATGCCCAGCAGTACTGCGACCAGTCTGTTGACACGCCAGAAGACTCCAGCAGCCACCCATTGCGCCAGCGCCGTCGCGAGGATGGCCACCGTGGTCAACCAGATCAGTCGGCTGCCGTCGGACGCCAAGAGGCTGACGTGATACCGGTAGTGCTGGTAGCCGGGGTTGGCCAGACCGGTCACGAAGATCATGGCCCAGAAGCCTGCGAAGAGCGCGACCACCGTCTTCATGTCCTCAGTCTCGCCTCTGGCGCGGTCTGTTGGCGAGGGGTTTCGGCGCGGATTCTTACCCTGCTCACACCTTCTTCATAGTTGAAACGCAGATCGACTGCCGACCATGCAGGCATGCAGACTTCATCAGATGACCCTCGACACAGCGGATCCCGCTGGGAGCCGGACCCCGCGGAGCAGACCACGGACGTGCTCGGCCCGCCGGCCGAGGCGCAGTCGAAAGTGCCACCGCCCACGTCCCCCCGCCGTGGGCTGTCCACCACAGCCGCGGTGCTCATCGCCGTGGTGATCGGCGGGATCGGTGGTGCGGTCGTGGGCTTCGCCGTGGCCGCCGACCGCGAGCCGCAGCCGGTGTCGGGTGTGGTCACCGAGCAGGGGCAGGCCCCGGGTCAACTCGGGCGCGGCCAGGGGCAGGGCCAGGTTCCTGGCGAGAATGAGCAGTTCGGCGTTCCCGGGCGAGGTCACCACGGGTACGGGGAGCATGAGGGCGACGACCGATGACCACGTTGTCCGAGAGAACAGGTCCGGTGGCGGCCAGCGGGGCCCTGGACACCGCCCGGTTCGATGCCCGGGTGCGCACCGCCGCGGTCGCCGCCCTGTGGGCGAGTTTGGCGTTCGTCTCGTATCTGTGGATAAGGGACGGCGGTGTCCAGGATCTGACGTCCTGGGAGACGGGCTTGAACTCGCTGGGGCGCATCACCGGTCTGGTGGCCTCCGATCTGCTACTGGTGCAGGTCCTTCTGATCGCACGGATCCCGCTGCTCGAGCAGGCCTTCGGACAGGACCGGATCTTGCGGCAGCACCGCATCATCGGCTTCACATCCTTCTCTTTGATGCTCGCGCACATCCTGCTGAACACGTGGGGCTACGCGGGTGGGGCGCTGTCGGCCATTCCGGGAACCTTCTGGGACCTGACCACGACCTATCCGGGGATGCTGCTCGCCGTCGCCGGCACCGCGTGCTTGGTGATGGTCGTCGTGACCAGTTACAAGGCGGCGCGACGCAGGCTTCGCTACGAGTCCTGGCATCTGCTTCACCTGTACGCCTACCTGGGTGCGGGTCTGGCCCTGCCGCATCAACTGTGGACGGGGCAACAGTTCCTGGAGTCCACTGCCGCGACCGTCTTCTGGTGGACGTTCTGGGCGCTGGCAGCCCTCGCTGTGGTGGTGTACCGGATCGCGCTCCCGCTATGGCGGACCTACCGGCACGAGCTGCGGGTCACGTCGGTCGTGGCCGAGGGCGACGGTGTGACGTCGGTCTACATCACCGGGCGCGGCATGCATCGCCTGAAGGCAGATGCGGGGCAGTTCTTCATCTGGCGGTTCCTGGGCCGCGAGGGGTGGACCCGCGGAAACCCCTATTCGCTGTCGGCGGCCCCGGACGGGCGCAGCCTGCGGATCTCGGTGAAGGCGCTCGGTGACAACAGTGCCAGGACCCCGCAGATCAAGCGGGGCAGTGCGGTGCAGGTGGAAGGACCGTACGGGCGGTTGTCGCAGAGAGCACGCACACGCGACAAGGTCGCGTTCATCGGTGCCGGTGTGGGTATCGCGCCACTGCGCGCACTTGCCGAGGGTCTGGAGTACGACCACGGCGACGCCGCCCTGCTCTACCGCTTCACCACGAGTCCGATATTCCAGCGCGAGTTCGCGGTGCTGGCCGAAGAACGCGGACTGTCCGTGCACTACCTCGGTGGTTCGCGTCGTTCGCCGGACTCCTGGTTGGGTGCCAGCGCCGGCAGCCTCACCGACGTCGAGGCGCTGCGGCACCTGCTGCCGGACCTCGCCGAACGCGATGTGTTCGTCTGCGGGCCGCAGGCCTGGACCGACGCCGTTCGGGACTGCGCACTTGCTGCCGGCCTGCCCGGCCAGCAGTTCCACGTCGAATGCTTCGGATGGTGATCATGAAACGCATCGTCTTCGCGCTGATGACCACCCTGACCGTGGTCGTCCTCCTGTTCGGCTACAACACGTCCACCATGGGTGCCATGACCGGCGGTGACACCGTCATCGCCTCCGGCGGGGACACCGCCACAAGTCCTGAGTCCCAGACCGTGACCGGGCCGGCCGTCAACACCGAGTGGGGTCCGGTCCAGGTGCAGGTCAGCGTCACCGGCTCCGAGATCACCGACGTGCAGGTCTTGCAGTACCCGAACAACAACCCCAAGGACCAGCAGATCAACGGCTATGCGCTGCCGATCCTCGTGGACGAGACCATTCAGGCCCAAAGCTCCGACATCGCGATCGTCAGCGGGGCGACGGTGACCAGCAACGGCTACATCTCGTCGCTGCAGGCGGCCCTGGATGAGGCGGGGCTATGAAAGTCCATCGCCGTGTCGAGCACGTGATGGGAATGCCCATCAGTCTCGCGCTGCGCGGACGCCACCAGGACGACGCTCGCGCGCAGGACGCCTGGTCGGCTGTCATGGAGGATTTGCGCTGGGTGGACCGGGTATTCAGCACCTACCGTGAGGATTCCTTCGTCCGTCGGCTGGACCGCGGCGAGGTGACGTTGGCGCAGTGCCCTGGTGAGGTTGCCGACGTCCTGGAGTTGGGGAGGGTCGCCGAGATCGCTTCGGGCGGCGCTTTCAGCATCTGGCGTCCGGGACTGGATCCGTCCGGAGTTGTCAAGGGATGGGCCGTCGAGCGGGCTGCGGAACACCTGCGGCGCTTGCCCGACACGGATTTCTGTCTGTCGGCGGGCGGGGACATGGTGTGTCGCGCGCTCACCGGCCCCGCGTGGCAGGTCGGCGTGGAGAACCCGTTCGATCCGAAGCGGCTGATCGCCAGGGTGCCGGTCAGCGACGGTGCCGTGGCGACCAGTGGGACCGCGCACCGCGGATCGCACCTCGTCGATGCGCGCGACGGACGCGTGCCCGAAGGTGTGGCCAGCGTGACCGTCATCGGCCCGTCCCTCACATGGGCCGACATCGACGCGACTTCGGCATATGCACTCGGGGAACGCGCGGCGGCCTGGTTGAGCACGCGGGTCGGGCGCATGGCGCTGGTGGTCTGGGCGGATGGGAACATCACGCGGGTGCAGGGGCCGAGCCGGGCGATCGGGGCGACCCGGCTCGCGGGATGACTGTGCCTGGTCGGTCCTAGACCTTGGTCCAGGTGACCAACTTCAGCAGTTCCTCGGGAGCGTCTGCCAGCTTCTTCCGACGCCGACCGAGCATCACCCGGACCCCGTCCTTGCGAGTACGATAGGCGGTCCACACGTCGGGGCCGTCGTCATTGCGGGGATCGACCAGCTTGACCGTCGTCACCCCGGGTCCGTACACCACAACATGGTCGGACTGCTTGATCCGTGCACGTGGACCGACGTTCGCGAACCCTCCGATCCGAGCGTCCCCGGAAATCACAGCGTCCCCGAACACGCAGGCGTTGTCGGTGATCTCCGCGGAGCCCTTGATAAGGGCGTTCTCGTAGACCCATGCGTTGCCGCTGACGACGGCCCGCTCGCGCACCTCCGCTTGTCCAGCCACGCGCCCGCGGTCCTTGATGCAGGCGCGACCTGCCACCCGGCCTCGACCGGATACCCGTCCGTGGTCCAGGACACGTGCCTGCTCGCCCACCTCGGCGTCGCCGGTGACCCGGGCGTCAGGTCCCACCAGCGGCGACCTCGAAGCCTTCGCGCGCTTGCCCATCCGTGCTCCCTTCGAGCGGTACGGCGGTGACGCCGTGTTCACCCATTCTTGCCGGAGAACGCTGTTGTCGTGCGGCTGTGGGGGTCGCGGACCCAGCCGACCGCGCGCACAGTCAGGCCGGGAACCGCGTCGCGGGCACCGCGGCGGCCGGGCATCCCAGGTGCAGCGTGTCGCGCGGGGTGGTGAAGCGGGGCGCCCGTTTCTGCACGCCACCGGGATCGGGCGCGTGTCCCGCCGCGCGCCGTTGGGTGGGGTTCGGGTAGTCCGGTGGGGTTCAGCGGCCGCCGAGCCCCACCTTCCTGCACGAGCCCCACCCACTGATCGGGCGCGTGTCCACGAGATGAGCGCCCTGATTCTGGGAACCGCGCGAGCCCGAACCCGCAGTGTCCCCGAGGGGCCTCCCGCGCCCGAATCCTCGGTTGGGTGACTGTGGGTTCCACGGGCACGCCTGCAGAACCCACAGTGCCCCCGAGGTGATTCGAACACCCGACACGCGGTTTAGGAAACCGCTGCTCTATCCCCTGAGCTACGGGGGCGGGGATGCTTCCGAGTCTACGGATGGCCTGCGTCAATGGTGGGAGCGCGTGGGGCAGATTGCGTGGACGGACAGTTATTGGCTCTATACGCAATCTGCTTCACAGGGGCCGGGCGCGGTCCCTCAACTCTCGGCTCCGTCGGCGGCTTCAGGATCCTCCACGAGGTGCGGCCGACTCGCCCAGAACTTCCGCGGCCGCGGACCGCTGGCCAGCGCCTTCACCCAGGCCCTGCCGTCGTACTTGGCGGGCTTGGTGTCCAGGATGAAGTCGATCAGGGCCGACGCGAAGTGCTCGGGGTCGTCCTCGTGCGGGAAGTGCCCCGCGTGGGGGATGACCTCGAGCTGTGAACCCGGGAGGACCGAGTGGGCGGCGTAGGCGTGCTTGACGGGGATGACCGTGTCCTGCTCGCCCCACACCACCAGGCAGGGCAACGACTCCGCCAGGTATGCGCGGTCGAGCATGGTGATGACCTGCCCGCGCCAGTCGACCGCCGCGCGCAGGACGTGGTGGAAGGCCCGACGGCGATCGGGACGGCCGAGGGCCTCGTACACGTCGGCCAAGCCGCCGAAATCGATGGTCCCGGGTAGACCGAGGCTGTGGAGCCGGCGCATCGCGGCCGCAGCCGGCACGCGCACGGGCGGTGTGGTCACGGCCTTCAGTGCGGTGCTGCCTCCGGGCATGGTGATGGCGCGCAGCAGAGGGTTCACGCTGCGGCCCAAGCCCCCGGAACCCACCAGGACGATCCGTTGGGTGCTGCGAGGGAACTGATAGGCGAACTGCATCGCGATCCCACCACCGAGGCTGTGCCCGACGATCGTTGCCGAGGAGATTCCGTTGAGAGCCAGCAGATCGCGTACCCCGTTGGCGTAGCCGCCCACGCTGTAATCGGCGCGCGGGGCATCGGAGAGCCCGTGTCCCAGCAAGTCTGGCGCGATGACGGTGAAGTGACGGCTCAGCGGCCGCAGGACGGGTAGCCAGGTGCGGTGGTCGCACCCGATGCCATGGATGAGCACCAGGGCGGGTCCCCGTCCGACCTTGACGAACGCGCGGCGATGCCCGTGGATGGTGAGCACCTGTACCTCCGGCACGGCGGACAACGGCATCGGGCTTCTCCCTTCGGGCACGTCCACTATGCCGCCCGATGGCCGCGCATGGTGGGCAAAGTCACCAATCGGTGATTGCGACATGTGACGTAGGACACGCTTGTGTGAGGCGCGCATAGGGGATGATGGGGGAAGCCACTGCACCCGAAGTGGCCGAAGAACTTGGAGGTCCCATGGCCCACTACAAACTCCCGATGCTCGAGGAGACCGGTTACGCCGTGCTCGACAGCTACGGCGACCCGATCGACCCGCAGGAATGGATGTCGCTGGAGTACGTCGACTGGAAGTCCGGCGGTGACACCCGGTTCGCCCCGCTGGCCAGCGCATACGGCGAGATCGAGTGCAACGGGTTCTGGCACTTCGACCCGCCGAAGGCCGACAAGGACGGCGTCTGGATCGACAGTCAGGTGGAGAAGGCCCCCACGCTGGTGAAGCGCGCGATGGAGTCCGGCGCCAACGTCGGCCGTTGCCGCATCATCGAACTGCAGCCGAACACCTACTCCGACGCGCTGTACAACTCCCACCAGGACGACAACAACCGCCTCAACCCCGATGGGGAAGGCTGGGTCGTGCGCTGCTTCATGAACCTCACCGACGACCAGGACACCTACATGATCCTGCGTGAGGACATCAATGACCCGAGCAGCGAGGTGCGCATCAAGCTGCCCGCCGGCGCCCAGCTGGTCGTGGACTCCGAGCGCCTGTGGCACTCCGTCTGGCACGGTGGCGACGAGCCCCGCTACTGCCTCATCACGTCCTTCGAGTCCGGCCCGGAACTCGAGAAGTGGATGTGGGAGAACAACCCGCGCTTCGACGTCAACGACCTTGAGATCGACGACGAGGAGCAGAAGAAGGGCGAGCTCGAGGCGCATGAGCGTCGCGACGCCCGTACCGCCTACTACGGCTACGACCCGACAGCGGTCAAGTCCGAGGCCTGATCCCCGGATCTGCGCGAAACCCCCGGCCAGTGGTCGGGGGTTTCGTCATGGGCGCGTCTGCGTGGGTTTCAGGTCCGGGACCAGATTCACCATCGCTCGAGCCATCGACCGCTGCCGGGCGGACGAGATGCGGGACGGCAACTCCACGGTGACCGCCCAGCCCTTGTAGGTGCCGTTGAACCAGCCGGTCATGGTTCCGGCGCATTTGGTGACACAACTGATCCGGCGGACAGGCAGGTTCAGGTCGCGGCTCAGTCGCCGCACCCACTTGCGGGTCTTCTTGACCTTTCCCCGGTCGATCAGATTCGCACGTTGGTGGTAGCTGACGATGGCATCCGGGCGGATCTGTTCGACACCGGTCATGAAGGCCTTGGTCTCGGGCTCGCTGGCGGGTTGCGGGCCCGAGTAGTACAACGAACCCGGGTTGCCGGGCAGCCACCCCTGCGGGAAGTTCCGGTTGAGATCCACCCGCTTGGCATTGCGGCGGGTCCGTAGTTTCGCGCCGTCGGGGTTCATGGTGCGGATGGTCCAGATCGCGGTGCCCTTGCGGGGGGTCAATTTCCGCAGCTTGTCCACCACGTACCGCCCGTACGGCTCATCGCCGTGCATCTGTCCGAGCACGAGCAGAACCCGCTCGGCATCCGGCTCGCCGAGCCGCGTGGCAACGATCGGCCTGCCCTTGCGGGACTGGCCGAACACCAGGCGTTTCGGGAGCCCGACGGGCGTGGGCTCGGTCGGGGTCGGGGTCGGAGTGGGCGTGGGCTCGGTGGGTACCGGCGTGGGTGCGGTCTCACTTGGCGCAGGCAGCGGTTCGTCGGCCCACGCGGCGGCGCCGGAGCCGCACAGGACCCCGGTCACACTGAGCACAATTACGGCGCGACGCACCATTCGAGGTTAACCCGCGCCGGTTCCGACGTAACCTGGGTAGGTGGCCAGAAAGCTGAATCTTGAGATCGATCTCGACCCGTCCATCACTGTGGACGAGGCCGGGGGGCACGGATCGACCGACGCGGATCTGTTGGCTGAACGACCCCCGCACCACGAACGCGAGCAGTAGGTCGCAGGCGGGGACTCGCGTTTTCGTAGCACTCGGGGTCGAGTGTCACGAAGTGGCCCGGCGCTTCAGGCGGGCAGTGAGACAGCACCCCCGGCCGCGCTCGGCGCTGTTGGATCGGCGCCCTCTCCTGTGTGCTCGCGGGCGAGGTAGTCCTCGAGCAGCATGAGGTTGTCCCCACAGCGCTGAGCGACCTGCAGAAGTGTGGACATGCTCGCCACCTCTTCGATCTGCTCCTTCAGGAACCAGTGGGTGAACTGTTCGGCGAGATAGTCACCGTCTTCTCGCGCGGCACCCATGATCCGCTCGAACTGCCGGGTGACGATCTGCTCCTGGTCGACCGAGAAGGCGAGGACGGCGGGCACGGTCTCGGGGACCGGCGCGAGCTCGGGCACCGCTGGAACCGTCACGTCGATACCGCGGTCCATCAGGTACTGCACGATCATCATCGCGTGGTTGCGCTCTTCGAGGGCCTGCCGGTAGAAGTGCTGTGCCATCCGCGGCAGCGCTTGCTGATCGAACCACACGGCGAAGGCCGTGTACTGCTGTGAGGCGGTGAACTCGTGCTGGATCTGGCTGACGAGCAACTCGTTGGTGGCGGACACCCGCTCAGCCTACGCCTGGGCCAGAACGAGTGCGATCGAGCCGGCGGCAGCCGCGGCCACGATGGTGGGGGCTGCGGTCGACGGCACCGCGACGACCGTTCCCGCCTCCTGATCGACCGTCAGCACCGGTGCCGCATCGGCGAGGACGCGGGCGGTCCCTGACCCGGCTCCGACCACGTTGACCCGGTCGCCGGGGCGCACCAGACCAGATTCGGCCAAGGGGTCGGCGGGAAGCGCCACTGCCACAGCGTCAGGTCCGGTCGCCGCCAGCAGTGAGCTGCCCACGACACGTTCGGTCGTCAACGGTTCCCCCGCCCTGATCGCGCAGGCGGCCCGACGACCGACGATCGGCCCGGGATCTGCGGCCACAGGCTGCGGACGGGAGTCCTCCGGCCATGCGACCACTTCGACGTCGTCGGGCTCGACCATGTCCCCTGCGGCCAGATCGGCGCGGGCCACGAGGGTCGGGACGGTGACACTGGGACCGTGCTCGCGGCTCCACATCAGCACGCCGCCGAGTGCGATCAAGCCCACGGCCACGGGTCGGCGTAGGCGCTGCCAACGGCGGTTCAATGACCACGAGTCGATGACCATGGACCGAGGCTAGGTCGACCCGGTCACATGATCACCGCGTCGTCCACAGGCTAGGTGGCTGTGGACGACCCTCCCGACGGCTTGGTCGTCGGTGTGGTCTTCGTGGACGAACCGTCCTTCGTGCCGCCGGAGTCGCCGGACGAGGTGGCCTCGGACTTCCTGGTGCCAGCCGCGGACGCCGTTTTGGAGGTGGAGCGGGAATCGGTGCGGTAGAAGCCCGAACCCTTGAAGGTCACGCCTACGTTGCCGATGACCCGTTGGACCTGGCCGCCGCAGTCCGGGCACACCTCGAGCGGGTCGTCGTGGAAGCCCTGAACCTCTTCGAAGCGGTGACCGCAGTCGCGGCACTTGTACATGTAGGTGGGCATGTATACCTTCCGGGGGTGTTCTCTGAGGAGAATCTTCGCAAAGTCGCTTCGCGCGGCGAGTACGTGGGGCGGGTTCGGCCGGTCGCGTCAGATAGCGTGCCAACCAATTGACCGGCGAGCAGGGAGTCCCGCGTGATCGTCACGGCATCGAACCTCCACAAGACGTATGGCAGTACGGTGGCCGTCGATGATCTGAGTTTCCAGGTCGTTCCCGGGCAGGTGACCGGGTTCCTGGGGCCCAACGGGTCCGGGAAGTCGACGTCGCTGCGGCTGATGCTCGGCCTTGACCATGGCGGTGGGCAGACCCTCTGGGACGGCAAGCCACTGCCGCTGCACCCACACGCACCACTGGTCGTCGGCGCCCATCTGGACGCGAAGTTCTTCCATCCCAACCGCACCGCCAGGGCGCACCTGCGGATGATGGCCGCGGCGAGTCGCACCAGTGCCACGCGCGTCGACGAGGTGATCTCGCTGATGGGGTTGGAGTCGGTGGCGAAGAAGCGGCCGAAGGGATTCTCGCTCGGCATGGGACAGCGTCTGGGTCTGGCCACCGCGATCCTGGCCGAACCGCAGGTGTTGCTGCTCGACGAGCCTGCGAACGGGCTCGATCCGCAGTCGATCCACTGGCTGCGCGACTACCTGAAGTACTACGCCTCCCAGGGCCGGACCGTCCTGGTGTCCAGCCACCTGCTCAGCGAGATGGAGATCATGGCCGACCACGTCGTCGTGATCGCCAAAGGTCGCCTGCTGGCAGACGAGTCGATATCCGACTTCGTGAACCGGTCGACCACCAACGACGTCCTGGTGCGCTCCCCGCAGATCCGGGCGCTCGTGACTGCACTCGCCGGAGAGATCCCCGGCGTGCAACCGCGTCCCGAACCACCCGACGGGTTGTCCGTGTCCGGCCTGTCGACCGACCAGATCGGGGACATCGCCTTCCGTCACGGCGTGCCGCTGCACGAACTCACGAAGCGCACCGCCAGCCTCGAGCAGGCCTTCCTCGAGATGACGCAGGCCGCCCAGGAGTACGAGATGGGTAGGGCGGGCTGATGGAACTGCTCACTTTCGAATGGCGCCGGGCCCGCAGCATCCGGACGACCTGGATCACATCTGGGTTCGTCGTGCTCGGTGCGCTCTTCTTCGCGTTCCTCGGGACGGCGGCGGCCGTGGATGAGAACGGTCAATCTCTTGCGCTGCCCACTACGGACCTCATCAAGGCCTCTCTGGTCGACAATCCGATCGTGATGGTGCTGATCGCGAGCCTGGGGGCCATGGCCTTCGGGCATGAGTACCGGTACGGGACGATCCGGCTGACACTCACCGCCTTCCCCCGGCGGACGACTGTGTTCTTCGCCAAGTTGGTCATGACTCTGCTCATCGCGCTGGCTGTGGCAGCGGTCGCGACAGCCATCACGTATGCCTTCCTACTGGCCACCGGCGCCAACGAGCCCGGCGGACTGACCTGGCCACGATTGGTCTTCCAGCTTGTCGTTTTCGCCGTCACCTTCGCTGTGCTGGCCTTCTCGTTGACGGTCATCACGCGCAACCACCCGCTGGGGATCATCGGCCCGCTGCTGCTCTTCCTCTTCGAACTGACGATTGGCGGTCTGCTGGCCGAACGGCTGGAGTGGCTGCCCAAGGCGCTCCCGCTGACCGCGATGCAGACCTGGTTCGGCGGTGACGCCGGCGTACGCCCCATCGCCGTGTGGGCGGCATGGATGGTCGGCCTGCTCGCGATCGGGTTCGTACTGCTGCGCCGTCGGGATGCCTGAGCACTTGGCCGACTAGTCTCGGTCGTATGTCGAGGAATCGTGTGACCAAGGCGGTGATTCCCGCCGCGGGGCTGGGTACCCGCTTCCTACCCGCCACCAAGGCGACCCCGAAAGAGATGCTGCCGGTCGTCGACAGGCCGGCGATCCAGTACGTGGTCGAGGAGGCCGTGGACGCCGGTCTTGACGATGTGCTCATCATCACCGGGCGGAACAAGACCACGTTGGAGGACCACTTCGACCGCGCACCGGTCCTGGAGCGGACCCTGTCGACCAAGCAGGACCACGACCGGCTCGCTGCTGTGATGCAGGTCGCGGAGCTGGCGCAGGTGCACTACACCCGGCAGGGGGAGCCCCGCGGACTCGGGCACGCGGTGCTGTGCGCCGACATGCACGTCGGAGACGAACCGTTCGCAGTGCTGTTGGGCGACGATCTGATCGATACCCGCAACTATGTGCTGTCGCAGATGCTGAAGGTCCGTGAGGAACTCGGTGGCAGTGTGCTGTGTCTGATGGAGGTGCACGAGTCGCAGATCCACCTGTACGGATGTGCCGCGGTCACCCCGATCCCCGGACTCGATGCGGTCAAGGTCACCGACCTGGTGGAGAAGCCGGACACCGAGAGTGCGCCGTCCAACCTCGCGGTGATCGGACGCTACGTTCTGGACCCCGCGGTATTCGACGTGCTGCGCAACACGGCGCCCGGACGCGGTGACGAGATCCAATTGACCGACGCGCTGAAGACCTTGGCAGGGATGGACCCGGCGCAGGGCGGCGGTGTGCACGGCGTGGTGTTCAAGGGTCGCCGGTACGACACCGGTGACAAACAGTCCTACCTGCAGGCGACGGTTCGGCTGGCCAGCGCCAGGGCCGATCTGGGGCCGGAGTTCCGCACGTGGTTGCGTGAGTTCGTGGGTTCCAAGGAGTTCGCGGAGGACTGATGCGCAGCCTCGCCGAGCATCTGCAGGTGGTCATGGGCCGTGTTCGGCCCCTGGAGCCGCTGGCACTGCCGTTGCTCGATGCCAATGGCTGTGTGTTGGCCGCTGATATCGAGGCTCACAGCGATGTGCCGGCCTTCCATGCCAGCGCGGTGGTCGGATATGCGGCTCGGGCCGCGGACATCGCCATGGCCTCGCCGAGAGCGGTGTTGCCGCTGCGGGAACTGCCGGCCGGCTCCGCGCTGGCACCGGGTTGCGTCGTCCCCGTCGGGGAGGGAACCCCGTTGCCCTACGGCAGCGACTGCGTGATCCCGGCCGAGTACACCGACCGCGGTGCCCCGATCGTGCGGGTCGGCCGGTCCGTGACGCGCGCAGCCAACGTGACCCTGGCGGGCAGCCAGGTGCGCAAGGGCACCACACTGCTCACCGTCGGTCAGGTGCTGGGATCTCGCGAGATCGCACTGCTGGCGGCGTTGGGGATCGGCAAGGTGCCCGCATACCCGCGCCCGCGGATCGCTGTGATCACGACCGGCACCGAATTGATCGACACCGGTCGCATCCGGCCCATGCCGGTCGGGCCGCTGAGCAAGCCGGACATCAACGGTGTGTCGCTGGCCTGCGCAGTCGTGGAGGCGGGTGCGTTGTCCTACCGAGTGGGCCCGGTTGCCGATGATCCGGTACGGCTGCGCAAGATCCTCGACGATCAACTGGGCCGGGCGGACATGGTCGTCACCACCGGGGGGATCGGCACCGAGCCCGAGGACGTGCTTCGACCCGTGCTGGCGACCATGGGGACCGTAGACTTCGCATTCGTGGCGATGGAACCGGGCCGGGTGCAGGGCACGGGTTCGCTCGGAGCGTCCAACGTGCCGCTCATCGCACTGCCCGGCGAGCCGACCGCGGCATTCGTGGGCTTCGAGTTGTTCGTTCGGCCGGTTGTACGACGGCTCATGGGGCACTCGGAGGTCTTCGCGCCGAGGGTGTCGGCGGAACTCACCGAGGGTGTCACCGGCAAACCGGACGTCACGGCGGTCGTGCCGGTGGCGGTTGCCGAGGGTCGAGCGACGCCGGTGGGTGACGGAATGCGGTCGCTCGTGCGTGCCAACGGGTTGGCCGTCGTCGCCCCGCCACGCACGGACGTGGCGGCCGGTGAGCAGGTGACGGTGATGATGCTGGAGCACGCCTGATGGGCATGTGGCCGGCCACCGTCCAGCGGGGAGCGGTCTGTCTGCGGCCCTTGGGCTATCGCGACCGGCAAGCGTGGCAGGCCGTTCGTGCCCGCAACATGGACTGGGTGCGACCGTGGGACGCCACCATGCCGCCGGGGGCCAACGACGCCGCGACCACGTTCCGGGGCATGGTGCGGTCGCTGCGGATGGCGGCCCGGGCCGGGACCACCATGCCGTTCGCTCTCGACGTGGACGGCAGGTTCCGCGGGCAGGTGACGGTCGGTGGTATCCACTTGGGATCGCTACGGGGTGGGCACATCGGCTACTGGATCGATCGCGAGGTGGCCGGGCGCGGGATCATGCCCATGGCCGTGGCGATGGCCACGGACTACTGCTTCCGGGCCGGGCTGCACCGCATCGAGATCAACATCCGCCCGGAGAACCGCCCCAGCATCCGGGTCGTGGAGAAGGTGGGTTTCCGCTACGAGGGGCTGCGGGAACGGTATCTGCACATCGATGGCGACTGGCGTGACCACGTGTCGTACGCCCTGACCGTCGAGGAGGTCGACGAGCCGCTCGCGGACCGCTTCGCCCGGTTGTACGGAGAACCACTGAGCGCACACGGGGGAACACGCCGCGTAAATCCGGGCCCCGAGGATGGCCGGACCGTAGGCTAAAGCCCGTGCTCACAGGCCTTCTCTACGCTGCAGTCATCGCAATGTGGGCGGTTGTTCTCCTTCCCCGGTGGCTCGGGACGTCCGACAAGTACCGTGACTCCCGCTCCGCACAGCGCTTCCGTCGATCCCTGCAATCGGTCTCTGCCCGCCGTCATCGGTCGCACGACGTGACGGCCATGCCGGACGGCCGGGCAGGACGCGTGGACACTGCGCCCGCTGATGCAGCCATCGATCGACACCTCGACCTCGGCATCGACCCCTTCGTCGGCAGTGCCGAGGACGGTCACCGGCGGCGCGCCCGCCAGCAGGATGCCCGCAAGCAGGCATCGGCGGCTGCCGCGATCCGTCGCCGCCGTATCGTGACCGGGCTGGTTGCGGTGACGGGGTTGCTGGTGGTGGGTGCTGTCGTCGGGGTCACCTCCGTGGCCTGGGCCGCGATCTCCACCGTGGCTCTGGGTGGATATCTGTACCTGCTGCGGGGGCAATCACGAAGCCGCGCCCGTGTTCAGGAGGCACAGCGTCGTGAGCGGGCCGGCCGTGCCGCCCCCGCTACCACCGTCAGGTCCACCTGGGATCCGGTGCCCGCCCACGAGCCGTCGTACATGCGGGCTCCGCGTGCCACGGCGGTGCCGCGAGAGATCGACGTGGATGAGAACGGGCCGTGGACAGCCGAGCGGATGCTCGAGCAGGCTGCTGCGCTGCGGGCCGAGGGGGACGTGGATGCAGACCTCGGCCTCGACGAATACGCATACCCGCAGGAGTACCAGACCGCCCGGGCGGTCAACGAGTAGCCAATTGCTACCCTGAATGCACGCGGGGCTGTAGCGCAGTCCGGTAGCGCACCTCGTTCGCATCGAGGGGGTCAGGGGTTCGAATCCCCTCAGCTCCACCCACGCGGTTCCTGCTCACCTTCGGGTGGGCGGGGACCGCGTTTCTGTGTCTGGGTGTGAGGAGGAGCGCACCGACGCCGGTCCCCGCCGCGTGCCTGCACCAGCGCTCGGGGGACCCCATCCTCGGCATTTCGGTTAGAGATCGGCATCTTGGTTAGTCGGCGGCAGGTTGGTTAGAGTCCCACGGCCGTATACGACTAACCGGAGTGCCGTATCTCTAACCAGGATGCCGATCTCTAACCAAGATGCCGATCTCTAACCGGGCTGACCAGGGGCCGCCCGCCCTACACCCAGGTCGGCAGCCACATCCGCAATTGCCAGGCCCGGTAGGAGATGATCTCCCCCGTCCAGATCGGGTAGAACCACCAGGTGGCAGCCAGTGCGAGGAACAGGAACGTCACCACCACGACCGCGCCGTTCCCGCGCCGCTCGCGGGTCGCGCTGGGGCTGCCGAGGATCCCACCCAGGGACATCGTCAAGGCCATGACCATGAACGGCAGGAAGACCACGGAGTAGAACGCGAACACCGTGCGCTCCTGGAACAACAGCCACGGTGCCCAACCGGCGAGGAACCCGCACAGCACCGCGCCGGCGCGCCAGTCCCGCACCGCAGCCCACCGCCATGCCTGGTGGAACATCGCCAGCACCGCAGCCCACCAGATGACCGGATTGCCCAGCGCGATCACCTCCTGCGAGCAGGCCTCGGCGTCGCATTGCAGCCCCTCGGACTCGTAGAAGAAGCTCGTTGGCCGGGCCAGGACCGGCCAACCCCACGCATTGGCTTGGTACGAGTGCTCCGTGGTCAATCCGGTGTGGAACTTGTAGGCCTCCGCGTGGTAGTGCGCCAGCGAGCGCAGCGCGGCCTCGGCGCCGGTGTAGCCGCCGTTGTCAGCCGCCCAGGTGCGGTAGTAACCGTTGCTGGTGAACCACCCGTACCACGTGGCCAGGTAGGTGAGGAAGGCGATCGGAAGGATCACGAGCGCGGCGGGCAGTGCGTCACGCAACAGCGTGCGCAGGAAAGCATCGGCTTCCCCGCGCTGCCGCCGCATCCCGAGATCCCAGAAGACCGTCAACAGGCCGAATGCGACCACGAACCACAGGCCGCTCCACTTCACCCCGCATGCCAGGCCCAGCGCGACCGCGGCAGCCCACCGCCATGGGCGCAGGCTGCGCTCCGGCCACATGCGGCGGGTGCGATCCCGGTCGAGCACCAGGGCGCCGAAGGCCGCGAGCACGAGGAAGGCCAGCACGCCGTCCAACAGCGCGGTCCGGCTCAAGACGATGGCCATACCGTCGATGGCCAACAGGAATCCGGCGATCGTGCCCAACAGGTTCGAGCCGGTCATCCGGCGCACGATGCGCGCGAGCATGACCACGGACAGGATCCCCAGGATTGCCACGGCGATCCGCCAGCCGAACGGATCCGGTCCGAACACCTTCTCGCCGGCAGCGATCACCCACTTGCCGAACGGGGGGTGCACCACATAGGCCGGCGAGTCCTTGAAGATCACCTCCGCCGATTCGAGGTCGCTTCCCGGGGGCAGCGCCAGCAGCGTCTCGTTCGCGCTCTTCTTGGCATCCATCTCATGCCCGAAGAGCAACAGCGCCAATCCGTCCTTGGCGTAGTAGGTCTCGTCGAACACCAGGGCGTGTGGTCGCCCGAGGCCAGGCAGGCGCAACAATGCGGCGATCACGCCCATCAGCACCGGCCCGACCCAGCCGCGCCAGCCTCCCGCGAGGCCGCCGGACGGGACCGGCGCGGTCTGCGTGGGCTCGGCCGCGGTTGTTAGGCTCACGCGGGCCAGCATAAGGAGGCACAGTGTCGGCAAGCGACGGCATCCTGCTCGTAGCGGCCACTCCGCTCGGGAACCCCGCCGACGCGTCGTCGCGCCTGCGAGACGCTCTGGCGAGCGCGGACGTGGTCGCCGCCGAGGACACCCGCAAAGCCCGTAGGCTCGCCGCGGACCTCGGCGTGCGCATCAGCGGCAAGGTGATCTCCCACTACGACGCCGTGGAATCCGAGCGTGCCGGGGTTCTCGCCGGGCACGTGGCTGACGGCCGCACCGTGCTCGTCGTGACGGACGCCGGGATGCCGTCGGTCAGCGACCCGGGCCTGGCCGCGGTTCGCGCGTGCATCGCGGCGGATCTGCCGGTCACCTGCTTGCCCGGCCCGAGTGCGGTCACCACGGCGCTTGTGCTCAGCGGGTTGCCGTCGGACCGGTTCGTCTTCGAAGGCTTCCTACCCCGCCGCGACGGTCAGCGCCGGCAGCGATTGCGCGCGCTTGCCGATGAACCGCGCACCATCGTGCTGTTCGAGAGTCCCCGCCGCCTGCAGTCCTGCCTGGCGGACATGGTCGAGATCTTCGGGGCAGACCGCCCCGTAGCGGTATGCCGGGAGTTGACGAAGACCTACGAGGAGGTGCTGCGCGGGTCCGTGGGTGAACTTGTGGAGCGAGTGGACGCAATCCTCGGTGAGGTCACAGTCGTTGTCGGGGGCGCGCCGGAGGTCGCGGCGGAGCCGGCGGATCTGGTGGCCGACGTCGAGGCCCTGGTCGCTGCCGGAGCGCGGCGCAGTGAGGCGATCGCCCAGGTCGCGGGCGCGGCCGGGGTGTCGCGCAGGGAGTTGTACGCGCTGGTGGTCAAGCCGGGCGACGGGACCTGAGCGCCCACAACAGCCCATTGACCGGCGTGTGGGGCTCACAATGGGCGGATGCCGGAACTGATCATCGAGGTTCTGCCCTACGCAGCGGGTGTATTCGCCTCACCTCTGCCTGTGATCATCGCCATCGTGATGCTCTTCACGCCAACCCCTCGCCCGACGTCCTTCACGTATGTCGCCACATGGGTCACCGGGCTGACCGTGGTGACCGTCGTCCTCTCCCTTCTCGCGGGTCGTCTGGAAGGGGCGCAAGGCGGTGGTGGATGGGCGGCCTGGGTGCGGATCGGCCTGGGTGTTGTCGTCGTGGCCATCGCTGCGCGCACCTGGCTCGGCAGGCGCGAACAGTCCACGCCACCGTGGTTGTCCGCGCTCATGGATGCGGGTCCCCGCGAGGCCGTGCGCTACGGGGTGCTCATGTCCGCGGCCAATCCGAAGGAGTTGTTGATGGCCCTGGCCGCTGCGCTCGCGATCGGGGCCAGCGACGCCGGGACGTCCGCCAGCGCCGTTGCCATCGCCGTCTTCGTGCTGGTCGGCGCCGCGAGCGTCATCTCACCGCTGGTGGTCTTCGTCGTCGGTGGGGACGCCACCCTCGCAAGGCTTGAGAAGGCGCGCGACTGGTTGCAAACCAACAGCGTGGCAGTGGCGTCGGGCGTTCTGGCGGCGATCGGCGTGCTGCTGGTTGTGGGTGGGCTGACCAAGCTGTGACGCGCCGCGAAGTGGGCAGACCCAGCACTCGTACTCGGTCGTGGGTCCCGCCAAGATCCGTGAGCGGTCCTGAGATCCGGGAGCGTTGTGGCCGCTCGAAACCGCTCCCGGATCTCCGCACTGCTCACGGATTCCGCCTGCTCCTAGACTGGTGCGGAGTCCATCCGGGAGAATCCACATGACCAAGGCGTTCTACGTCACGACGCCCATCTACTACGTCAACGACGCGCCTCACATCGGCCACGCCTACACGACCGTTGCCGGCGACGTCCTGACCCGTTGGCGTCGGCAGCGCCAGGAGTCGGTGTTCTACCTGACGGGCACCGACGAACACGGCACGAAGGTCGAGCGCACCGCCCGGGAGAACGGCGTCGAACCCCAGGTGTGGTGCGACCGACTCGTCGAGGAGGCCTGGAAGCCGGTTCTGCAGACCATCGACGCCGCCAACGACGACTTCCTGCGCACCACCAGCGAGCGACACCGTCTGGGCGTGCAGAAGTTCTGGCAGACGCTGCAGGACAACGGGCATGTGTACGAGGCGGACTTCGAGGGTCCGTACTGCGTCGGATGTGAGGAGTTCAAGCGTCCCGGTGATCTGGTCGACGGCAAGTGCCCGATCCACGACCGGCCCGTCGAGATGCTTCACGAGACCAACTACTTCTTCCGTCTCGCGCAGTTCTCCGACGCTCTGCTCGAGCACTACGAACGCCACCCGCAGGCCGTCGAGCCACGCAGCGCGTACAACGAGGTCGTGTCGTTCATCAAGGGCGGTCTTGAGGACATCTCCATGTCGAGGTCCAGTGTCGGTTGGGGGATCCCGCTGCCGTGGGACGACAAGCAGGTCGTCTACGTGTGGTTCGACGCGCTGCTGAACTACATCACCGCGATCGGATACGGAACCGACGCCCCGGAGTTCGACCAGATCTGGCCGGCAGACGTGCAACTCGTGGGCAAGGACATCTTGCGGTTCCATGCCGTCTACTGGCCCGCGATGCTGATGGCCGCCGGGCTGCCCCTGCCCGAGAAGGTCTTCGCGCACGGCTGGCTGCTGGTGGGTGGCGAGAAGATGAGCAAGAGCAAACTCACGGGCATCTCGCCGGACCAGATCGTCGACGACTTCGGGTCCGACGCTTTCCGCTATTACTTCCTGCGTGCCATCCAGTTCGGCCAGGACGGCTCGTTCTCCTGGGAGGACATGGCCGCCCGGTACACCGCAGAACTCGCGAACGGATTGGGCAATCTCGCTTCCCGGGCCACGGCGATGGTCGTGCGCTACCGCGGTGGTGTGCTGCCCGGACCTGGTGACTACGCCAATGCGGATCTGGCACTGCAGGAACTGTTGGCAGCCTGCGCTGAACGGGCGGACGCGGCGATGCTCCAACTGGACTTCAGTACCGGGATCCTCGCGATCAAGGATTTCGTGGATGCCGTGAACGTCTATGTGACCGAGCAGGAGCCGTGGGTGCTCGCCAAGGACCCGGCGTCGGCCGAACGCCTGGACACCGTCCTCTACACGATCTGCGAGTCGCTGCGGGCGATCGCGGTTCTGTACCACCCGGTCATGCCGAAATCGACCGCCAAGATCTGGGAGAGCCTCGGACAGCAGGCGGAGTTGGCGGAGCAGCCCGTTCAGGATGTGGGCCGCTGGGGACAGTTGCGCTCCGGATCGCATGTGGTCAAGGGGGAGTCGCTGTTCCCCCGGTTGGAGACACCGTGACGTTGCCCGCAGGGTTCCCTCCGTTACCGGAACCCCTGCCGGCACCCGTGATCGACAGTCACTGCCACCTCGACATCGGTGCCGACGGACGCGACGGCGAACCCGGCCTGGACGTTGACACAGCGCTTGCGGCGGCCGAGGCGGTGGGTATCGACGGCGTCATCCAGGTGGGCGTCGACGTCGCCAGTTCACGCGTGGCCGTGCGTCTGGCACACGACTGGCCGCAGGTCGCCGCTGCCGTGGCGCTGCACCCCAACGAGGCGCCCCGCATCGCGGCCGACCAGGGCATGCCGGCGCTGGAACGGGCATGGGCGCAGATCGCCGATCTGGCCGGAGATGCGCGCGTCGTGGCGATCGGTGAAACCGGCATGGACTTCTTCCGCACCGATGAGGCGGGTCGTGCCGCCCAGGAGGAGTCCTTCCGGCGGCATATCCGCCTGGCCAAGGACCTGGGCAAGGCGCTGGTGATCCACGATCGGGATGCCCACGCCGACATCCTGCGGATCATGGACGATGAGGGCTCGCCCCGGCGGGTGGTGATGCACTGTTTCAGCGGGGATTCGGACTTCGCCCGCGAGGTCACCGAGCGTGGTTGGTACTGCTCCTTCGCCGGGGTGGTGACCTTCAAGAACGCCGTCGAGTTGCGGGAGGCGCTGCACGTCGTTCCCCGGGACAGGCTCCTCGTTGAGACCGATGCGCCGTTCCTGGCGCCGGTGCCCTACCGGGGCAAGCCCAACGCCTCGTATCTGATCCCGCTCACGCTTCGCCTCATGGCCGAGTACCTCGGGGAGGACGTGGTGACTGTGTGTGACAGTGTCCGGGCGAACACGATCGAGGCGTTCGGCGCCTTCTGATGACATTGCTCGGTCCGGCTCAGATCCGGGAACTGGCACGCGAGCTCGACCTGCAGCCCACGAAACGACTCGGTCAGAACTTCGTCATCGACCCGAACACCGTGCGCCGGATCGCGGCGCTGGCACAGGTCGGCCCGGACGACGTGGTGTTGGAGGTGGGTCCGGGCCTGGGCTCGCTGACCCTGGCACTGCTCGAGACGGGCGCAGGGGTCGAGGCGGTGGAGATCGACGCCCGACTGGCAGGTCTGCTCCCCAGCACGGTCGCCAGATTCGCCCCCGAGGTCGCCGATCGCCTGACCGTGCGTTGCGAGGACGCCGTGCACATGCGTCCGGATGCCGCAGCGACGGTCTTCGTGGCGAATCTTCCCTACAACACCGGGGTGCCGATAGTGCTCAATGTCCTCGAGCACTTCCCGACGATCGGCAGCGGGATCGTGATGGTGCAGGCGGAGGTCGCCCAGCGACTGACCGCGGCGCCCGGGTCGCGGCAGTACGGCGTGCCGACGGTGAAAACCGCCTGGTGGGCGCAGACGAGGGCGGTGGGCAAGGTGGGCAGTGAGGTGTTCTGGCCGGCGCCCAACGTGCAGTCCGGCCTCGTCGGGTTCCAGCGTCATCCTCAGCCCGACCCGGTGGCCCGCGAGGCGACGTTCGCGGCTGTGGATGCGGCCTTCGCCCAGCGGCGGAAGATGCTGCGTAGCGCCTTGCGCGGGTGGGCGGCGCCGCTGGATCCGGTGGCGGTGTGTGCTGCGGCGGGCGTGGACCCGACCGCTCGCGGAGAATCACTGACCGTCGCGGACTTCCGCGCGCTCGCCGACGCGAAGTCACGGCTGGCCTCCCCCTAGCCTGGAGGGGTGTCGCTTCCCAGTGCTGTCTGTGTGGAGGCCCCGGCCAAGATCAATCTCTACTTGGGTGTTGGGCCGTTGCGCGATGACGGCTACCACGAGCTGGCGACCGTGTTCCAGGCGCTGGATCTCGCAGACGGGATGACCGTGCTGCCGAAGGCCTCCGGGGTTTCGCTGGAGATGGACCGCGACGGTGAGCAGGTGCCGGGGCGGGCTTCGGACAACCTCGCGGTGAAAGCGGCCAGGGCGCTGAAGAAGCGCTACAAGGTCAAGCACGGCGTTGAGATCGTGATCAGTAAGGAGATCCCCGTGGCAGGGGGTATGGCCGGTGGTTCGGCCGATGCCGCTGGTGCGTTGGTGGGCTGCAACGCGTTGTGGGGACTTGGATGCAGCAACGCCGAACTGGCTGAGATCGCGGCCCAGTTGGGGTCCGACGTGCCGTTCAGCCTTCACGGTGGCACAGCGCTCGGTGCGTCCCGCGGAGAGGTCTTGACCCCCGTTCTGGCCACCGGTGAGTTCACGTGGGTTGTCGCCACCTCCTTCACCAGCCTGTCGACTCCCGAGGTGTACGCCAAGTTCGACTCGATGCACGCGGGACGCGCGGTGCCCGCACCGAAGGTGCCGCCCGCGTTGCTGGCAGCCTTGCGCAAGGGCGATCAGAGTGCCCTCGGCATGAACCTGCACAACGACCTGCAGCCCGCGGCGATCGCGCTGCGTCCCGAACTGGATCTTCTGCTGGAGGCAGGCCGCGACTACGGGGCCCTGGGGGCGATGGTCAGTGGTAGCGGGCCGACGTGTGTGTTCCTCGCGCGCGACGACGAACACGGCCTGGAACTGGCGGTGGGTCTGTCGACCACGGGTCTGTGCCGCAGTGCCCGGATCGCGCGTGGCCCGGTGCCGGGGGCACGGACCACGACGATCATCCCGTAGGTCTTCCCGGGGCGTACGCTGGAAGTGCACACTCGATGGCCGGCGACCCTTGGCCTGAGTGGGTCGCCACCGGTGCGCCGATCGAGTCGGTGCCGGGAGGGATCATGCTTGGCCGTACCGCAATCCTCTGCTCCTGCATGGCACTGCTGCCATGTGCGCAGGCGGCCGCGGACCCGCCACCTTACTCCCCGGTCACGATCACTGTGACGCCCACCAAACTGGCCTCTGTCGACGATGTGTCATACACCGGCCGCTATGTGGTGGGCGGCGCCCCCAAGGCACGGCTACAGTTGCGGGACATCCGCACGGGCAAGCGGCTCGTGCGCCTGCCGAAGTCGGCCACTGCCGCATCACTGAGCCAGAACGGCCGCTACCTCACCTACGCCATGCCGGTGGGGGACTGGGCTCGGCGGAAGATCCTCCTCTATGACCGCAAGCGCGATCGGACCACCAACATCACACGCCGTTCCGGCGGCAAGATCCTCAAGCCCTCGTGGAAGGGCACATGCACTCCGGCCACGTGCGGGGAGGGCCAGAAGCTCACGGATGAGCCACAACTGCGCGGTGGCCAGATCTCGGGTGACGGTCGGTACGTCGTGTTCAGCGCGAATTTCCGCAAGCCGGCCGTCATCGACGTGTACGTGAAGAACCTCAAGACGGGAAAACTCCAGATCTTCAAAGGCGTCGGCCAACTACTGAACTCCGAGGGTGTCACCGAGTACGTGCAGGCGCCTTCCATCTCCGGCGACGGCTCCGTCATCCTCATCCCAGGGCGTCTCGATTCCGACAAGAACGAATGCACGTGGGGACCCGGGCGTGCCCTGTTCGATCGCAGCCGTGTCGTGGACATCGACGGGGTCGGCAACACGATCACCCGCGACGGACGGATCATCAGCATCAGTGGCGGCCCCACGGGCTCGTCGTACCGGACGCCGGATGACGTCGTTTGGTACGACGTCGGCACGGGGGTCAGCACCCCGGCGGACCCGGTGGGGATGCGCATGAGTCGTGTCAGCGCCTCCACCGACGGCAGGTACGTGTTCTGGCGGCTGCAGCCTGCCGATCCCCTGCAACTGCGTGACCGGTTGCTGGGGGTCAGTTACGACCTCGAGGCGGCTCTCGCGGGTGCCGGGTACGTTCCGGATCGGTACGTCGGGTACCAGGGCGGCTACCTATGGGGCTCCCTCAGCAGCGACGCCGGCATCAGCGGTGACGGACGCACGATCTTCCTCGTTACCCAGTTCGAAGGGATCGTCAAGGTGACCTGGACGCCGTGAGGCCCGCCGCGGAGAAACGCCGTTGCGAGGCACGCGCTAACCTCAAGACATTCCCCGTTGGTGTAATCGGCAACACTACTGGTTTTGGTCCAGTCGTTCTAGGTTCGAGTCCTGGGCGGGGAGCTGTTGAGCCGGAGCCGGCGCGACCTACAGATCCACCGCGAAGTACTGCGTCTCCAGGAACTCGTGGATGCCGGCGAAACCGCCCTCGCGGCCCAGGCCGGACTCCTTCATGCCGCCGAACGGCGCGGCGGGATCCGAGGCGATGCCGCGGTTGATCGCCACCATCCCCGACTCCATCTGGCGGGCGACCTTCACGCCGGTGCCGGGATCTGCCGCGTAGACGTACGAGATGAGGCCGAACTCGGTGTCGTTGGCCATGCGCACTGCCTCCTCGGTGTTCGCCACCGAGACGATCGGCGCCACCGGCCCGAAGATCTCGTTGCGGGTCAGAGTCGAACCGTGCTCGACGCCGCGTGCGACGGTCGGGGCCACGAAGGCGCCGGTTGCCGGTGCCTGCTGGGCCGGTGTCACATCCACACCCTCGCCGGCGGCCTCGTCGAGCAGGGCCAGGATCTTGTCGCGTTCGATGTCGGAGACCATCGCTCCGAGTTCGGTGGTCGGCTCCACGCCCGGTCCCATGCGTAGCCCGGCGAACGCCTCCTGCAAGCCAGCCGAGAACGGCTCGACCAGCGACTCGTGCACGTAGAAGCGGTTCGCCGCGGTGCAGGCGGAGCCGCCGTTGCGCATCTTGGCGATCATCGCGCCCGCGACTGCCGAGTCGATGTCGGCACCCTCCAACACCAGGAACGGGGCATTCCCACCGAGCTCCATGCTCGACGGAAGGACGCGTTCGGCGGTCTGCTTGAGCAGGGACTTGCCGACCCAGGTCGATCCGGTGAAGGACAGCGTGGCGACGCGCGGATCGCCCAGTATCGCCGAGGACACCTCACCGGCATGACTGGTGGTGACCACGTTCACCACGCCGGCCGGCGCTCCCGCACGCTGCATCACGTCGCCGATCCACAGCGCGGTCAGCGGGGTCTCGCGGGGTGGCTTGAGGATGCACGTGCAACCGGCGGCCAGGGCCGGGGCGATTTTGCGGGTCGCCATCGCGGCGGGGAAGTTCCAGGGGGTGATCATGTAGGCCACGCCCATCGGGCGGTGGTCGGTGATGATCGTCTTGTCCCGTGCGGGGGCGTAGCGGAAGCCACCCTCAATGCGCGCGGCCTCTTCGGAGAACCACCGGAAGAACTCGGCGGCGTAGATGGTCTCACCCATCGCGTCCCGCCAGGCCTTCCCGTTCTCCAGTGCGATCAGCCGGGCGCACGTGTCCGCCTCGGCGGTCATGATCTCGAAGGCCTTGCGCAGGACCTCAGCGCGCTGGCGTGGTGGTGTCACCGACCACTCGGCGAAGGCGTCGTGTGCGGCCGTCACGGCGTCGAGCCCGTCGGCCACCGAGGCGTCGGCGACCTCGGCCAGGACGCTGTAGTCGGACGGGTCGTGCACTTCGAAACGGTCCGGGCCGCTCTGCCATTCGCCGGCGATGAGTAGTCCGGTGGGGGTTGCGATGTCCGTCATGTTCCACCTCGGTTGCGCTGGGATTCGAACGTATCGCGAACGGCTGCGCCGCGGCAGGCTGTGGGAGAAGCGTGGTCGGTCGTGCCGGGCCGACCCGGTGGACAGTGGGCGCACTTCACGGCTCGATGCCACTCGTCGCGGTACTAGAGTCGAGCCGTGGACCATCCAGTAGCCATTGTTCTGGCGGCGGGTCTGGGCACCCGCATGAAATCGGCCAAGGCCAAGGTTCTGCACGAGGTCGCGGGGGAACCGCTGCTCGGGCATGTGTTGCGGGCCCTGCGTGAAGCCGGCGTCGACGATGTCGTCGTGGTCGTCGGGCACCAGCGGGAGACCGTCGCCGAGTACCTCCACAGCGTGGCGCCGACGGCACGCACCGCGGTGCAACCGGAGATGCGTGGCACCGGTGACGCTGTCAATCACGCCCTGCCGCACCTTGCGACGGAAGCGTCCACCGTGATGGTCCTGGCCGGCGATACGCCCCTGCTGACCGGCGCCACTCTCCGCGACCTTCTGGACCGGCATGCGGTGTCGCGGGCAGCTGCCACGGTGCTGACGGCCCGACTGGAAGACCCGACCGGCTACGGCCGGATCGTGCGCGATGATGTGGGGGTTCGCCGCATCGTCGAGCACAAGGACGCCAGCGAGGCCGAACGTGCGATCGACGAGATCAACAGCGGGTTGTATCTGTTCGATGCCGATGCTCTGCGCGACGGACTCCAGCACCTGACCAGTCACAACGCTCAGGGCGAGGAGTACCTCACCGACGTGATCGGTTGGCTGGTGGACAAGGGTGATCCAGTTGCTGCCCACATCACGGAGGACCCCGACGAGATCCATGGCATCAACGACCGGGTCCAACTCGCCGCCGCCGGTGCGGTACTCCGGCAGCGGGTTGCTGAACGCTGGATGCGTGCCGGTGTCACGATCGAGGATCCCGACACCACCTGGATCGAGGCCGATGTCGAGATCGAACCGGACGCGGTGATCCGGCGCAACACCCATCTGTCGGGTGCCACCAGGGTTGCTTCGGAGGCGGTCATCGGACCCGACTCGACTCTGATCGATGCCGAGGTCGGCAAGGGTGCCACGGTCCTGAAGTCGCACGTGCTCGCCGCGCAGATAGGTCCGGGAGCGACCGTCGGGCCGTTCACCTATCTGCGTCCCGGCACCCGATTGCACGCGAAGGCCAAGGCCGGGGCGTTCGTGGAGATCAAGAACGCGCAACTCGGCGAAGCGGCGAAGGTCCCGCACCTGTCGTACGTGGGGGATGCGCTCATCGGTGAGGGCAGCAACATCGGTGCCGCGACGGTCTTCGTCAACTACGACGGGGTGGCCAAGCATCGCACCATCGTGGGTCGGCATGTGCGGATCGGTTCGGACAGCATGCTGGTCGCGCCGGTGACGGTCGGTGACGGCGCCTACACGGCGGCCGGGTCGGTGATCACCCAGGATGTTCCTCCCGGAGAGCTTGCGCTCGGACGTGCCCGGCAGCGGAATCTCCCGGGCTGGGTGGCCGCGAAGCGTCCCGGGTCGGCATCGGCGCAGGCAGCCGCCGACGCGATGGAGCGGGATTCAGCCGCCGAATCCTGACCTTCCGGGCCTGCCCCGAGGATGTGGGGGCTAGGCTGAGCACCATCGTGTTGGCGGCGCCCGAGGGGTTCTACGACGTGTCTGAACTGGTCACACCGTCCCAGAAGAAACTGATGCTGTTCTCGGGGCGTTCCCACCCCGAGTTGGCCGAGGAGATCGCTCAGGAACTCGGGTGTGAGGTCTCGCCGACCAAGCTCTACGACTTCGCGAACGGTGAGATCTTCGTGCGGTTCGAGGAGAGCGTGCGCGGCAGTGATGCTTTCGTCCTGCAGGCCCACGCCGAACCGCTCAACAAGTCGATCATGGAGCAACTGATCATGGTCGACGCGTTGAAGCGCGCCTCCGCCAAGCGCATCACCGTGATCACCCCGTTCTACGGCTACGCCCGGCAGGACAAGAAGCACAACGGCCGCGAACCCATCACGGCCCGGTTGATGGCCAACTTGTTCGCCACCGCCGGTGCCGACCGCTTGATGGCCGTCGACCTGCACACCTCGCAGATCCAGGGTTTCTTCGACGGACCGGTGGACCATCTTTTCGCGCTGCCGATCCTGTCGGACTACGTGGGCAAGAACGTCGACCGGGAGCGCCTCACGATCGTCTCGCCGGACGCCGGCCGGGTGCGGGTCGCCGAGCGGTGGACCGATGTCCTCGGATCGCCGCTGGCCATCATCCACAAGCGCCGCGACCCGAACGTGCCGAACCAGGTGTCGGTGTTGGAGGTCGTCGGTGACGTGCAGGATCGGGTCTGCGTGATCGTGGACGACATGATCGACACCGGCGGCACCATCACGAAGGCGGCCGAGACCCTCTTCGACGAGGGCGCCGCGGAAGTGGTCGTCACCGCCACCCACGGTGTGCTCAGCGATCCGGCGACCGAGCGGCTCAAGAACTCCCGCATCTCGGAGGTGATCGTCACCGACACCCTGCCGATCCCCACCGAGCACCGTTTCGACAAGCTCACCGTGCTCCCCATCGCTCCGCTGATCGCGCGCGCCATCACCGAGGTGTTCAAGGACGGGTCGGTCACGAGTCTCTTCCGCGACTGAGCGTTCTGCGTTCGCACCTGGTGGGAGGTTCGCGGCCAGGTGAGAGGTTCCGGCCCCGGCAACCTCTCACCAACCCGTCCGCTGGTCCGGTGAACCGCCCCGGCTACACTGGTCAGGACGCCCGGCGAGGGTGGCCCTTCTGTGGGCCCCGTGATCGACAGGCCCTCCTGGTTGTCGCACGTAACACGACCAGGAGATGACATGGCAGAGGTCCGACTGACCGCACAAGCACGCACCGACTTCGGCAAGGGCGCGGCACGCCGCCTGCGCCGCGATGGCCAGGTGCCGGCCGTCCTCTACGGCGACGGGGAAGCCCCCCGCCACGTGAGCCTCGACGACCACGACCTGACCCAGGCCCTCAAGCAGCCGAAGGTCATCCTCGAGATCGATTTCGACAACGACGTGGTCCCCACCGCCCCGCGCGACGTGCAGCGCGATGCCGTCAAGGGCTTCCTCAAGCACATCGACCTCGTCGCGCTCGACCGTGCTGCGCTCAAGGCGCGCCAGATCGAGGCCGAGGCGGTCGCCCGCGCCGAAGAGGTCGCGGCGGAGAAGGAACTCGACCCGATCGCCCTGTCCGAGATCGTCAGCGAGATGCTCCATGAGGGAGCCGACGCGGACACTGTCGTCGACGCCGCCGTGGAGCGCCTCGAGGCGGAGATGAAGGCTCAGGCTGAGGCCGCGGCTGCTGCTGCCGCCGCCGAGGACGCCGCGGCCGCCGAGGCCGCCGACGGTGAGGGTGGCGAAGAGGCCGCCGAGGCCGAGTCCTCCGAGGAGTGACGGCCACCTGGGTCGTCGTGGGTCTGGGCAACCCCGGACCACAGTACGAACGCACCCGGCACAATGTCGGCTTCCTGGTCGTCGAGGAGATGGCCAGGCGGTTCGGCGTGCAGTTCGCCCGTCACCGCCGTGCGCACGCCGATGCCGCCGAGGCGCACGCCTTCGTCGGCACCCCCGACCACTGCCGGGTGGTGCTGGTCAAGTCCCGCGGCTACATGAACGAGAGCGGCGGTCCGGTGAAAGCCGTCCTCGACTTCATCAAGAGCGAGGACCTGATCGTCGTGCACGACGAACTCGACATCCCGCTCGGCGCGCTTCGCATCAAGCATGGCGGTGGCGACAACGGCCACAACGGGCTGCGCAGCTTGCGCAAGTCGCTCGGGCACGGGGAGTTCTTCCGGGTGCGCTGCGGCGTGGGTCGCCCGCCGGGTCGGCAGGACCCGGCCGACTATCTCCTGTCCGACTTCCGCGCCGCCGAGCGTGCCGAGGTGGGCGTGATGGTGCAGGAAGCCGCCGATGCCACTGAGTACCTGATGCGAAACGGCCTTGAGGCCACCCAGTCCACCTTCAACCGATAGGGGTTCGAGATGACACTGTCCGATGACGCCGCCCTTGCCAAGGAACTCTCTCTGGCCGCCGGGCGGCTCCTGCTCGATGTGCGCGCGGACTTCGGGCCGGTGGATCCGCAGGACAAGGTGCGCCGCAAGGAACTGAAGGACGCCGGCGATGCCGCATCGCAGGATTTTCTGGCTGAGCAACTGCTGCGCGCCCGGCCTGAGGATGCCGTGCTGTCCGAAGAGGCGAAGGACTCCCATGAGCGTGACGGGGCGAACCGGGTGTGGATCATCGACCCGCTGGACGGTACCAGTGAGTTCAGCCAGGGCCGCAGCGACTGGGCGGTTCAGATCTCGCTGTGGGAGCGGGGGGCACCGGGCAGCGGTTTCACTGCCGCGGCGTTCAGTCTTCCCGCGCAGGAGGCCGTCTACGTCACGGGTGCTCCCGTTGTTGCCCATGTCGAGCCCCTGGCGCAGCGGCCGTTGCGCGTCGTCGTGTCCCGTTCGCGCCCGCCGGAGAACTTCGTGGCGCGGATGGACGAGATCGCCGCGCGACTGGCCGCCGACGGGGTCACGGATCACGGCGTGGAGTTCGTGTACGTCGGCTCGGCAGGCGCGAAGGTCGGGGAGATCCTGGCCGGCCGCGTCGATGCGTACGTCAACGAGGGCGGCTTCTGGGAGTGGGACGCCGCCGCGCCGTTGGCCGTTGCTGTCGATCACGGCATGCTGGGGTGCCACCTCGATGGCCGGACCATCACGTTCAACAAGCGTCCGCCGTGGGTGGACGACATCGTGATCGCCCGGCCGGAGGTCTTCGACTACGTGCGCAGTTGACGCAGGCCCCCGGTTCGCGGAGCCGACGCAGGCCCCGGATCCGCGGAGCTCAAGCTGGCCCCCGGGGTGCGCGGAGCTGAGGCTGGCCCCGGTTCGCGATTGTGACGATGTTGTCCGGCCCGGTGCTCGATTGTCACGTTGTTGTTGGGTTCGCTGGCCGAGAACCGCGCAACAACGTCACAATCTGCCCTGAGCCGGCGCAACAACGTCACAATCCGGGCGGGAGTTCGGGCCTGGGACAGGCGACGCCCCGCAGAACCCGTCCACCGCCACCCGTAGATTTGACCTGTGATCCTCACCGACGTCGTCGCCGCTGTCGGTGGTCTTCCAGAGGTCGCGCAGTGGCGCGGTGACCTGCCCGCCGGTGGGGGGACCCTGGGTGTCACCCCAGGCGTCGAACCGTTCGTTCTCGCAGGGCTGCGTACTCCCGTCGTGGCCGTCACGGCGACGGGCAGACAGGCAGAGGAACTGCGGGATGCGCTGCACGATCTCGCCCGCACCGCAGAGGTGTTCCCCGCTTGGGAGACTCTTCCCCACGAGAGACTCAGTCCCTCCGCCGACACCGTCGGCAGACGTATGGCGGTGATCGCCGGGATCGGGTCCGGAGACCTCCCCGACGTGTTGCTCGTGCCGATCCGCGCACTCATGCAGCCGTTCGCCGCGGACCTCGCCGACGAGCGGCCACTGGTCCTGTCGCCCGGCGATGAGCCGGGTTTCGACACGGTGATCGAATCGCTGGTCAGGGCTGGATACGAGCGGGTCCCCATGGTGGAGCGGCGGGGGCAGTTCGCCGTGCGCGGGGGCCTGCTCGACGTATTCGTTCCCACCGACGAGCACCCGACCCGGGTCGAGTTCTTCGGCGACGAGGTCGAGCAACTGCGCAGTTTCGCGGTCTCGGATCAGCGGACGATCGCGGTGCGCGAGGTGCCGCTGCAGGTGCCGGTGTGTCGGGAACTGCTGCTGACCCCGCAGACACGCGAACGTGCGCGGGCGTTGCAGGACAGGTACCCGCACATCGCCGACGTGCTCGCCGACCTCGCCGCCGGCACCCCCGTGGAGGGGATGGAGTCGCTGGCACCGGTGCTGGCTGAGCGGATGATCACACTGCTGGACCTCCTGCCCTCCGGTGTGCCACTGATCAACGTCGGCCCGGAGCGCATCCAGTCCCGTGCCGCGGACCTGGTCCGCACCTCCGAGGAGTTCCTGCAGGCCGGTTGGCACAATGCCGCGGCGGGAAACACCGTGCCGCTGGATCTGAGCCAGGCCGCGTATCGCAGCCCGGAGCAACTGGCCGACCAGGCCGCCACGCGCGCGATCCCGGTCAGCCACATCAGCACGTTGGGCTCGGTGGCGACCGGCCTGAAACCCGCACCGGCCTACCGCGGGGACGTGGCAGCGCTCGCCGTCGACGCCAAGGCCGCGGTGGCCGGCGGCATCCCGGTGGTGATCGCCATGGGGGCCAGTGGTCCTGCCCAACGACTCGCCGAGCAGCTCGGCACGCTCGATGTCGCGTCGAGACTCGTCGGGGACTCCCCGATGACCGCCACGGTCCACATCGTCAAGGCCCGGCTCACCCATGGCTTCACGACGGATGCCTTGGCCCTGATCACGGAACGGGATCTCACCGGAACCGTCAGCAGCGCGGTCACCAAGATGCCCGCGAAGCGCCGGAAGGCGCTCGATCCCCTGACGCTCACGCCTGGTGACTTCGTCGTCCACAACCAGCATGGCGTCGGCCGCTACGTCGAGATGACCCAGCGCACAGTGGGCGGTTCGGTGAGGGAGTACCTCGTCCTGGAGTACGCCCCCGGCAAGCGCGGCCAGCCTCCTGATCGGCTGTACGTCCCCACCGACCAACTCGACCAGGTCACCCGCTATGTGGGCGGTGAGGCTCCTGCAGTCCACCGGCTCGGCGGTGCGGACTGGCAGAAGGCGAAGAGCAAGGCGAAACGCGCTATGCGTGAGATCGCCGCGCAGTTGGTGAAGCTCTATGCGGCGCGCCAGGCCACGCGCGGCCACGAGTTCGGTCCGGACACCCCGTGGCAGAGCGAACTGGAGGACGCGTTCCCCTATCAGGAGACGCCGGATCAACTCGTCACCATCGACGAGGTGAAGGCCGACATGATGAAGCCCGTTCCGATGGACCGTCTGATCTGCGGGGACGTGGGCTTCGGCAAGACCGAGATCGCAGTTCGGGCCGCGTTCAAAGCGGTGCAGGACGGTATGCAGGTCGCGGTGTTGGTGCCCACCACGCTGCTGGTGAAGCAGCACCACAAGACGTTCAGCGACCGATTCGCGTCCTTCCCCATCCGGGTGGAGGCGCTGTCCCGTTTCCAGTCGGATGCCGATGCCGAGCGGATCCTCGCCGGATTGGCCGATGGGACCGTCGACGTGGTGATCGCCACGCACCGCCTGCTCAGCCCCAAGACCCGGATCCCGAAGCTGGGCCTGCTCATCGTCGACGAGGAGCAGCGCTTCGGGGTGGAACACAAGGAGCACATCAAGGCCCTTCGCACCACGGTTGACGTCCTCAGCATGTCCGCCACCCCGATTCCGCGGACACTGGAGATGGCGGTGACCGGGATCCGGGAGATCTCCACGATCCAGACCCCGCCGGAGGACCGGCTGCCGGTGCTGACCTTCGTGGGACCCTACGACACGAAGCAGATCGCGGCGGCCATCCGCCGTGAGTTGCTGCGCGACGGCCAGGTCTTCTTCATCCACAACCGCGTGGAGTCGATCGGTCGGGCGACCGCACGGCTCGGTGAGCTCGTGCCGGAGGCGAGGATCGCGTACGCACACGGCCAGATGCCGGAATCATCCCTCGAACAGACGGTGGTCGACTTCTGGGAGGGGCGCATCGACGTGCTCGTGTGCACCACGATCGTCGAGTCGGGGATGGACATCCCCAACGCGAACACCTTGATCGTGGATCGTGCCGATGCCTTCGGGCTGTCGCAACTGCACCAGTTGCGCGGGCGGGTGGGCCGCGGGCGGGAGCGTGCCTACGCATACTTCTTGTATCCCCCGGAGAAGCCGCTCACGCCGACCGCACACGACCGACTGGAAACGATCGCGGCACACACCGATCTCGGCTCCGGCATGGCCGTGGCCATGAAGGACCTGGAGATCCGGGGAGCCGGCAACCTGCTGGGCGGGGAGCAGTCCGGGCACATCGCCAACATCGGCTTCGACCTGTACGTGCGGATGGTGGGGGAGGCGCTTGCTGCGGTGCGCGGTGAACGCGAGGAGGAGGTGCCGGAGGTCCGCATCGAACTTCCTGTCAACGCGCATCTGCCGCATGACTACGTGCCGGACGAACGGCTGCGGCTCATGGCCTACACAACTCTGGCCGAGGCGGTCAGCGACGATGCCGTGGATGAGTTCGTCGCGGAGATGACCGACCGGTACGGTCCGCTGCCCGAGCCCGTGAAGGTCCTCGTCGAGGTCGCGAGGCTGCGTTTGCTGGCCAGGACCGCGGCTGTGACCGACATCGTGATGACCGGCAAGAACGTACGCATCGCGCCAGTCCGGTTGCCCGAGAGCCGGACGCTGCGGCTGAGCAGGCTGTATCCGGGAAGTCTGTACAAGGCGGCCTCGGGGACGATGCTCGTGCCGCGCCCGACCGCTGGCGGGTTCGGTTCGCCGCCCTTGATCGACCACGACTTGTTGCAGTGGTGCCGCGAGGTGCTGGAGTCGGTGATCCTCGCGACGTGATGGTCGGTGCCCGCCTCGGTCTTCGCGGTGATTGTTGCGCGGTTACGGGATGTCGACCTGTGAACCCGTAACCGTGCAGCATTCAGCGGCGACCGGTCGGCCGGCGCTCACCCGACCGGGCAGGCGACAACGCGGACCGGACGGCCGGCGCGGAGCCCCGCACCGCGCAGCGGTCAGCCCGGACGCGTAATCTGAGGGCGATGAGAGGAGAGCCGATGAAGCGCTGGATCCCACTGGTCGCAGCCGCCGGTCTCGCGCTGGCCGCCTGTGGTCAGACCCTTGCCGGTTCGGCCGCGGTGGTGGGCGAGCAGCGACTCACCGATTCGGACCTGGCGCAGACCACCTCGCAGCTGACCGAACAACTCGGCATCCCGGAGAGCCCGCAGGTGTCGCAGGCCGTGCTGTCACGCTGGATCGTGGCCGAGCTGGTCGACGAGATGGCCGCTCGCAAGGGTGTCACCGTCACGAAGGGCGATGTCGACGACGCCGTCGCCTCGGAGGTCGAGCGTGCCGGTGGCCAGGAGGCGCTGGAGCAGGCGGCACTGCAGGCCGGGGTGCTGCCCGACGCGATTCCGGAGGTTGTGCGGACGACCCTGCTCGTGGAGGCGCTGAGCAAGGGCACCATCACCGGTGACGACCCGAGTGGTCAGACCGGGCTGTTGACACAGATCCAGCAACTCAGCGACGAGGTCGCCCCGCAGGTCAGCCCCCGGTTCGGCACCTGGGATCCGGCGCAATTGTCCGTCGGCGCACTGCCCGACGACCTGTCCAGCCCGGCCGGAGCCGAAGAGGCGCTGGTGGGGCTGCCACCCCAGCCGTGAGCCGCGGGCAACGACTGCTGGAACTCGTGGCCGTCATGGACCGGCTGCGATCGCCCGGAGGCTGTCCGTGGGACGCGGAGCAGACCCACGCGAGCCTTGTGCAGTACCTGGTCGAGGAGACCTACGAGACCATCGAGGCCATCGACGCCGACGATCGGGACGGGATGGTCGAAGAACTCGGGGACCTGCTGCTCCAAGTGGTCTTCCACGCCCGCATCGGCGAGGAGTCCGATCAGCCCTTCGACATAGACGACGTCGCCGGAGGTATCGCCGAGAAACTCGTCGCGCGTCATCCGCACGTGTTCGGTGACGAGACCGCGCACACGGCGGGCGACGTCGAGGCGGCGTGGTTCGAGCGCAAGCGGCGCGAGAAGGGGCGCACCTCGGTCACCGATGGCGTGCCGATGGCGATGCCCGCGCTGCCGCTGATCGAGAAGTTGCTGCATCGCGCTGAGAAGGGCGGCGTGGATGTGCCGCCCGTGGATCCGCAGGTCGAGCAGTTGCTCGATCATCACGATCCGGGTGAGTTGATCCTGGAGATCGTCGCGGCGGCCCGGGCGCGGGGGATCGACGCAGACGCCGCAGCGCGCCGTGCCGCGGTGGCACTGCGGGAGGATCTGATCGACCGCGAGCGCTAGTCCGGCCACTGCCGGGTCGTTGGTGAGCCGATAGGCTCGGGCTAGCCGACCTGAGGAGGAACAGTGGCCGAGATCGTCGCAGTCATCGCCCGGGAGATCCTGGATTCGCGAGGGAACCCCACCGTCGAGGTCGAAGTGGCCCTCGAGGACGGGTCGCTGGGTCGCGCGGCGGTCCCGAGCGGCGCGAGCACAGGTGCCTTCGAGGCCTCCGAGCGCCGCGATGGCGGGGATCGCTACCTCGGCAAGGGTGTGCTGGAGGCGGTGGCCGCGGTGGAGGACCGCATCGCCGGCGAGGTCGAGGGCATCGAGGCCAGCGAGCAACGCCTGATCGACCAGATCATGATCGACCTCGACGCCACGCCGAACAAGAGCGAACTGGGCGCCAACGCCATCCTCGGTGTGTCGCTGGCGGTCGCCCGGGCAGCTGCCGAGTCCGCCGATCTGCCCTTGTTCCGCTACATCGGTGGGCCGTCGGCGCATGTGTTGCCGGTGCCGATGATGAACATCCTCAACGGTGGTGCGCACGCCGACACCGGCGTCGACATCCAGGAGTTCATGATCGCCCCGATCGGCGCGGAGGACTTCAGCACCGCGTTGCGGATGGGTGCGGAGGTGTACCACTCGTTGAAGTCGGTGCTGAAGAAGCGCGGCCTCGCCACCGGGCTCGGTGACGAGGGCGGTTTCGCCCCGGACCTGCCCAACAACCGGGAGGCGCTGGACCTCATCGGTGAGGCCGTCGAGGCCGCCGGTCTGGCACTCGGCAGCGACATCGCACTGGCTCTCGACGTGGCGTCCACGGAGTTCTTCGCCGATGGTGCCTACACCTTCGAAGGCGCCTCGAAGTCCAGTGACGAGATGGCCGCCTACTATGCCTCCCTGCTCGACGACTACCCGCTGGTTTCGATCGAGGACCCGCTGGCCGAGGACGACTGGCAGGGGTGGGTGGACCTCACGACCGCCGTGGGTGACCGTGTGCAGTTGGTCGGCGACGACCTCTTCGTGACCAACCCGGTGCGTCTGGCCGACGGCATCGAGAAGGAGGCGGCGAACGCCCTTCTGGTGAAGGTCAACCAGATCGGTTCGCTGACCGAGACCCTCGACGCCGTGGCACTGGCACACCGCTCCGGCTACGCATGCATGATGAGCCACCGTTCCGGGGAGACCGAGGACACCACGATCGCCGACCTCGCCGTCGCCACCGACTGTGGGCAGATCAAGACCGGCGCCCCGGCGCGGTCCGAGCGTGTCGCCAAGTACAACCAACTGCTGCGCATCGAGGAGGAGCTCGACGATGCGGCGGTGTACAGCGGCCGGAAGGCGTTCCCCCGCTTCCAGGGCTGAACGCTTGAGAACTTGAAGGAAAACGACAACTGAGTTGTCGTTCTCGTTCAAGCTTCCGACACGATGGACCCATGAAGCCCGTCCACGATGTGCCCACCATCCGCGCGGCCGAAGAGGCGCTGATGGCGCAGATGCCCGAGGGTGCGCTGATGCAGCGCGCCGCGACCGGCTTGGCCACACGCACGGCCCTGCTGATGCGGCAGACCTTCGGCAGGATCACTGGACTACGGCTCGCGGTTGTGGCCGGATCCGGCAACAACGGCGGGGACGCTTTGTTCGCCGCCTCGCAGTTGGCGCGCCGAGGGGTGAGCGTCGACATCCTGCCGACCTCGGACACCTTGCACGAGCAGGGCCTGCGCGCCGCCGTCGGACAGGGCGCACGCATCCGCGAGCCCCGGCGGTGCGACGTGGTGCTCGATGCTGTGGTGGGCATCGGCGGCACCGGCCCGTTGCGTCCTGCTGCCGCAGCGATCCGGGATGTGGTCGATGCCGAACTGACCATCGCAGTCGATCTCCCGAGCGGCCTCCAGCCGGACTCCGGCGATGTTCCGGGTGAGGTGTGGCGAGCCGATCACACGGTGACCTTCGGCACGCTCAAGCCGGGCGTGGTACTGCGGCCGGACATCTGCGGGCAGGTCCATCTCGTGGACATCGGGCTCGACGCGACACTGCCGCCGTCCGCTGTGCACGTGGTCGAGCGCTCCGACGCTGCCGGCTACTTCCCGCAGCCCGGGTTCGAGGACAACAAGTACACGCGGGGGGTGGTGAGCATCGCGGCGGGCTCGCAGAAGTACCCGGGTGCCGGGCAACTGTGCACCGCTGGAGCCCGGCACGCCGATGTCGGCATGGTGCGCTCCCCAGTGGGCGGGTTCCCCGATGTCGTCGCAGCCGATGGTCGCACTGATGCTTACGTGGTCGGTCCGGGCCTGGCCGACGAATCCCGCCTGGATGAGGCCGTATCTGTGGCGCTGGCCTCCGGGCGGCCGGCGGTCCTCGACGCTGAGGCGCTGGTCAAGGTGGCCCCCGGCGCGGTTGTCATCACCCCCCATGAGGGTGAGTTCGCGCGGCTCGGGTACACCCCCGGGGCCGACCGGATCGCGGCGGTCCGACAGGCGGCGGCAGACCGTCAGGTCGTGGTGCTGCTGAAGGGTGCCGTGACCGTTGTGGCGGCGCCTGGCGGGGAGGTGTTCATCAACACCCACAGCAGCCCGAATCTGGCCGCGGCCGGCAGCGGAGACATCCTCTCCGGGCTGATGGGCGGCATGCTGGCGCGGCACTTCGTCGGCCGGACGCCGGAGGTGGTCGACATGGCGCGATTGGCTGCCTGCGCCGCCCTCGTTCACGGGCAGGCCGGGGAACTGGCGTCGTTCCCCGCGACCAGCCTGGACATCGCCGATCAGGTGGCGGCCGCGGTCGCCTGGGCCGCCTCGGGGTGAGGTATTGGGGCCTCAAGGTGAGCTCTACCTGTATCGGTGAGCGTTGCGGAGATCCGGGAGCCCTTTGGCGGCGCGCAACAGCTAACGGATCTGGCGAACGCTAACGGATGGCCGGACAGTGCGTAGGGCCGGCGGTGCCCGAGATCGCGCCCGCGAGCGGCAACAACGCTGCCAACCTCCCGATTACCATGGGGGAGTGTCCCGCGCCGAGGCCCGTATCGATCTTGAGGCGTTCGCGCACAACCTCACCGTTCTGCGCGCTGCCGCTCCGCACAGCCAGCAGATGGCCGTGGTGAAGGCCGATGCGTATGGGCACGGTCTGCTTCCGATGGCCAGAGCCGCGCGGGAAGCGGGCGCCGAATGGCTGGGGGCGGCGCTGTTCAGCGAGGCTCTGGAACTGCGGGCGGAGGGCGACAGCGGACCCTTGCTCGCGTGGCTCGCGGCACCGGAAGACCCCTGGGGCGAGGTGCTCGAGGCCGGTATCGACGTCGGGGTCTCGACGCCCGACCACCTGGAACGCGTCGCTGCGACCGGGCAACGGGCGCGCCTGCACCTGAAGCTCGACACCGGTCTCGGGCGGGCGGGGTGCCCCCCGTCGAACTGGGAGTCCTTCGTGTCGCGCGCCAAGGCGCTGCAGCACGCGGGTCGGGCCGAGATCGTTGGCATCTGGTCGCACTTCACCGTTGCCGACGACCCGCGCAATCCACTCAACACCGTGCAGATCGAGCGCTTCCACGCCGGCGTGGAGCAGGCAGCCGCTCTCGGCGTGCAGCCCGAGCACCTGCATCTCGCCAATTCGGCGGCCACCCTGAGCCTGCCCGACGCACACTTCACCCTCGTGCGACCCGGTATCGCGATGTACGGAGTGAGTCCCGGCGTTGCGATGGGCACCCCACAGGAACTCGGCCTGCGCCCGGTCATGACCCTGATAGGCCGGTTCACCACGGTCAAGCGTCTACCGGCCGGATCCGGCCTGTCCTACGGGCATCAGTACACGCTGCCGGCCGATGCGACTGTCGGCGTTGTCCCGTTGGGGTATGCCGACGGCATCCCGCGCAACGCGACCAACGTGGGGCCCGTGTTCGCCGCTGGTCGACGCCGCGTGATCGCGGGTCGTGTCTGCATGGACCAGTTCATGCTCGACCTCGGCGACGACCCGGCACTCGAAGGCGACGAGGTGGTCCTCTTCGGCAGTGGTGATGAGGAGGTTCCGTTGGCTGAGGACTGGGCGCAGGCGACCGGCACCATCGGCTATGAGATCGTCACGCGTCTCGGGCCGCGGGTACCCCGCGTGTACGTGGGGGAAGACCGGTGAAGGGCGGTCTCATCGCACTGGCGGCGGGGCTCGTAGCCGGTATCGCGGCCGAACAGCTCGCGGTGCGTCAACCGTGGCGGCCGGACCCCTACAAGGACGAGCCGTTCGGTTCGGTGCGGGGGGAGCCGCACTGGTTGCGTGCCGACGACGGCACGGAACTGTACGTCGAGGTCCACCCTTGCGACGACCCCGACGCGCCCACCATCGTTCTGGCTCACGGCTACTGCCTCAACCAGGACAGTTGGCATTTCCAGCGCAAGGCGCTGCAGGGGCAGGCTCGGCTGGTGTTGTGGGATCAGCGCGGCCATGGCCGCAGCGAGCGAGGGCCCATCGAGAACAGCACGGTCGAGCAACTGGGCCGGGACCTGCTGTGGGTCATCGACGGGTTCACGAAAGGCCCGGTGCACCTCGTAGGCCACTCGATGGGCGGCATGACGGTCATGTCCTTCGGTGCGCTGTTCCCCGACGAGTTCGACGCGCGGGTGGCGGGCATCGGACTGGTGGCCACGAGTGCCGGGCACTTGTCGGCGGAGTTCCTCGGACTGCCCTCGAACGTGGCGCACAGAGCAAGCACCGCCGCCTCCGGCGTCAAACCGAACAAGGTCCTGATGGGTTCGCTGATGCAGCAGTTGCGCATGACCGACCTCAACTTCATGCTCACCAAGCGCGCCAGTTTCGGCCCCGGCGCCCCCAACTCGCTCAACGCCTTCACGTTGGCGATGCTCAACGCAATGCCGATGGAGACGATCGTGGACTTCCTGCCCTCGCTGCTGGCACACGACCTGCACGACGCGTTGAAGGTGATGGACGACGTGCCCGGCTACATCGTGTGCGGTGAGGACGACGTGATGACGCCCGTCTCCCACACCCGCAGACTCATGGACCTGCTTCCCGACGCGCAGGGTGTGATCCTCCCCGACACCGGTCACATGATCCAACTCGAGGCCCACGACGAGGTGACAGATGGCATCCGGCGACTCGCCTTCGGCCACCGTGGTGCGTGAGGTCGAGTCGGCCGAGGCGATGGTCGAACTCGGTCGGCTGCTCGGGATGCGCCTGCGAGCAGGTGACGTCGTGCTGTTGTCCGGTGACCTCGGCGCCGGGAAGACGACGCTGATGCGCGGGGTCGGTGAAGGACTTGGAGTCCGCGGTCCGGTGACCAGTCCCACCTTCGTCATCGCGCGCCGGCATCCGTCGGTGGTCGACGGTCCGGATCTGATCCACGCGGACGCCTATCGTCTCGGCAGCGCCGGTGAATTCGAGGACCTCGATCTGGACGACGACACCGCCGTGGTGTGCGTCGAGTGGGGCCGGGATCGCGCGGAGAGCCTCGGGCAGCGGCGCATCGAGATCGATATCGAGCACACACCTTCCGGCCGTTCGGTCACGATCACGGGCGTCCGACGTGAGGTTCCGTTGTGAGTGTTCTGGCGATGGACACCTCGACGGCTCACTGCACCGTGGCGTTCGGCCTGCGTCGCGCCGGTGTGGTTGCTCCGACCGGGCACGCCGAGCACCTGGCGGCGCTGATCCGGGAGGTGGTTTCGAGCATGAGCGATGTCGAGCGGATCGTCGTCGGTGTGGGCCCCGGTCCCTACACGGGGCTGCGGGTGGGGGTGGTGACGGCGGCGACGATGGCGCAGGCGCTCGGGATCCCGGTGGCGGGCGTGTGCTCCCTGGACGGTCTCGGGCGACGACTGGGCGACGGGGTCGTGGTCACGGACGCGAGGCGTCGGGAGGTGTTCGCCGCTCGGTACCGTGGTGGGCGCAGACTGGGCGACCCCTTGGTGCTGCCTCCAGCGCAGGTCGCGGACAAGTGGCCCGGTGTGCACGTGGTCGGCCCAGCGGTGCAGCGCTACCCGGATCTTGGTGAGTTCGCCCAACTGGAAGCCGCCGATCTGGTGGACGTCACGGCCGATCTCCCGGTGCACCCCTGGTACCTGCGAGAACCCGACGCGACGCCGGCGTCATGATGATCCGACCGATGAAGTGGTGGGACCTCGACGAGGTCCTGGCCATCGAGCAGCAGGTCTTCGGTCCCACGGCGTGGCCGCCGGAGTCCTACTGGGGAGAACTGGCGCGCCCCGATCGGTACTACGTCGTTGCCGACGCCGGCGAAGTCATCGGCTACGCCGGACTCTGGCTGGTCCCGCCGGACGCGGATGTCCAGACGATCGCGGTGGCTCCTGACGCACAGGGCGGCGGGCTCGGCAGGCAGCTGCTCGACCATCTCGTCGCTGTGGCCCGCGAACGGGGTTGCCGGCGTCTGCAGTTGGAGGTGCGGGCCGACAATGACGCCGCGATCGCCTTGTACACGAAGGCCGGATTCGGTCTCGTCCGGCGCCGGGATCGGTACTACCCGGACTTCTCCGATGCTCTTGTGATGGGGTCGGAGCTGTGAGCCCATTGGTGCTGGGGATCGAATCCTCGTGCGACGAGACCGGCGTCGGCATCGTTTCGGGGACGACGCTTCTCGCCGATGCGGTGGCCAGCAGCGTTCCCGAGCAGGTCCGCTTCGGCGGAGTGGTGCCCGAGATCGCCAGCCGCGCCCATGTCGATGCGATGGTCCCCACCCTGCAACGTGCATGTGAGACCGCCGGGGTGTCGTTGCGGGACGTCGATGCGATCGCGGTCACCGCCGGACCGGGGCTGGTCGGGGCGTTGGTGGTGGGGGTGGCCGCCGCCAAGTCCTTGGCGCTGGCGCTGGACAAGCCGCTGTACGGCGTGAACCATCTGTCGGCACACGTCGCGGTCGACCAGTTGCAGCACGGGCCGTTGCCCGATGGGTGTGTGGCGCTGCTCGCTTCCGGCGGCCATTCCTCGATCCTGCGGGTGACCGACGTGACCGCCGACGTGGAACCGCTCGGTGCGACCATCGACGATGCCGCGGGCGAAGCGTTCGACAAGGTGGCGCGAATGCTGGGTCTGGGATTCCCCGGGGGTCCTGCGATCGATCTCGCGGCGCGTGACGGTGACCCCGGTGCGATCACCTTCCCACGGGGCCTCACCGGCCCACGGGACGCGCCATTCGACTATTCCTTCTCGGGGTTGAAGACCGCGGTGAAGCGGTGGCTCGCGGCCAATCCGCACGCGCCGGTCGCCGACGTCGCCGCGTCGTTCCAGGAGGCGGTCGCAGATGTGCTCTCCTCGAAGGCCGTGGCGGCCTGTCGGGAGACCGGCATGGACACTCTCATCCTCGGGGGTGGGGTGGCGGCCAATTCGCGTCTGCGCGCGCTCACGCAGCAGCGCTGTGATGCGGCGGGGATCCGACTGCGGGTTCCGCGCCCCGCGTTGTGCACCGACAACGGCGCGATGGTCGCCGCGCTCGGGGCCGAGATGGTGGCGCGTGGCCGTCCGCCGTCGGGATGGCTGCTGGGCGCTGACTCATCGCTGCCGGTCGTGGAGCCCCTTGTGCCCTGACGTTGGGGAGGGGTGGCGCTGCGGGGGTGCTACCGCCGGGCGAGAATGGTGAAGTGAGTTTCGTCTACAACCTCCTTGTCATCCTTCACTTCCTCGGTCTTGCCTCCCTGATCGGCGGATTCCTCGTCCAGATGCGGACATCACCGCGGGTGGTCAACGCCGCGATGCTGCACGGCGCTCTGACGCAGTTGGTGACCGGAGTCCTGCTGGTCGGCCTGCGCTACCCGCTGCACAACGCCGACCCGGACGAGTGGGCTCTGCCCGACAACGCCAAGATCGGCGTGAAGTTCGTCATCCTGCTGGTGATCCTGGGGCTCATCCTGGCCAACCGGAAGAAGGAGTCGATCTCCAACGCCGTGTGGGGTGCCATCGGCGGCTTGGCCATCGTGAATGTCGTGATCGCCGTTCTTTGGTAGTCACATCTCCTCGTGCGCGTCGGGGTCGCCGCCGAACAGACGGCCATCCGGCTCGCCGAGGTCTGTGATCGCGGCGACCTCCCCGTCGGTCAACTCGAAGCCGAACACATCGAGGTTCTCGCGCTGCCGCTGCGGGTTCGAAGACTTGGGTATCGGCAGGGAGCCGATCTGGATGTGCCAGCGCAGGATCACCTGTC
>Ga0116151_10000239_pt1 | contig 48877 bp, 34 predicted proteins | sample AD_UKC117_MetaG_FD_89893 | JGI IMG/M metagenome (GOLD analysis project Ga0116151, IMG submission 89893) | Active sludge microbial communities of municipal wastewater-treating anaerobic digesters from Hong Kong - AD_UKC117_MetaG | ecosystem: Engineered > Bioreactor > Anaerobic > Digestate...
CCGGGCTTGCGTCAATTGCTCCGTCAGCTCAGTTTTCTCTCCAGCCAGCGCAGCCTTTTCCGCAGTGAGCGCCTTGACCTGGCCTTGATGTTCCGTCAACGCTTTCCGGGCTTGCGTCAATTGTCCATTGAGATTAGCCTGCTCCTGAACCAGCGCGGCTTTCTCTCCAGCCAAGGCAATCATCTCTTCCTTGCAGTCAGCAACAATCTTTTGCCCCTGCTCCAACTGCTTGGTCAGATCAATGTTCTCCTGAGCCAGCACAGTTTGTTTATTGGCCAAGTCCTCAGCCTGGTGTTGGCGCTCCTCCAGCGCTTTTTGAACCTGTTCCAACTGTGTTTGACGCTCAGCCGCAAGCCGACTTTGGTTATCACGGGCAGTGACCAAGGCCGCAATCATCTCATTGGCATGATCCATCTGCCGATGTAAATCAGCCAACTGCTCCTGTAATCGCAAGGCGCCAATCCGCTGAGCGTTACGCTGCATCAGCAATGTTGCCCAGGGATACAACGTATCCGGTTCCTCGCCTGCCTGATCAAAACCGACATCAATCAATTCAATGGCTGCTTTTGCAACCGCAACATCGTCCACGTACAACTCGGAAAGAGAACCGCCACACAACAAAATCCAGGCAAAGCTTCGCAACATGGCGCTCGGCGCAGAATGGAACAACTCCCGACCCAGCCCTGGCGCATCTAGGATCAATACATGATTCTCATGCTCATCCAGCGCCAACTGCTCAATCGCTTCGCTTAGCGAGCGCGCTGGAACATCCACCTGACCGACCACGCGCAGATTAGGCGCACATTCGAAGAGCGCCTGCGGCGTTCGCAAACTGCTATATCGGAGATTATTCAACACCTGCAAGGTCGTCCGCGACGACGAATCCGGCGTAATCGCCAGAGACCACACCTCCTCGCCCTGATCCAACTGAACCCGCCGGGCTAATTCCTCCGCCTGCCGGGGATGGGCCTCAACCAGCACCAGACGTCGACTGCCTAGCTGTCGCAGAGCAGGCAAAGTCGCACCATCCCCTGCGCCGACCACTAAAGTAATGCCAGGCTTCAGCGAGCTATTCCGCACAATCTGTTGTAACAAGGTATCCATCAGGCGCGCTCGCTCAACAAAGCCTCGGCATCTGCCAGCACCAGCTCCAGCAACCGCCGGGCCTTATCAAATTCCGGCAACTCGCTCAAACCTGGCAGAGTCGTATCATACGCAGGCGGCGTTTGCTGCATCAGCAATTGCCCCAATTTATCAGCAATTATCACCTGATCCGGATGCTCAATCATCCGCTGCTTTAACAACACTACTGCCGCATCGATTTCTCCTCGCGCTGCCAGCGCATCGGCGCGCATTGGAATGGATTGCTTCTGCATCTCGGTCAGCCAGCCTTGGATTGCTGCATTATCGGGTTGCAATTCCAAAGCGACTTGATAAGCGTCTTCAGCCTCCGGAAACTGACCCAGCAACCGCTGCGCATGACCCATCCCTAAATGCGCCCAAGGAAACCGTAAATCTGCTGTCGCCGCTGCTCGATATGCCTCCAGCGCCTGGATATATGCGCCTTCCAGCAGCCAGGTCTCGCCGATCTTGCAATGACCCAGCGCACAATCGCCAACCGGTTCGAACACCTTCATATAGGCTTTCCGCGCCTCGGCAAACTGACCGGTCTCTTGCAGTAAACTGGCGTGGCGATAGGCTTTGATCAACTCGCCTGATTGCGCTTTCTGCGTGGCAAACGCCGGTTGCTCCAGCAGCGTTTCAAAAAAACGTACCCCTTCTTGCCGCGTCAAAACATCAAACGGCTGGGTCTTGACCGGTGCATCGAAAGCCTGCGGACTACCCTCAAGGAGCACATTTGTTTCTGCATCCCGTGCGTAAAGATAATGTGTCTCTCCATCAAACAACTCATAAGATAACGTCAATAAAAAATGACATCTACCATCGCTAATACCCGCCGCCAGCAAATCCTCCCGCAATCGATCAGCGAGTCCTCGCGCAACTATTTCGCCTCCATCACCAACAATCTCGATCGTCAGGCGTTGGCCTGGTTTCGTCGGAATATGCGCCCAGCCCAGGGCGCACCCCTCCGCAACCATATCAAAGGCGCCAACTATAACGGGATAGGACGTCAAATCAACAAGCGGTCGAAATTGTTCAATCATGATTTTACATCTGTTCTCATTTTTCCTGAATAAATGGCTTGATGATTTTCCAAAGACTGATCAATAGTCACTGGAACGGGCGTATTGCGATGCAGCTTATCCCACGTTTCAGGCTCTAATGTTCTCATCATCGCCTCGGCTAAACTGGCCGGTGACCGGCAAACAAAGCGCCACCCATCTACCTCATGCCGCACCTTCTCCCGCATCCCGCCAATATCGCTACAAATCACCGGCCGGCCGTACTTAAAAGCCTCCTGAATCACCAGTGGCGAATTTTCCCACCAAATTGAAGGCACAACCACGGTATCCACCATCGCCAATAACCCTGGCAACTGCTCTGGTCGATAAGATCCATGAAACACTACGCAGCATCCAAGCTGCTTTCTTAGCGCCGCAATCGTTTGCTGAAAGGTTTCGGGCTGACTTTCAATGCCTCCACCAAACACCTGAACCCTGATCCTTTTCCGGATCGCTTTGGGCAAAAAAACCAGTGCCGCCAGTAATACATCTAAGCCCTTAAATTGATTGATTTGCCCAAAATAGGCAAACTCACCCCGCATTTCCGATGCTCGCAACACCCGTGGCGGCAACTTGTCCACCGGTGGTTGGCCATTCTCAATGACCGTAATGCGCTCCTCAGCAAGGCCCCAGCGCACATAAACCTGCTTCAAAAAATGACTCGGCGCTACAAAGGCATCCACCCTTGCCAGACACGCCCGGAATAATCGTTCTCGCAGAAAGAAATCCTCGGGTTGTTTGCCAATATCACGAAAACAATATGCACAGCGCGGCGGACTCGATTCCGTACATAATTCTTGCGTTTGGCGCATGATCATCTGCCCATCGTTCGCGCAAATCGCCAAATACTCATGCAACGTCAATACGATCTGTACTGGTCGAGTCATCATCTGACGATAATGAGCCGCTTGCAAAATGCAAGAGACCCCGAGATGCAAGTAATGATGGAAATGGATTACCTCCGGTTGCAACCGCTCCAGCAATTCCTGAAAATCCTTCCACACCAGACGTCGATCGGGTGGCGCCATCAAGAAATAATCCGTCATTGGCGAGAACCACAATATTTCCCGCTCTCGCAGCGTCGAAAACGGCGTTCCGCCATACGCCAAACTTTGCTCCCGATGGGCCGCCAGAAACCAGGCATCCTCACCTCGTCGCCGGAGCGCAATAAACATCTGATACGCAACCAGCTCCGCGCCGCCCTTGGCAAAATCAGGATGGCCATGCGCAATAATCAACACGCGCATTTACGCCGCCTCTCCGCACAGGCGGCTCAACACCGCATCCCAACGCTGCGTATGCCGCCAGCAATTATAAGCTGTTACTTTCTGCCGCCAGTCTTCCGCGCCGGCCAACCTCTGAGACTGACGCTCCAAGTGATAAAGCACTATATTCCGGGTCAGATAATTCCTTCGTCCCTTCAACAACAGCTTGAGGCACAAATCCGAATCCTCGAAATCGCCGATGATATAACCCTCATCAAACCCTCCCGCAGTCACCAGAAAATCCTCCCGGCTGATCCACAAACAGGCCGCCGTCACCGCCGGAACCAGCGCGACAGGAGCAACCGGCGCATCAGAAACCGGCAACCCCTTGCCCGGATGGGTATTAATCCACAAATGATCCAGGAACGGAAACCGCTCAAAACGCATGCCGTCATGTTGAACCGACCCATCCGGAAACAGCAATCGCACACCGAGCGCCCCGCAATCTGGTAGTTGCCGATGCGTCGCCGCCAGCGCCTGCACCCAACCAGGTTGATCTGGAAATACATCGGAATTCAACAACACCAAATGTCTGCTTCGCGCTACCCGCGCCCCAACATTATTCGCCCCTGCATAACCCAGATTCACTGGATAAGTCAGCGTCTTGAACGGCACGCCATACAATGGCGCTACTTCATGGCAAAGCCTCGTAAAAGAATCCTGGAGTTTCGGGTCATCCAGCACATAAATCAGCTCGACCTCAGCGCGGAACTGCGCATCCAACCCAAACTCACATAGTTGGTGCTCCATTAAATCCAGTCGCCCATAAAGCGGCGCGATCACCGACGCGATTGGCTGTTTTGGCGCGCTCCCATACTCCCGAACCTCCGGCGTGACTGTCACTGAATTCGGCAAATTCAGGGTCGCCATCGCTGGAGCAATCTGCCGTTCCATCCACTCCCGCATTCGCGTCGAATGGATATTGACATGTTTCAATAATCGCTTCGCTGTTTCCAGCGGTCGCATTCCCTGTGCCGGCATTTTGCGAATTTCCAGGTGGTACAACAACTCGCCATCGCAGGCCACGGCCAAACGCTTTTCCTGAAACCGCAACGCGCCATCCGGGACGAACACCATGAATCCAGCATCCTCGTAGCGAAGCTGCGGATCAGAACCTTTCGCCGCCACGATATCCGGCCGCGGATACCGACACGCGTACCGTAAGATGTCGTAGCGTTCGGTACCCGGACCCAGCCAAATTTCCCGCGCCTGTTTCCCAGTCCCGGCAATCCAGCCGACTACGAACAACCCCGTCTCCCCGACTGGAAAGATATCATCGATTACAGCCTGGCATCTCGCCAGAGACAACTCGCGAGCATTTGCAACGGATGATTTCATCGGCTGAACCGGTTCATTCATAACACTGTCTTCAACGCATAGGCCCATAGGTCATAACAAGTCCCCGCGCGCACTCGCACTTCCTTAAAGCCCGCCGCCAATAGCGACTCCCCAAGAGACTTCGCGTCAAATCCGTTTCGATGCGCCATGAACCGATTACCTGCCGCCAACGACTTGCGATGTCCATAGAGCATATCCAGCGCCGTAATCGGCCCCATCGGCGACTGATAGACCGTTTCGCACAACCGGCCCATCGCCACTAACTGTGCTACCGCTTGCAAATCCGGCAAGGTGATCAAGGCAAACCCATCGGCTTTCAACACCCGATACATTTCCTGTAATGCTAAAGGCGCTTCATGCGCTTCCAAATGCTCAAGATTATGCGACGACCACACCGCATCCACCGACGCATCCGCCACCGTGCTCATATCCGCGGAAGAAGCTACAATATCCGGACGCACTGCTGGATCGATGTCCAGCCGGATTTCCCGCCACGCTTCGCCGCGAAACACAGCCGGCAAGCGCTCGGGACCCGCCGTTCCACAACCGATATGCAAAAAGGATTTTTGTGGCGGCGATGCAGACGCACTGTCTGGAGGTAACTCATTCCCTTCTGCCAGCGGGCGAGTGATCGGGAGAGAAGACTTAACCGGGGTTTCCTCCGGGATTTCCGCGACTTCAGCCGGTTCCGCACATTCGACAGTCTCACTCAAGTCATCGCTCATCGATCACCCCTCCACATTGCGAGGCGTCCTCCGAAACGGCGGCAACGCCAATCCCCCAAAAGGTCCCACACTCCAATCTCCATTCAGAGACGGATGATAGCATGGATCAACGCCCGCTAACTGTCCCGCCCAGCGCTGCCGCACATTCGCCTGCTCGCGCTGGGCGCGTGCGGCTTTTTCGGGACGATCCTCTTTACCCCGGCTGGCTGATTCCCGATGCATTAATCGCGCAAACGGCGTCCATACTACGGTCAAGCCCCGTTCCCGTAACCGTAGACAAAAATCCACATCATTGAACGCTACAGGAAAGGCCTGCTCATCCAGACCACCGAGCGCCACATAATCCGCTTTTTTTACCAACAAACACGCAGCCGTCACTGCGCTCTGTCGCCGGACCAGATGATTAAACCCCAGATAACCCGGATCGCGGTCATGCCAGGCATTCCCAATATGCGCCGCCAATCCTTCAATGCCTACCGCAACCCCGCCATGTTGCACCATACCATTTGGCCACAACAGTTTGGCCCCCACCGCGCCCACGCCTGGACGCAACAATTGACTCACCATCTCCCGCAACCAGCCGGATTCAAGCACCTCAATATCGTTATTCACCAATCCAACAATCGTCCCATTGGCTACTGCAACCGCCCGGTTGTTAATCGCCGAATAATTAAACGGATATGGATGCGCCAGTACGCGCACTCCTTGACTGACGGCAGTCGCCAATACCTCACGGGTCTCCGCCTCAATCGAGTCGTTATCGACCACCACAATCTCCAGATTCGGATAATCCGTCCGATTTAACAATCCTTCCAAACAAGCCCGCAATAACTTCGGCTGATCGCGCGTTGGCACGACCAGACTCACTTTGGGCAACTCTGGCAACGGCCACACCACCTGACTCAACCCTGGCCAATCCACTAACGGCTTCACCAGCGCACCCAGCGCCTGCCGAGCAGCCAACCACTGCAACGCCGCCAACCGGGATTTATCCAATGGTCCTTCCTGCGGCCAATGGGGCGCATCCCGCCGCCGGTGATATAACACTCGCGGCCCATGAGCTACGCGACCGCCGCTAGCAACCACCGCTGCCAGCAACCACGGCCAGTCTAGTTCGACGCCCGAAGCTCCCTCCTCTGCAAAAGGCTCCTTGAAAGTTCCTCCCTTTGCAAAAGGTGGGTCGGGGGGGATTTTCCCCAACAACTCCAGCGCTGCCCACAACGTCCGTATGCGAAACACCGACCCCGTTGATACCAGATCCACGCCAAAGAACAACTCTGGATCCCAGGCTGGTTTAAACCATGGATGGGTTCGCCCACCCTCCGGCCCCTCCTGATCACAATCGGCATATCCCCAGGCAATCCCGGGATCCGCGAGCAGCGCCGCCAGATGATCCAGCGCATGAGAAGTCAAACGATCGCCCACCCACAATGGAGCCAGCAACGCCTCTTCTCCCAGCGTAGCCAGCGCTGTTTCCAAAGCGCTCCGCAACTCACCGGCAGCAACCCGCCATACCTTGACTGCCAGCAGACGCTGGTTAGCCAGACTCGCCTTGCTAACCGTCATCTCCGCCTCGGTTCCTTCCCCCAACAATAGCACTCCGATCTTTCCGGAGGTCACCGACATCGCTCCCGGTTGCTCAAAGGTTGCAAACCAATCTGGATAATGAACAAACCCCACGTTGCGCGGTGAACGCCGATCCTGCGATATCGCCAAATTCACTAGCAACGCGCGCGCCGGATCAGCATCCACCTCCGGCCAAAGACGATTAACCAGCGCCGCCAGCCCCTCAGGATGGCAACACACCGAAATCGGGCTATCAGTCAGAGAATGTCCTCGATCCGACTCCAGGAACAACTCATGACGTTTTCCATCCGCCAGCGACCAAGGTAAATCAATAGTAAATCCATGATCATCTGAGGATCGATTCGCCAAGGCAGAATGACGCTGATTCGCTATTGCCCGCACCAATATTTGGCCACCTTCCCGAACTGACACCTCGACATGACGATCTGGGGCAACTGGATCCCAAATCCAGCCCACAATCTGTAATCCACCACTAAACCAGGCTTGAAAAGCTGGCGGCGGCGCCAGCGATTCCCGGCGTTCCGACAACATCAACGCACCGGGCAACCAAGGTCCCTGATTCGTCACCCGCACTGCGATCCGCCGCGCCCGGCGCAACTGCCCCGAACGTAATGACACAGCAAACCCATGAAATCCATCGCCCTCGCTGGCAGCTCCCTGAAATTGATCAGCCCGCGCCACCGCCACGACTGCCTCGTCTACATGCACTTCCACGCAAAGCCGCACATCCGCCACCGCCCGATCCAACACCCAACCATGCAGCACATTTCCGGCTAACCCGCTCAACTCCCCGACGACCGTATTAAGCGCCTCTTGTGGAGGAGTGCTGGGGTGGGGAGGTGAAGCGAAGGGTGCAGGAAACGGCAACACCTCCGCACCTGCTTCCTCGCCTACCGCCGATGGCGGCGCATACAGCGGCAACTTCAAGCGGCTGGCCAATGCAGGCGCCATCCAGCCTGCTCCTGGATCATCATCCAGGCTCACTGCCGCTTGGCCACCAGCCAGACGAGCAAGTTCGGACATCGGCACATCGCGAATGATCGGCAGACGAAACACCTGCCCTGTTGCCTGAAGCTCCTGCTCCCAGGGTGTCGCCTCCGTTAACAACAGGAAGGGTCCGTTATTCAAGGCAAAATGGCGGGCCAGCGCCAGCCAGCGTCCAGCAATCCGCGCCGAATCCAACCGGTCAGCAATCACCACCGCTGATGACGACGCCAATTTCTCCCTGTCGCCCAGAGGGAAAATAATTCTGACTGATGAAACAACTTGTAACTGTGCTTGCGGATGCGCCGCTTTATAGCGTGGCAATAGCGCCTGAAACGGCAACAGGACTGCTGCTGCATTACAAGCAACGGCGACTGGCATTTCCAACAAGGCGTCATCTAGACCGTGCAATATATAAGGTAATTGCAACCGCGCCGGCAACTCCAGAAATGGGCAATCTGTGAGCTGATGAAACACCAATCCGGATACCGGCAACCTCGCCAAATCCGCCAGCAGCGCCTCCAATCCTTCGGACAACCGATAATTCAGCAATAATGGCAAGGGTCGCCAGGCCGCACCCAGCGTCGCGGTCACTTCATTCTCTGCAAATTGCCAGCACAACCATAACAGGTTTTCCTGCGGCAAGACATCAGAGAGCATGGAAAACGGCAAACGCGGATCATCCAGTCCATTGGGACCGATGATATGCAACAAACCGGCTGGCCATCGTCCATCCTGATCTCTTAATCTGGCGCGTTGTAAGCGTTCCCGGAACGGGCCCACTGGATCGCGTCGCAAATAATCCTGATAATCCGCCTCAGCGCTTGGGTATCGTTGACGTAACATTGCATTATTCCGCGCCACGCGCCAACGTTTCTCCACACCGAACGATACTCCACCCCGATGAGCGACAAACACCCCGGGAGCACCCACATGCCGCCAACCCTGCCGTTTCGCCCGTAGACACCAGTCGGTATCTTCGCCATAACCGCCGGTCAAGCTGACTTCATCCAGATAACCTACCTCGGCCAGGGCGCGACGCTTCACATAAAGACAAAACCCGCAACCCACCTCCAGGTTCGGTAGTTCCCCTTTCCAGGATTGCCGAGCCAGCCGGTCGAGAGTCGCTTGCAGCTTTGTATCTGGCAAGGGATAACAGTGCCGCGATCTGGGAAAACTCATCAATTCCCCGCAATTACTGAACGGCGTCACCGAAGCAATCCAGGGATCGCGATAAGCTGCATCGCGTAACCGATCCAGCCAGTCCCCGCAAACCTGGGTATCCGCATTTAGCCAGACGACATCACGATCCGGATGGCGCGCCATGCCCCGGTTCATCCCGCGGATAAACCCCAGATTCACTACATGTTGTACCAGCGTTACTGCTCTGATATTCGCCCACTGTTCAAGAGCAGTCGTCAACTCTGGCTCTGGCGATGCATCGTCTAGCACGATAATTTCGTGAGGCGTTGCATTCAGTGGTCGGGCCGCAATCAGACTTTCCAGACAAGCCAGCGTATCCGTGTAACCACGATAAACGGGAACCAGCACATCTACGGGTTGCGTCGATGGATCCTGAACCGGAGCCGGCGGTGGGACAAAAGGCGGCGTACTAGCCTGTGTTTGAACAGTCAAGCATTCATCAGATACCAAGCGATTGGATGAACGAACCATCGCCTGGTATGCAGGATTGAAAGGATCGATTTCCAGCGTCAGATCTGCCAAGGTATCCGCTATCTTGACAGCGCCTTGAAGGTGCGCCGCCCGCGCCAGCAAGGCCAGTACATCCGCCCGCTCGGGTAATAGCAACCGGGCATTCGCCAGAAATGCAAAAGCCTCTTGATAAGCCTGATTTCTCAGGGCCAACAGACCTCGCCACAACAACGCCTCAGGGCGCGTCGTGGGTTCTGCCATCGCCAACATCAATAGCGCATGAGCTTCCTGGATCGCGCCAGATCGCAATAGTCGGTCAAAGCGTGAAAACAGAGTATCCTGTAAATCCAGCGTCTCACTCACTTTAAAGTTTCTTTAATTGTTCATAAAACAAACGAAATTATTCGATTTTTTGGATTTTGAACAACAAAAAACCTCTGCTTAACCAACTCCCCAAGCGGGGAGCGGCAAGCAGAGGGGTTGAGTTAAAAGTTAAGAATCAGATCCAGCCTTCGATGAACTGTACCGTATCGCTATGGTAGTTCGCGGCTTCGGGAGATCCGGATATAAATACCGTGACCTGACTACGCGAGTACGCATCAGTTTCCAGTACGTTGACCCAGAAATCCAGGCCCTCTTGCTCGGCTTCGCGACCCAGCGAGTTCTCGTACAGGGCGCGTACGAATTGTTCGTTCGTGAGATCATCGGGGTTGCCGAACTTAGACTGGAATTCGTCGGAGTGCAGGAAGAATTCAGCAATTTGCGCCGTAGTCCAGCTACCGCTTGCGGCAGCCTCGGCCCAGAACTCCGCACCGCCAGGTTCGGCAGAGCGTTCCAATAAGGATTCATACATCCGCATGGCGGCCGCAACATTCACATCGCCCGATACCGTCATGGAGCCGCCATCGGTGAAGGAAATGTACTCGGCATTGCTCACGGTCGCATTGTTCGCGCCCGCAATAACTAAAGCGCCATCCTGCACAGTGATGTTGTAGCTGCTCTTGGAGCCGCTCATCTGTAACAGGTCATAGCCCGCGCCAGCGTCAACAGTGTCGCTGCCGGAACCCGAGACAATGGTGTCATCGCCGGCGCCCGCGCTGACGCTGTCATTGCCCGTGCCGCCCGTCACGCTATCATTGCCGCCTGATGTGGTCAGCGTGTCATTGCCACTGCCGCCTTCCAGAGTCGTGTTACTATTGTCACTAACAGTAATAATGTCATCGCCATTACCACTAACAATAACTCGATCTACCGTGTTAAAATCAGCTTTAGCAGCGAAAATTCCATCGTCATTACCACTAGCAGTAGCACCTCCTATTGTCAGAGTAACGCTAACATCGGAATCAATGATAAGGACATTGGCCTGGCTCAGCGCTTCGTTCAATTGGATAACCTGACCCTCAGTAGCGCCAGATAGATCAACAATCAGGACATTAACTTGGCCGGAGGGTTGTACAACAGTCAGCTCGCCGGTTTCCGGATCAAAAGTCGCGCTAGCGACATTGATCGGTTCACTTGGATCCGTGATGCCAAGCACTTGCTCGATAGCGTTCTTGGTTGACTCGGATACGCCGGGATTTTGGTCCAGCAGGTTGTCAAATTCACCGCCTGTTATCGGCTCATCGTATTGCATAGCAGTTTCCCGTAAGAGAGTTTAAGGTTTCATGCCTCTAATTTGCCCTGAATATTTGCGTAATTCGTGGATCATCCCAAGGGGAAGTGAAACGGGAAACGGTAGCTTCCTTCTTCGGGGCAATCGATACAAACAGAGCAACCAAATGCTCCGAACCCTTGGGTCCGGAAAGCTTTTGTCCGGAGACAATGGCAAGCGGGGGACCACTTGCGAAAACCACTTGTCCGGACAGTTCAAAATCAGCAGCCTTTGGACCAGCCAGCGCGAACGATACCGCAGTAATCGGCGCCGCCTTACGGCGAGTGCCGGCATAACCGCCGGAAAAAATGGCGGGTGTCTGACCAATCCCCTCGACCCTGCAAGTGTAGACCAAATCCACATCCTGTGAACGGTTTTTCCATTCGATGGCAAAGCCTTCAAGGCGCGCCTGACCATTCGGATCACCCAACCAGTCATTAGTCACTGATACATCGCCTCGCCGCTCAATGTGGCCGAACAACTGCAATAATTCGAAAGCCGGGCTTGCACGGCTTGGCGTCGCCGGTCTGGAGGGATTAACCATTGTTGCGGCTGATTCAAATGGACTGCTGTCCATCGCCGGCTGATCGCGGCTGATGTTACTCAAAGGTGAAGACTGAATAAGATTTTCGGAAGTATCGATACGGTCAATACGTAAATCAACAGAGGAGGTAGTATTGTCCTGTAAGTGATATTCAGCCACCAGGATCCCTGCCTGGTCCCCGCGCACCCGGACGATCACGCAATCGCCCAAGCGAGATAAAGTATTTCTGGAAACGCCCTCGGCCGGAAAAAAATCGATGGTTCCTTTACCAAGCGGAGCAGGTTGTAAGGTTAACAGGATAATTTCGTCCCTAGGTAGCTTGGATGCATAGCGAAAGATATGCATGCCGGGCTTTAACATGATGACTCGCGTCGAAACTTTCAATTTATTATCAGCATCTTGAATCAAGATAGATTCCTCTTTGCGTATAGCGTGCGGCTGGGTTGCCGAAAGGACGCCAACCCAACTTGCAATGATGCATTGTTATTCTCCATTGGTCTTCATGGAATTTACGTTCGCCCATATAACTCTAGAAGATGCCGGTAGTGCCCGGCGACCTGTGGCCCGACCTGTTCCCAACGAAAGCGCCAGCGCCAACACCCCTCCGCAATTCCCGGTTGATTCATCCGATGCTCGCTATCAAGCGCCAACACATCCTGCATCGGGATGATCGCTAAACGCGCAACAGATGTCAATGCGGTGCGGACTAGTAACTCTGGCATCTGTTCAGGTTTTCCACCCAGGTAATCGAACAGATGGCTTCTTGTTCCTGCATCTAGCTCATTAAACCAGCCAAGCGTGGTATTGTTATCATGGGTTCCTGTATATACTACAGTATTACGAATGTGATGGTGAGGTAGATAGGGATTATTTGCATCACCGCCAAATGCGAAATGCAGGACTTTCATTCCAGGCAGACCATGCGCATCACGTAAGGCCTCCACTTCGGGCGTGATAATTCCCAAATCCTCGGCCACTAGGGGCAGGCGGCCAAACTCCTCCCGTAGCGACTTCAATAATTCATCGCCAGGCGCGGGTTGCCAGCGTCCATGTGCGGCTGTCTCCGCTTGAGCAGGCACCTCCCAGTAAGCTTCCAGTCCTCGAAAGTGATCAATCCGTAAGAGATCGAACTGTGTAAGCTGTGTGCGAATACGTGCTTTCCACCATTGGAAACCCATCTGGCGCATTGCCTCCCAGTCGTAATGGGGATTGCCCCATAACTGGCCAGTGGCCGAGAAATAATCTGGCGGCACCCCGGCAACGACCTCCCGTCGCCCCTCTTGATCGAGCAGAAATGCCTCACGCTGAGCCCAGACATCGGCGCTATCATACCCAACAAATAATGGGATATCGCCAAAGATGAGAATGTTTCGCTGGTTGGCGTACTGCTTGAGCCGGATCCATTGCTGGAAGAACAGAAATTGCTCGAACTTGCGTTGGGCGATAACTGGCGCATATTCTTCCCGCACCGAAATCAGGGTGTCTGGATGACGGTCACGCAATTCGCGTGGCCATTCGCACCATGCTTTTTGCCGATGCGCTGCACGGATGGCTTGGTAAAGCGCATAATCATCCAGCCAATGGGCATGATGGCGCTGAAAGATTATATAGGCGTCCCGTTCAGCAGCGCCATGCGTCTGGAATCCCTGATAAGCTTCGACCAGTCGCCGCTGACGATAGGCCCAGCCGTCCTCTCCCAGTTGCGGCCCGTTATCAGGTTGCAACCAGCCTGCCTCCAACAACGGTTCCAGAGCGATCAGGCGTGGATTGCCGGCATGAACCGACTGTGCTGAATAAGGTGATAAATCCTCGTGAGGTGGCCCCAGCGGCAGGGTTTGCCAGACTGTAAAACCACAGGCCGCCATTAAGTCTAGGAATCGATAAGCATTGGGTCCTAGGTCGCCATTATCATAATGGCCAGGTAGTGAAGTCGGGTGCAACAATAATCCGGCGCGGCGCCGTTCAAATGGCGAAGCCATACTCATAAAATATTATCCTCTGATTTTGTTTGAGTTTAAGTGGTTGAGCGTACTAGCGTAAGAGGCGGTCATCGGATATGTTGTCGCTCTTGGCCCAGCATTTCCCGAGTGACGAGTACTACGCCCTGCTCTGTTCGATAGAAATGCCGGGCGTCTTCCTCGGCGTTCTCTCCAATTACTGTACCTGGCGGAATGATGCAGCCCCGATCAATGATAACCTTGCGCAGGCGACAATAACGGCCAATATCGACATCGGGTAATACAACGGCATCGCGCAGGTAAACGTAGGAATGAACTTGCACTCGGGGAAACAGTAATGAGTGATTCACATAACCACCTGATACAATGCAGCCATCCGCCACCATGGAATCCACAGCCATGCCCCGTCGTCCATCATCGTCAAATACGAATTTGGCGGGAGGCGCTTGGTCCTGATAGGTCCAGATCGGCCAATTCTGATCGTAAAGGTTGAGATCCGGATCGATGTCGACCATCTCCATGTTCGTCTCCCAGAAGGCGTCAACGGTGCCTACATCACGCCAATAGCTCTGGGTCTTGGTCTGTACATCGCGAAAAGGATAGGCGACGACGCGATAATGGTTAAGGAGGCCAGGAAGAATATCCTTGCTGAAATCATGGCTGGAATGAGCATTCTCGGCATCATCCATCAGTCGCTGACAAAGAAATTCTGTGTTGAATACATAAATTCCCATGGAAACTAATGTGGTGTTCTCTCGTCCTGGCAATCCCATGGGGTGTTCGGGTTTTTCCTGAAATTCGGTAATCTGATCCCTGTCGTTGATGGTGATAACGCCAAACTCTCGGGCGCGCTCGCGGGGCGCCTCGATACTGCCGACTGTAACATCGGCTTTGGTTTCGACATGGTGGGCCAACATGGGGCCGTAGTCCATCTTGTAAATATGATCCCCTGCCAGAATCAGTACAAATTCTGGCATATGGTTTCTAATAATATCAAGATTTTGATAGACCGCATCTGCAGTTCCCTTGTACCATGACGCTTCATCGATGCGCTGCTGAGCGGGTAATAATTCAACGAATTCACCAAATTCGCCCCGAAGGAATCCCCAGCCACGCTGAATGTGCTGGATGAGTGAATGGGCTTTGTATTGGGTGAGTATACAGACCCGCCGAATGCCTGAATTGATGCAATTGGACAGGGGGAAATCGATAATTCGATACTTGCCGCCGAAGGGCGTGGCGGGTTTTGCGCGCCATAAGGTCAGATGCTTCAGCCGACTGCCCCGACCGCCCGCCAGGACCAGCGCCAGGGTCTCCCGGGTCAGACGACTAACAAAACGTGAAGTTGTGGCATCGCTCATGCGTTTGATTTCCCTCTTTGGTATGCTTCCCTCAATTATAGGACTTGGAAGTGAAGTGTGGATGAAGTGTAGGGTATGAACGAACCACTGTTACCTTGGGCAAGCCCTGGAATGTTTCAGTATAGCAATTGGTTTCAAAACTGATTTTTGCAACTCATGGATCCCTTTTCGACGCATAGGCGGGTTGGATGGGTGAGGTAATCGGCTTTCCGATGATGGAATCTAACGATAACAACCATATAAATCTGGCTTCGACCGCAGATGAATCTATGATTGGCGAAGCTCTCCTGTTGCAGGAGGGGCGTCATCCTGATCCCTGCGCAGTACTAGGCCGTCATGGCTATGGCGATCGGGTTGCAGTTCGTTCGTTTATACCAGGCGCGGTGCAGGTCTGGTTGACTGATGAGGGTCAACCGTTGCGGCGGTTGGCGGATACGGATTTGTTCGAATGGCGGGGTCTGGGTGAACGGTTGCCTTTACATTATCGGTTGACTTGGGTGGATATTCAAGGCTGTAAGCAGTCCAGGTATGATCCCTATAGCTTTGCTCCACAGTTAAGTCTTTATGACCTGCATCTTTTTAATGAAGGCCGTTATCTGCATGCCTATCGAATCATGGGCGCTCATCTGCGCCAAGTTGATGGTATTGATGGTGTTCTATTTTCTGTCTGGGCGCCTAATGCAGAACGGGTCAGCGTAATTGGCGATTTCAACAACTGGGATGGGAGGTGTCATCCCTTGCATCGGCGTGATTCTATTTGGGAATTATTCATGCCGGATGTTATGGTGGGTATGCGCTATCAGTTTGAAATTCGGGGGCTGGAAACAGGAGAGTTATTGCGAAAAAGCGATCCTTATGGATATTTCTTTGAACGACGACCAGCTATCGCGTCAATTGTTATTGATAATGAGGCTTATGCATGGCGTGATGAAATTTGGATGGCGCAACGAAAGCGTCTGAAGCCGGATCAGGAGCCGGTTTCCGTCTATGAGGTGCATCTTGGCTCTTGGCAGCGCGATGCGCAGGGCGGCTATTTGAGTTATGGGGAATTAGCGCGACGGTTAGTCGCTTATGTTGTTGCACTGGGTTTTACTCATATCGAGTTAATGCCGATTACTGAACATCCGTTGGATGCATCCTGGGGCTATCAGCCAACGGGTTATTTCGCGCCGACAAGTCGATATGGGACGGTGGATGATTTTCGCGGTTTTGTCGATTATTGCCATCAGGCGGGTATTGGTGTGATTCTGGATTGGGTTCCGGGCCACTTTCCAAAGGATGATCATGGCTTAGCGCGTTTTGATAGTACTTATTTGTATGAATATTCGGATCCTGCCCGCCGTGAGCATCGAGGTTGGGGAACGCTGGTCTTCAATTATGGCCGAAATCAGGTTAAGAATTTCTTGTTGGCTAGCGCCTGTTTCTGGCTGGAGGAATATCATCTGGACGGCTTGCGGGTCGATGCTGTAGCTTCGATGCTCTATCTGGATTATGCCCGAGGTTCTGGCGAGTGGGAGCCGAATCCATTTGGCGGTAATGAAAATCTTGAAGCTATTGTATTTCTGCGAGAGTTGAATGAGATTATCCATCGTCGTTATCCGGGAGTATTGATGATTGCTGAAGAGTCAACGGCTTGGCCATTGGTGACCCGCCCGGCTTGGATGGGAGGCCTGGGGTTTGGCATGAAGTGGAATATGGGCTGGATGCACGATACTCTGGAATATCTTTCACTCGATCCTGCTTTACGGCGCAATCATCATGAGCTGCTCACTTTTGGATTGTTGTATGTGTTTACCGAAAATTTCATGCTTCCCTTGTCTCATGATGAAGTGGTGCATGGCAAAGGGTCGCTGATGGCGCGGATGGCGGGTGATCGTCGTCAGCGTTTTGCTAATCTTCGGTTACTTTATCTGTATATGTGGACCTACCCAGGTAAAAAGTTTTTGTTCATGGGTAATGAGTTTGGACAGGAGCAGGAATGGGACCATGCAGGTGCCTTGGATTGGTCGCTATTGGTTTTTCCAGAGCATCGGGGCCTTCAATGTTTGATCCGTGATTTGAATCATCTTTATCGATTGCTTCCGGATTTGCATGATCGGGAGTTTGTCCAGGAGGGTTTTGAGTGGCTAGATTGCCATGATAGTGCGTATTCTGTTGTAGTCTATCTTCGGCATGGTGGTGTAGTAGGTCGAGTGGCGATTGTAGTTCTTAATTTTGCAGCAGTTGCGCGGCTTGGTTATCGGGTTGGCGTACCTTTTCCCGGGTTATATCGGGAGTCCTTGAACTCGGATGCAGTGTGTTATGCGGGTGGTGGAAGCGCTAATGGTGAAATGCAGGCGTGCCTGGTTCCGCATATGGGGCAATCTTTTTCGTTACTGGTTGATCTGCCGCCGTTGGCGGGGCTGGTGTTGACTCCCTGTCTGTTGGATGATTCTTAATAAGAGTTGAATGGTGAGGGATTGGGGGATTGGATGAAGTTACAGCAGTTGCGCTATTTGATAGCTATTGTTCGTAATTATCTGAATATTTCTATGGCTGCCGAGAGTTTGTATACCTCTCAACCGGGTATCAGCAAGCAGTTGCGTTTGTTGGAAGAAGAGTTGGGTGTTGAGTTGTTCAGTCGTAATGGTAAGCATTTGTCTGGGATTACGCCGGTGGGCATGCAGATTATTGCTAAGGCTGAAAAGATATTGCAGGAAGTAAATAATATTCAGATTCTGGCGGAGGAATATCGTGATGATCGGTGTGGTGGTTTGTCGATTGCGACTACGCACACTCAGGCGCGATATGCATTGCCTCTAGTGATTAAGGGGTTCCGAGAACGCTATCCATCAGTGACATTACAGATCCATCAGGGTTCGCCTGCGCAAATAGCTGATTTGGTTCGGACAGGTCAAGTTGATTTTGCTATTGCGACGGAGTCGATGGAGCTTTTTGAAGATTTGCTCATGATGCCCTGTTATGTCTGGCGGCGCTGTGTGTTGGTTCCTCAAGGTCATCCTTTAGCATTGGTTGATCATCTAACCTTGCAAGATGTTGCCCGGTATCCATTGGTGACCTATGTATTTGGGTTTACAGGTCGTTCTCAGTTGGATGAAGCTTTCCGTGTTGCGCAGTTGAAACCGCAGGTAGTGTTTACTGCAACGGATGCGGATGTAATCAAGACTTATGTGCGTTTGGGTATGGGCGTGGGGATTTTGGCCTATATGGCTTATGATCCTTCTGTGGACCGAGATCTGGTGCGGTTAGACGCCGGGCGTTTGTTTTCGATGAATACGACCCGAATTGGTTTTAGGCGTGGCACTTTTCTTCGCTGTTATATGTATGATTTTATTGAACTGTTTTCCTCTCATTTAACTCGTGAGCGGATTTGCGTAGTGGAGAATATGCAGACTCTTGAGGAGATTGATGAGTTTTTTGCTGGCGTGGAGCTGCCGGTTCGATGAGAGTGGGTTTATAGAAAAGATAAGATGGTATAAAAAGAGGATATTAATGTCTGACTCTGCATCAATCCTGCGCATCACCCTTATGGAGAGCTTCAAGGAATTGCTTGTCTGTCTCGATGCATTCTGCACTATGGTGCGCCGTGATACTACATTGCCTGTATGGGTCTCTTGCAGCGAAGCAGAACTGCTGGAAAATCTCGATATGCGCGGCAAAGCTATTCAATTGTATCGCGCACTTTGGTATGAGGATGATCAGGACGGTCGAGAAACGCTCACTTGCGCAGGCATTGTCGGCGCTGGACCGGACACCTTGCAGGCTGCCCATCTGTGTAATACCGCCAAAGACGCTTTCAAGGCTGCTGTGCTGGCGTTGAAAACTCTGAAACGTTCCGAGGCGGCAGCGGCCTTGGCTGATCTTCGTCGCCGCCAAGAATCTGTGGCGGCAGCGATGCGGCGTATGGGTGCCGCGCGCCTGAATCTTAAACAAGCCTATCGACATATTCCTCTGCTCGATGAGCGTCCTTTGAAAATCGGCTTCACCTGGTCCAGGCAAGGTCGCGTCATCCAACGCACCAGCACTGCCGCTGCCCGATGCTTGTTGGAACAGCGGGCCGAAACGCCTCAAACCCGCCTGGAACTGCAACGACTCGCGGAAATTCCGGATGACGAAATGTTGGCCCGGGTTCGCAGTGTCTGTCCGCACCTGCGGGCTAATATCGTCTTTGCTAATCCAAAAGGTTCAGGCGTGCAGCGGCGGTTGATGCAAACTCCCTTGCCGGTTCTGGTTCCCTTGCAACTTGGCGAACGTCTGCCGGATTTTGTACCGATAACGCCAGAACCCGTGGATACGCCCAGGCTACGGCGCACCGATGTGCGAATCGAAGATGCGCCCTTTTTGCCATCAATCCGCGTCCATCGCTATCGTTCTTTTGCTCAAAAGATGGTATAAAAATATGAAGTAATGAGTTAAGACTGATATCAGACGGTCACAACCTGTAAAATGTCATAGAATTTAGAGAGGCTTCCCTTAAAGCTTCTGCAAGACAACACTCAAGATTAAGATTAATTATCTGATTATATTAATCATTCATTTAAGCCACTGGAGGTTCTATCATGTCATCGCGCGCTCGCGTATGGCCAGGCAAATCCTATCCACTTGGCGCGACTTGGGACGGTAAAGGTGTCAATTTCGCGCTGTTCTCTGCCCATGCCGAAAAAATTGAATTGTGCTTGTTCGATTCTTCTGGTCAGCGCGAAATCGAGCGATTAGTGCTTCCCGAACATACCGACCAGGTCTGGCATGGCTATGTGCCAGGATTATGGCCTGGTGCCTTGTATGGCTACCGTGTCTCGGGACCCTACGAGCCGCAGTTAGGCCATCGTTTCAATCATCACAAGTTGTTGCTAGATCCCTATGCAAAACAGTTTTATGGCTCGTTGCATTTGCGTGATGAGCACTGCGGTTACCAGGTAGGTCATCATAATGGGGACATGTCGTTCGATACGCGCGACAACGCCCGGGATATGCTGAAATGCGTCGTCGTCGATACCAGCTTTAACTGGGAAGGCGACCATTTACCAGAAATCCCCTGGTCACGAAGCATCATCTATGAAACCCATGTGCGCGGTTTTACAATCCAGCATGAGGGTATCCCTCATCACCTGCGTGGCACCTTTGCAGGAATGGCGCATCCGGAAATCATCAAGTACCTTCAATCACTGGGGGTGACTGCTGTAGAGATGATGCCGGTTCACTCCTTTGTTGACGACCGGTTTCTCACCGACCGGGGTTTGCGCAACTATTGGGGTTACAACACCCTGTGCTTTTTCGCTCCGGAACCGCGCTACCTGAGCGGCGGCGACTTGGCGGAATTCAAGACTATGGTCAAGCGCCTGCATGACGCCGGCATCGAAGTGCTGCTGGATGTGGTTTACAATCATACCTCCGAAGGCAATGAATTCGGCCCTACCTTGAGTTTCCGGGGAATTGACAACGCCTCTTATTACCGACTGCTGCCCGACGATCGTCGCCACTACATCAACGACACTGGTTGTGGCAATACGCTAAATTTGATTCACCCTCGCGTACTGCAAATGGTCATGGACAGCCTGCGCTACTGGGTCAATGAGATGCATGTGGATGGTTTTCGTTTTGATCTGGCGGTGACTTTGGGACGGGAGACCCACGGCTATGACCGGGGAGGCGGCTTTTTCGACGCCATTCGCCAAGATCCGGCCATGTCCCACGTTAAAATCATTGCCGAACCTTGGGATATCGGACCCGGCGGCTATCAATTAGGCGGCTTTCCGGCAGGCACGGCGGAATGGAACGACCGCTTCCGGGATACTGTGCGCCGGTTCTGGTGCGGACACGATGGCATGTTAGGACTGTTGGCGTCTAACCTGCTGGCTTCCAGCGATTTGTTTGAGCACGACTGCCGCCGTCCCTGGGCCTCGGTGAATTATATTGCTAGTCATGACGGCTTCCCCTTGGTGGATTTGGTCAGCTATAACGATCGGCATAATGAAGCTAATGGCGAGGACAACCGCGACGGACATCCTTCCAATTTCAGTTATAATCATGGAATCGAGGGGCCGACGGATAATCCGGATATCCGGCAAATGCGCTTGCGCCAACGGCGTAATATGCTGGCTTCCGTGCTGCTGGCCCAGGGGACCCCGATGCTGCTGGCCGGCGATGAATTCGGCCGCAGTCAGGGCGGCAACAATAATGCCTATTGCCAGGATAATGAGATTAACTGGCTGGACTGGAAAAATATCTCGGACGAGGAACAGGAATTTCTGGATTTCGTTCGCCGATTGATCAATTTGCGCCAGGAACGTCCTGTACTGCGCCGCACGCGCTTTCTGCATGGCTTGCAGGTTTCAAAAACCAGCGAGTTACGGGATATCGAATGGATCAGTCCGGGCGGTGGCGCGATGAGCGACTATCATTGGCAGGAACCCAAGGCGCGCTGTCTAGGTATGCTTCTGGCGGGTGACGCCGGTGAGTATTTTACGCCGGATGGTTACCCGGAAACCGATGATAACCTGTTGGTTATTCTAAATGCCAGTCATACGGTCATTCCATTTCGCATGCCGACAGTGCGTGGCGCTGTTCAATGGCGCTGCCTGATTGACACCTCGCGGCCACAGCTGACGCCTAGTGAGTTCCTGCTGGATAAAAATGACGATTTCCAGATGGAGCCGTGGACGGTTATGGTCTTTGCCATGGTAGCGAATACGGCCTGATGAACTCAGGCATTAGATATGGATGCTCCCTCTCTCTATGATGGAGAGAGGGTTGTTATGGAAGGGTAACTTTTATTGAGGAGACTAAGTAGTTAGATGATGATATAAGAAATTATAAATTATTATTTCCCTTTAGTTTCTAACTCAAGAGATTGAACCGGGTTTTTTGTCCATTCTGAAATACGCAACATGAAATAGGCGGGTATGGCATTTTTATCCAGGAATTGAATGACTGCCGAATAGGAACGCACTTCGCCAACGCCCAGACTACCTGCCTTAAGCGCATTCGGATCCGACGTGCCAATCTCAGCTTTTCCCACTTGAATACCGAGTTCGTTAAAGACCAACAATTGAATTTCTGGCCAAAGCGGCGCTGAAGTATTATTTTGCACCACTAACTTATATTCATGCGCCCGGCTGTCCCGGTTAATGATCTCGGTAAAGGTAATGTTCTTTAAATAAGCCTCATCCAGCGGCAAAACCCGATCATATTTTAGCTCACGCAGGCGGGGTAGTTTGCCGCGGATCAGTTTTTCCAGATCGATCCGTAACTGCTCCAATTCAGGCGCAACTTTGTGCAATTCATTCTCGGCTCGCGCCAAGTTAGCGCGTAATGCCAAATTCTCATGGTTCAAACGATAAACATGAGTTCCCAGCAGCAACGCCGTGAAGAAATCGATCACAACCAATACAATAATTATCAACAATAACAATCTACTACGCCGACTCCAAGAATGGGATCGGGAGCCGTAATCACGAGGAAGCGCACGATTATGACGGCGACGGGACGTGGTGGGATCCACATCAGGATGCACTGAACTCGGATCCCCGTTGATTCCAGATGAGTTACCCATTAGAGATTCCATATCATCAAGTTAAACCCCACAAGCAAGATTGATTTGTTATACGGTTTCATGGCCATCAGCGTTGTTCGTCTCTTCCAAATTCTCACTTTCAGAGTGCAGTGTTAGCAGCCGTTCCGGGGCAAACTCTTGCAGTTTGATGGCGGTTTCCCGTGACGCCAATGCAAAATCAAATTCATGACGATCACCGCGAACAATCGCCAACCGTCCCATAGCCAAACCCTTGCGTTGGGCGGGAGTCACCCGAATGGCGCGAATCCAGTAGCCGTCACTATCGAGAAAATTATACTGAATCTCGGCATCTGGCTCATTCAACCGATGGGTATCAATCAATTGCCGGATTCGGGCTACCCGCTCCCGGCGCTGTTTCCCAGCCTCTCGCTCCAGATTCAACTGCCGGTCATGCTCACGCTTAAGCGTCACCTCGGCCTCGGCCTGACGACGCACCTCGGCCTGGCGCGCTGCTTCCTCCTCAGCTAGAGCTTTATTCTTCTTACGCTGATGATCCTGTTTGCGCGTATCGGAAGCCTGTTTTTTCGCCTTGTCCGCCGACACCAGTCCCGCTTTCAGCAATTCATCCCGTAGCGACATGACGCACCCTCAAGATCAGAAAACCCTAATTCCCTATTCCATTAATACAAAATCCGGGTCCGCAGCGTGCCGGCGACTGCCTCCAGCCGTTTCCGCAACTGCTGGGTTTCCGCGCGTCCGTGGGCATCGATGTCAATCACCACATAACCGATCTGGGTGTTGGTTTGCAGGTATTGGCCAGCGATATTAATCTGCTCTTCGGAGAAAATGGCGTTGATTTGCGACAATACACCCGGCTGGTTGCGGTGAATATGCAACAACCGATGCTTGCTGGGATGCTCAGGCAACGACACTTCCGGAAAATTGACCGCGCTCAGGGTCGAACCATTATTGCTATACTTGAGTAATTTACCGGCCACTTCCAGACCAATATTCTGCTGCGCTTCCTCGGTGCTGCCGCCGACGTGAGGAGTGAGAAGTACATTATCAAATACGCGCAATGGGGAGACAAACTCATCCTCATTTGCTTTCGGCTCCACTGGAAAAACATCAATGGCCGCGCCGGCCAACCGTTTTGACTCCAGCACTGCCGTCAATGCATCAACGTCCACCACGGTTCCCCGCGCGGCGTTGATCAGGCAAGCGCCCGGTTTCATTCGCGCCAATTGCTCGGCCCCGATCATCCAGTAAGTCTGCGGTGTTTCCGGAACATGCAGGGTCACTACATCGGCGACTTCCAACACCCCTTCCAAGGATGGCAATGGCTGTGCGTTACCCAGAGCCAGCTTAGTCTCGATATCGTAAAACACCACGCGCATCCCAAGCGCCTCGGCCAACAATCCCACCTGGGTGCCGATATGACCATAACCGACGATGCCCAGGCATTTGCCACGCGCCTCGTGGGACCCGGTGGCGGTCTTGACCCAGCCGCCGCGATGCGCAGCGGCATTGCGCTGCGGAATACCGCGCAGCAACAATACAATTTCCGCCAGCACCAGTTCCGCCACGCTGCGGGTGTTGGAAAAAGGCGCATTAAATACCGGGATGCCGCGCTCCTGGGCCGCATCCAGGTCGACTTGGTTGGTGCCGATGCAGAAGCAGCCAACGCCAATCAAGCGTGGAGCTTGTTCAAAAACGCGCGCTGTCAGTGCGGTCGCCGAACGGATACCAATAAAATAGGCGTCACTGACAGCCTCCAGCAATTGCGTTTCAGGCAGTGATTTAGGCCGATAATCAATATTGGTATAACCATCCGCCTGGAACGCTTCCACGGCGCTGGGATGAAGACCTTCAAGCAATAGAATCTTGATCCGGTTTTTATCAAGTGAAGTCGTCTGACTCATGGCTGCATGGGATTTTGCCGGTGGTGAATTAAAATGTAACATAGCCTCTCTGGCCAAGACTGGCAACTTTAGACCTTTTACTCTGAAACGCCAACCACCCACCATCCATAGCTTGACAAGCGCTAACCCGGCAAGGTGAACCGATCCGCCGTTCCAGGTTCCAAATAACCCGTCCATCCCCGACACCGTCTACTCTGGAATATGCGCCTTGCACGTCTCGATAGCCTGAGCCACATCCCCGCCACCGAGTGGAACGCGCTCGTCCCCGATCAGAATCCGTTTCTAAGTCACGAGTTCCTAAGCGCCCTGGAACAGCACGGTTGCGTGGGCGAGCAGACTGGGTGGTTGCCCTGGCATATCACCGCCCGGGACGATAATGAATGCTTGCTGGGCGCAGCGCCCCTGTATCTCAAATACAATTCCTATGGCGAATTCGTCTTCGACTGGGGCTGGGCGGAAGCCTACCGGCAGCAAGGCTTGTCCTACTACCCTAAACTGGTCGGGGCAATTCCCTACACTCCCGCCACTGGCCCCCGCCTCCTGTTGGCCCCGCACCAACCGCAACCGGACGTCACTGCACGGCTCATGGTCGAGTTCGTACTGGAAGAAAGCCGCTGCTATGGGCTATCCTCGATCCACTGGCTGTTTCCCACATTGACTGACCTGGAACCCATGCGGAAACAGGGCTTCCTGACCCGGCTCGGCTGCCAGTTTCACTGGCGCAACCGGGGCTATCGGGATTTCCAGGATTTTCTCGACGCGCTAACCGCCAAACGCCGCAAGAACATCAACCGTGAACGCCGACTGGTGCGCGAGGCGGGACTGGAGATGCGCATCCTGTCCGGACGCGAGGCGAACGATGCGCAATGGCGCACTCTCCATGCGTTTTATCAATCGACTTTCCATCGGCTCGGTGGCATCCCAACCCTTACTTTACCGTTCTTCCAGGACATCGCGACGACGCTAGGCGAGCGCATCATGCTGGTGCTGGCTTTCGCTCATGGTCGTGAAGTAGCCGGCGCCATCAGTTTTCGCAGCGCCGATACCCTGTATGGCCGCCACTGGGGTTGCCGGGCGGATTATGACAGTTTGCACTTTGAAGCCTGCTATTATCAGGGACTGGAATATTGTATTGAACAAGGTTTACAACGTTTTGAACCAGGCGCTCAGGGTGAGCATAAAATCCACCGGGGTTTTTTGCCGACGCTGACTCATTCAGCCCATTGGATCGCCCATCCGGGCTTTCGCCGGGCGATCGCCGATTTCCTGAAGCGGGAAACGCCGGCCCTACGCGACTATGCTCAACACTGGCTACAACACTCGCCCTATCGTGATAAGGTAACGTCTGATGCCCCTGCCATGGCTGGATCCCCATGATGACAACCAGCCTTTTCCCCATACCGACCGCGCTCTGATCGAACCCGACGGTCTGCTGGCCGCCGGCGGCAACCTGAGTCCACGCCGCTTGCTGCGCGCCTACCGACACGGGGTTTTTCCCTGGTACTCATCCGGTCAGCCAATTCTGTGGTGGTCACCGAATCCACGTCTGGTGCTACTCCCGGAATACCTGCAAATCTCGCGCAGCCTGCGCAAGACCTTGCGGAATGGTCCATTCATCGTCACAGCCGACACGACTTTTAAAGCGGTTATGACCGCCTGCGCCGCGCCGCGCGGACCGAGCGAGGGCACCTGGATCACGCCGGAGATGCTGCGCGCCTACTGCCGATTGCACCGACTGGGTCATGCGCACTCTGTCGAAACCTGGATTCAGGGCGAACTGGTTGGCGGACTGTACGGCGTGGCAGTAGGCCGAGTGTTCTACGGCGAATCCATGTTCAGCCGGGTCAGCAACGCCTCAAAGGTGGCGCTGGCGGCACTGGCGCGTCAGCTCCATCGTTGGGAATTCGCGGTCATTGATTGCCAGGTACGCACCGATCATTTGCTGCGCATGGGTGCAACGGACATTCCCCGGGAACTGTTTCTGGAATTGCTGGAACGCTTCTGCCCACTGCCGGGGCAGGAGGGTCCCTGGGAACTGGATCCTGATCTATTCACTGATCTGCTGGCGACTCCTCGGGCGCACTCCTCATGAGCAATCCTCGTGACTCGCTGTACGACCTGCGGATGTTCCTGACCACTGATTATTCGTGCAGTTATCTGCCCGACCGGCTGGCGCGCAATCTGGTCGCCGATCCAGCCGTCACGGACAACCCACTTTACACCCAACTAGCGGCGCTCGGTTTCCGACGCAGTGGTGAACATGTTTACCGGCCGCACTGTCGAGGATGCACGGCGTGCCGGTCGCTGCGCGTTCCTGTCGCGCGCTTTCAACCCAATCGCGCGCAACGCCGGGTCTGGATGCGCAATCAGGATTTGCAAGCCCGCGTGTTGGAAGCGGAATTCCAGGATGAACACTTTGCCTTGTTCGCCCGCTATATCCGGGTGCGCCACGCTGGGGGCGGCATGGATCCAGCCAGTCCCGGCAACTACTGGTCATTCGTCGCCTCGCGCTGGTGCCCGACCTGGCTCTGTGAGTTCCGCTCTGACCGAAGGTTGCTGGCAGTGGCCGTGGTGGATCGATTGGACGATGGGCTATCAGCAGTTTACACGTTCTTCGATCCACAGGAAGAAGCACGCGGACTGGGTACGTTCGCCGTCTTATGGCAAATCGCCGAAGCACAGCAATTGGGTCTGGACTGGGTTTACCTGGGCTATTGGGTCGAACCGTGCGCCAAGATGGCCTACAAGGCGCGCTTCAACCCGCATGAGATTTTCATTGCCGAACGCTGGGGGTGGATACTACATGAGAGGTAGCGCCAACAGCCAGAATATGATCGACAGAATTAAGTGTCGCCTAGGCCATTTAAATTTAAAGTTCTTTATCTCTTTTATAATTCTAACTTACTCAGTTATCCTTCTATTTATTCATTATATCAGCGGACATCCTGTTCAATCACATCTTTTTAATGCAGATGCTCTTTATCTACCCATTTTATTTGAAAACATACTTAAAAATGGTGGAAATATTAATGATTGGTATTTAACACCTGCGCCTTATTTTTTTCCAGACTATATCGCATTTTTCATGATTTATTATTTAGGTGAAAATTTCTATCAAAAAATTGCTATTTATTCATGTTTTCAAGTTATCCTTACATTTATAGCAATCTTATTTACCGCAAGAGAATTTTCTTGTAAAGATATTTTCTGTACTGCCACCTTAGCAACTATTATATTCATTTGGCTTTCTTTAAATGCAGGAGAACCCTACACTTTAATTCTCATTAGCGCACATCACTATGGCGCGTTCCTAGTCGAAATAATTAGCTTGAATATCACAATAAGATACTTTCATTGCAAAGACACTGAACAAAAAAACAGGATGATTTTCTATTTATGCTGTCTGTCATTTATTACAACAGCTTCCGATAGTTTATTTTTGATACAGTTTTTAATTCCGCTATTTGCGTCAATTTTTATTTTTAATTTACTGATCAAACAGGAGTTAAAAGAAAATATATACCTTTACATATTTCCCATTGTGTTTGGGATACTCGGATTACTGTCATACTCTCTTGTTATCGAAAACCGGACGATGTATCCAATTATTATTGGTACAGAGAAAATAATAACTAACTTCATTGAAGTATTTAAAATTATTAAAAATTTATTTATTAAATCACCAATTTTCGCCTTTTACTTTTCGGCTTTTTACTTATTTTGCTTTTTATATATATTTACTCCAATCAGAAAAGGGCAGTCATTTGGTTTCCCTAAAGAGATATTTTATGTAAAAATTTTTTTATTATCTTCTGCTGGAACAACACTCTCTATAGTTTTACTCACTACCAACCTCCCAGTCACTGCTAGATACTTTATCCCGGCTTTTTCTTGGCCAGTTATTATTGGAGTCGTAATAAGCACCTATATTATAAAAAATAAATTCTTCTACCTTGGAAGCGCTGTTTCCATCATTATCATCACGCTGCTTAGCTTTAATGCTCTTGATTTAATAAAAAATAATGGAATTAGTAAAAATCACTACCCACATGAAATATCATGTATTGATACCTATTTATTTCAAGAACAGCTAAACAACGGTATTGCCCAATATTGGGATGCAAAATACATACAAGCTTTTAGCAAAGCTAACATCACATTAGCCCAACACTTTGGCAACCTTGAAGAACATAGATGGATCACCTCAAAAAAATTTTTCAGGCCAACTTATGACTTTGCTATTATTCCAAAAAATGCTGATCCTATTTACAGGATATCAGCAGAGGAATTAATTAAAATTAATGGCCCGCCTAAAAAGACAATTAATTGCGGTAATAAACAGGTATTGATATATGAAAAAGACCAGATGAAAGTGCAATAGGCGACAGATGATTTTCAAATGTCACCCATGACCTCACTCAACCGACTCACGCCGCGTACTTCCAGCCCATCAATCCGTTTACCGCCACGGCGCGACGCATTCGCTTTAGGCACAATGGCTTGTTTGAAACCATGCTTGGCGGCTTCCCGCAAGCGTTCTTCACCATTAGGCACCGGGCGAATTTCGCCCGCCAGTCCGACTTCACCGAAAACCACCAGATCGGTCGGCAACGGCCGGTCGCGAAAACTGGACAACGCCGCCAGCAACACCGCCAAATCCGCCGCCGTCTCATTGATCCGCACGCCGCCGACGGCATTGACGTAAACATCCTGATCGTACATCGCCACGCCACCGTGTCGATGCAATACGGCCAGCAACATCGCCAGGCGGTTCTGCTCCAGCCCCAGCGTCACCCGACGCGGATGGCTACCGTGACACTCATCCACCAGCGCCTGAATTTCGACCAACAAAGGCCGAGTGCCTTCGCGGGTCACCATAATCACGCTGCCAGCGACCGGCGTGTCATGGCGGGAGAGAAAGATCGCCGAAGGATTACTGACCTCTTTGAGTCCATCCTCGGTCATGGCGAATACGCCCAGTTCGTTGACCGGACCGTAGCGGTTTTTCACCGCCCGCAGTACTCTTAACCGGCCACTGGGATCGCCCTCGAAATACAGCACGGTGTCGACCATGTGCTCCAGCACCCGCGGACCGGCAATTGCGCCTTCCTTGGTGACATGGCCGACCAGAAACAGGGCGGTGCCGGTGGCCTTGGCGAAACGCACCAGTTGCGCTGCGCTTTCGCGCACTTGCGCCACCGAACCTGGCGCGGATTGCAAGCGCTCGGTATAGACGGTCTGAATCGAGTCGATGACCATGACCTGGGGTTGTTCGATTTCAGCGGTCGCCAGAATGCGCTCAACATTGATCTCGGGCAACAGACGCAAGCGGTCGCGGGACAATTGCAGGCGCTGGGCGCGCAGACTGATCTGTTGAGGGGATTCCTCGCCGCTGACGTAGAGGGTGCGATCGCGTTGAGCCAGTACGGCTTGAACCTGCAATAGCAAGGTGGATTTACCAATGCCGGGATCGCCGCCAATTAGCGTTACCGAACCCTGCACCAGTCCGCCGCCCAGCACCCGGTCCAGTTCGCCATTGCCGCAGGACTGGCGGATTTCCGCCGCTGCGTCCACCTCAGCCAAATTACGGACTTCCCCCGCGGTTGCACCAGCGTAACCAACCGGCTTCATTCCAGCCTTGGTTGGCGGCGTGGCCACGGTCTCCTGGAGAGTGTTCCAGGCCCCGCAATCGCCACATTGACCGGACCATTTGCTGGCTTGCGCACCGCATTCGGCGCAAACGTAGATCGTTCGAGCTTTGCTCAATGTTCTGGTCCATGACTCAGTAATAAGTAAATGATCACGCTGAATGAACAGGTTAAAACCTATCTCATCCTGTAAATTTTCCCGGAATCAAAGTTCGTCGGTAAGCATTCAGACCCCCCTTCCTTTTGGTTGAGCGCCGTGGGACACTGAAGGCTGATTCGCGCCTCGTGACCGACCCGGTTACCGTGTTTTGATCCATCCATGCGCCTGAGTGATTATAACCTCCGACAGATTGATGATGCCTACATCCAGTCCTTGGATGTGGAGGGATTGCGCTATCTGTCGTCTCAGCTGCTCGCGGATCTGCACGAGGCACGGAAAGAGCTGAATTAAACGAAACGCCACTGTAAAATTTTCTGATAGCCCTTTGCTTCAAACGCCTTTTTGGGCCAGTGTAAGGATTTAAGCGAAATCGAAACTGGGGATAAAGGGTTACGAAATTTAAATAATTATTTTTATAAAAATCATTTACTTGAAAATATCTGTTTTGCCGAGGAAAAAGGATCACCTTAATCCTCATCACAATATCCGATGGTTCACCTTTTGGTGATAATGGAAATAAATCTCTATTATCAATGGCTTGTTTTTATAGTTCTGATTCTGCATGAATCCTTACACTAATCCTTTTTCCGCTTAAATCCGTGATCAGGCCCAAAAGCGCTGTAAAATTTTCTGACAAAACCGGCCCCGGCCTCAGGCGCACCAAGACCGCCTCTCCTTGCGCAAATGCCTCCAACCGGGGCTGCGCACTCCGTCAAAGCGCGCTACGATAAGCCATGAACCACGAAGACGACGCTTCGTACAAAACCTTGTTCGCCGCCCCGGAAGTGGTGCGCGACCTTATTCTCGGTTTCATCCCGGACACCTGGTTGCATCGCCTGGACTACCGCACCCTGGAACGGGTCTCGGGCAGCTACATCACCGACGATCTGCGTGATCGGGCGGATGACATCGTGTGGCGGGTGAAGGTGGACGGAGAATGGGTTTATCTCTACCTGCTGATCGAATTCCAGAGTACCGTCGACGCCTGGATGGCGGTGCGCATCATGACCTACGTCGGCTTGCTGTATCAGGATCTGATCCGGCAAAAGCAGGTGTTGCCCAAGCGGCGTCTGCCGCCGGTGCTGCCCATCGTGTTGTATAACGGTGATCGAAAATGGACCGCCAAGACCAACATCGCTGACCTGATCCCTAAGGTTCCGGGGTTAGTGGCCCAGTATCTGCCGCAGATGGAATATCTGCTGATTGACGAGCACCGCTACCCGGTCGCTGAACTGGCGAAGATGCAAAACCTGGTCGCGGCGGCGATGCGGTTTGAGCGCCCCGACCGCGCTGTTTCGTTGATCGAATTGATCGATCTGTTGAATGACTGGCTGGGAGAGAATCCCGAACTCAAGCGGATTTTTGCGATCTGGATTCGAGCAATGGTGCAGCGGCATAGCCAGAACCGCCTGGTGCTGCCGAAAGTGCGTGATTTGCAGGAGTTAAAGATGACGCTGACTGACCGGTTTGAAACATGGGCCCGCGAGTATGAGCAACAGGGTATCGAGAAAGGTATCGAGAAAGGCATCGAGAAGGGCATCGAGAAGGGCATCGAGAAGGGCATCGAGAAGGGCATCGAGAAGGGCATCGAGAAGGGCGAGGCTCTGCTGTTGCAGCGGTTGTTGGCGCGGCGTTTCGGCCCCTTGCCGAGCGAGTTAGTGGCGCGTATCGGCTCGGCCACGACGGAACAGCTTGAACAGTGGGGTGACCGCATTCTCGACGCCGCCAGCCTGGATGAGGTCTTTCACGCCTGAATGGCCCTCAACATGAGCCGAAAATAGCCTCAAACCTTGGGCATTCCCGCCGAAAGCCTGATCCGTCCTCCAAGCTCGCACTGAACAGCGATTGCTTCAATTCAGAGCCTCTGAAAAAACCGACTGCTTACCTCGGTTGCACTCATGAAAAAACCTGCAACACTCGCCCCCGATCCCGACTTCTCCCAACACACTCCGATGATGCAGCAATACCTGCGCATCAAGGCCGAGCATCCCAGCATTCTGCTGTTCTACCGCATGGGGGACTTCTACGAACTGTTCTACACCGACGCCCAGCACGCCGCCGAACTACTCAACATCACCCTCACCACCCGCGGCCAGTCCGCTGGCGCGCCCATCCCCATGGCCGGCGTCCCCTTCCACGCCGTGGAAAGCTACCTCGCCAAACTGGTTAAACTTGGCCAATCCGTGGCCATCTGCGAACAAATCGGCGATCCCGCCACCAGCAAGGGACCGGTCGAGCGCCGAGTCACGCGCATCGTCACCCCCGGCACCCTGACCGACGAAGCCCTGCTCGACGAGCACCGCGACAACCTGCTGGCTGCGCTGCATCAGGTCAAAAACACCTGGGGTCTGGCTCATCTAGACCTGAGCGGTGGACGGTTCACCGTCACCCAACTGCACAGCGAAACCGCCTTGCTCAGCGAGTTAGAGCGCTTGAAACCGGCAGAACTACTGATTCCCGAAGACTTCACCCCACCCGGCGTTTGGCGCGACCATCCCGGCCTGCGCCAGCAAGCGCCCTGGCATTTCGACCGGGACAGCGCAGCTCGGATGTTGTGCAACCAATTCGCCGTTCACAATCTCGATGGCTTCGGCTGCGCCGACCAACCGATCGCAGTCGCCGCCGCTGGTTGCCTGCTGCAATACGTCAAGGACACCCAACGGGCGGCGCTGCCACACCTCACCGGATTGCGCGTCGAACGCCACGAAGACAGTGTGATTCTCGACGCCGCCAGTCGGCGTAATCTGGAACTCGAATACAGTCTGAGCGGCACGCCGGAACACACGCTCCTCGGCATCCTTGACCGCTGCGTGACGCCGATGGGTGCGCGACTACTGCGGCGCTGGATACATCGGCCCCTGCGCGACCAGACCCTGCTGCGCCAGCGCCACGCCAGTCTCCGGCAACTGCTGGACAATGGCGGTTACGAATACCTGCGCGGCGTGCTCCGGGGAACTGGCGATGTCGAACGCATTCTAGCCCGGGTCGCCCTGAAATCGGCCCGGCCCCGCGATTTGACCACCCTGGCCGACGCGCTCGGTCGCCTGCCGGGTCTGCAACAGTTTCTGAAAGTCTGCGACGCGCCCCTGCTGCGGGAATTGGCCCAACGCGCTGGAACCCATCCCGAAATCTGCGATCTGTTGAACCGCGCCATTGTCCAAAATCCCCCGCAACTCATCCGCGATGGCGGCGTGATCGCGCTCGGTTATGATGCCGAACTGGACGAACTGCGTGGGCTAAGCGAGCGCGCCGATCAATACCTGATCGATCTCGAAGCCCGCGAACGCCAGCGCACCGGCATCACCAACCTCAAGGTCGGTTTCAACCGGGTGCATGGCTATTATATCGAAGTCAGCCGCACCCAAGCCCAGGCGGTGCCGCCAGATTACCATCGCCGACAGACCCTGAAAGGCGCAGAGCGCTACATCATCCCGGAATTGCAGGAATTCGAACACAAGGTGCTGCACGCCCAGGAACGGGCGCTGGCGCGGGAAAAGGCGCTGTATGACGGGTTGCTGGAACAATTGCGGATTCAATTGGCCGGTTTGCAGGCCAGCGCCGCCGCCCTAGCGGAACTGGATGTGCTGAGCAACCTGGCGGAACGCGCCGCCGCTTTGCAGTGGCATCCTCCAGAATTGGTGGACCAACCCGGTATCGCTATCACCACCGGACGGCATCCTGTCGTCGAACAGGTGCTAGACGAGCCGTTTGTCCCTAATGACTTGTATCTGGAACCGGAACAACGCCGGATGCTAATCGTTACGGGTCCAAATTTGGGGGGGAAGTCGACCTTCATGCGCCAGACCGCCCTGATCGTGTTGCTGACGCATCTGGGCAGCTTCGTCCCTGCCGAACGTGCGGTGATCGGCCCCATCGACCGCATTTTCACCCGCATCGGCGCCTCCGACGATCTGGCCGGCGGGCGCTCGACGTTTATGGTGGAAATGAGCGAAGCAGCCAACATCCTGCACAACGCCACACCGCACAGTCTGGTGCTGATCGACGAAATTGGACGCGGCACCAGCACCTTCGACGGTCTGGCGCTGGCTTGGGCCTGCGCCGCACACCTGGCCCGCACTGTGCGCGCTTTCACCCTGTTTGCGACCCATTACTTCGAGCTAACCCGCCTGCCGGACGAACAATCGGGCATCGCCAACATTCATCTGGACGCGGCGGAGCATGGCGACAGCATCGTGTTTCTGCATCGGGTGCAAGATGGACCAGCCAGCCGCAGCTATGGCCTGCAAGTCGCCGCCCTGGCGGGTGTGCCGCCCGTAGTGATTCAGCAGGCCCGCCAGCGCCTGCGACTGCTGGAGCGGCAAATGCTGCGCCGGGAATTACCCGCGCGCCCAGAAGTAAAGCCGCAATTGACCTTATTCGGCGCGGAGGTTCACCCAGTCGTTGCCGTGCTGGCCGATCTCGATCCCGAAATGCTGACTTCGGAACAGGCGATGGCGGAGTTGCAACGATTGAAGAGGTTGCTGGATTAGGTTGTGTTGACGTTCACAGGCGAAGAATGAAGTGAACGATGATCTGAGCGACTATACTTTTTCCAAATCCCGGCAAACCGCTGCCGGCCCCCGTTCAAGCCCGAGACAAGATCAAGACTATGAACCCATTGGTTGAAGTAAAAGTCCCCGACATCGGCGATTTCAAGGACGTACCGGTTATCGAAATATTCGTCAAGCCTGGCGACGCCATTAAGGTTGAAGACCCAATTATTACCCTGGAATCGGACAAAGCCAGCATGGAGGTGCCTTCCACGGTCGCCGGCAATGTCGCTGAGGTCAAGATCAAAATTGGCGACAAAGTGTCCGAGGGTTCGTTACTTATCACGGTGGAAGCCGCTGAAGCGGCTCCCAGTCCCGCTCCCGCCAGACAAGAGACATCTACGCCGGCTCCCAAACCCGCAGCCCCTGCGCCCGTTGCGGGCGTGTTCTCCGGCCAAGTTGACCTCGAATGTGAAATGCTGGTGCTGGGCGCGGGTCCCGGGGGTTACTCCGCTGCGTTCCGTTCCGCCGATCTCGGCATGAAGACTGTACTCGTGGAGCGCTATCCCAGCCTGGGCGGCGTGTGCCTGAACGTCGGCTGCATTCCCTCCAAGGCGCTGCTGCACGTTGCGGCGGTCATGGACGAAGTAGCGCATTTTGCGGATCTAGGCGTGTCGTTTGGCGCACCGACCGTCGATCTTGACAAACTGCGCGCGCACAAAGCCAAGGTTGTTAGCAAATTGACGGGCGGCTTAGCCGGCATGGCCAAGGCGCGCAAGGTAGAAACCGTGCGCGGTTATGGTCACTTCCTCGACCCCCATCACCTGGAAGTTGAACTGACGACCGGCGCCGGTCAGGACAAGACCGGCGATAAAAAGATTATCCGTTTTCAGAACTGCATTATCGCCGCTGGTAGCCAGGCCGTGCATTTACCCTTCATTCCCGACGACCCGCGCATTGTCGACTCCACTGGCGCGCTCGAACTGCCCTTCATTCCGAAACGGATGCTGGTGCTGGGCGGCGGCATCATCGGGCTGGAGATGGCCACGGTCTATTCGACGCTAGGCGCGCGTATCGAAGTCGTCGAAATGCTGGATGCACTCATGCAAGGGCCGGATCGCGATTTGGTCAAAGTGTGGGAGAAGAAGAATGCCGCACGCTTTGACAAGATTATGCTAAAAACTAAAACGGTCGCGGTCGAGGCCAAGCCCGAAGGACTGCTCGTTACCTTTGAAGGCGACCATGCACCCGCCGAGCCGCAGTTATATGACCTGATTCTGCAATCGGCTGGCAGGACGCCCAATGGCAACAAGATTAGCGCCGATAAGGCGGGCGTTGCCGTCACAGACCGAGGTTTCATCAACGTGGACAAACAGATGCGCACCGATGTGCCGCACATCTTCGCCATTGGCGACATCGTTGGTCAACCGATGCTGGCCCACAAAGCCGTGCATGAGGCGCACGTCGCCGCTGAAGCTGCCGCTGGCCAGAAGAGCTTCTTCGACGCCCGAGTCATTCCTGGCGTGGCCTACACCGATCCCGAAGTGGCCTGGGTCGGTCTGACCGAAGCGGAAGCCAAACAGCAAGGCTGCAAGGTTGGCGTCGGTAAATTCCCCTGGGCGGCCTCCGGACGCGCCATCGCCAATACCCGCGACGAAGGGTTTACCAAGCTGATTTTCGATGAGGAAACCCATCGCATTATTGGCGGCGGCATCGTTGGCACACATGCCGGCGATCTGATTAGCGAGTTGGCGCTGGCGATTGAAATGGGCTGTGATCCGGTCGATATCGGCAAGACCATCCATCCTCATCCGACGCTGGGTGAGTCGGTGGGCATGGCCGCCGAAGTCTTCGAGGGCGTTTGTACGGACTTGCCGCCCATGCGGAAACGGTGAATCGTGATTTGTAGGCGTCGACTTGCTGGCGATTTTACGAATGATTGCCAGCAGGCCGGTTCCTACAGTCAGTAGAATTGCGCATTCCCCCCGCCCGTTTGCGTGAGAAGGGTTGCGGGAAACGGCGAATCACTACCGGCCACGGCATCGCTAGCCGCGCCGTGGTGATGAACAAACTGTTGCAACAGAAATTCCTCATCACACGGCGTCAGATCAAAGCGCAAACTGGCCTGTTCAACGGTGGCGAGGGTGCAATGCCCCTGCTCGGCGATCCATTGAAACGCATGGCGTAAAGCCTCACCTTGGGGAATCAGTGGTCTTAGCATGACGATGTCCATCCTCATAACTTTAGTTCTTCTGTAGACCCCAAATAGCCAGATTTATTTCATGGAAATATTTAACCTGGACTCTCTAAGCCAGCTTTCGATACTTGATCCGGTGCGGTTGATCCGCTTCCACGCCCAACCGTCGCTTGCGGTCGGCTTCATAATCCGCGTAGTTGCCTTCAAACCACACCACCTGGGAATCGCCTTCAAACGCCAGGATATGGGTAGCCACGCGGTCCAGGAACCATCGGTCATGGGAAATAATCACCGCGCATCCGGCAAACGCCAATAGCGCCTCTTCGAGCGCACGCAACGTCTCCACATCCAGGTCGTTGGTCGGTTCGTCCAACAGCAACACATTACCGCCGCTCTTCAACAACTTGGCCAGATGCACCCGGTTGCGTTCACCACCCGACAGATCCTTAACGAACTTTTGCTGGTCGGGTCCCCTGAAGTTGAAACGCCCCACATAAGCCCGGGAATTCGTCTGATAACTACCGATAGCAATCACATCCAGTTCATCAGAGATTTCCTGCCAGACCGTCTTATTCGGCGCCAGACTATCCCGCGATTGATCGACATAGGCCAGCTTCACGGTATCGCCAATCCGCAGTGTTCCACTGTCGGGTTGCTCTTGTCCAACCAGCATCCGAAATAGGGTGGTTTTACCTGCGCCGTTAGGGCCGATAACGCCGACGATGCCGCCCTTGGGCAGATTGAAGTCCAGATCCTCAATCAGTAACCGGTCGCCAAAACCCTTGCGCAAGTGCGTCGCCTCGATGACCAAATCACCCAAGCGCGGCCCCGGTGGAATATAGAGTTCCTGGGTTTCGTTGCGCTTTTGAAATTCCTGCGACTCCAGATCCTCAAAGCGGGCGACGCGCGCCTTACTCTTGGCGTGGCGACCCTTGGGATTGGCGCGCACCCATTCCAGCTCGGCTTTCATTGCCTTGATATGCGCCGTTTCCTGCTTCTCCTCGATCTCCAGACGCTTCTCCTTCTGATCCAGCCAGGACGAGTAGTTGCCTTCCCAGGGAATGCCGCGACCTCGATCCAGTTCCAGAATCCAGCCGGCGACATTGTCCAGGAAATAACGATCATGGGTCACGGCCACTACAGTACCAGGATATTCCTGGAGGAAACGCTCCAGCCAAGCCACGGATTCAGCGTCAAGGTGATTGGTCGGTTCGTCCAGCAACAACATGTCGGGTTTGGACAGTAACAATCGGCACAACGCGACCCGGCGTCGTTCACCACCGGAGAGTTGGGCGACATCCGCATCCCAGGGCGGCAGGCGCAGCGCATCCGCAGCGACGTCCAGAGTGCGGTCCAGGTTATGACCATCCGTTGTTTGCAGGTAGGCTTCAAGATCCGCCTGTTCAGCCGCTAACTTGTCAAAGTCAGCATCGGGGTCCGCATAAGCAGCGTAGACTTCATCAAGCCGGGCTTGCGCGGCCTTGATGGGCGCAACCGCTTCCTCGACATTACCGCGCACATCCTTGGCAGTATCCAGGTGCGGCTCCTGCGGCAGAAACCCGATGTGGATGCCCGGCTGGGGGCGAGCCTCGCCGAGAATATCAGTATCGACGCCGGCCATAATCCGCAGCAGGGTGGATTTACCGGAACCGTTCAGGCCCAGAACGCCAATTTTGGCGCCGGGGAAGAAGGACAGCGAAATGTCCTTGAGGATTTCCCGCTTGGGCGGTACGAGCTTGCCCACGCGGTTCATGGTGTAGATGTATTGGGCCATGCGATCTCATTGTCGGGTGAGTGGAACGAAAATGGCGGTCAATCTAACCATTGATTGCCCCGGCGTAAAGGGAAAGCTATAGCCTTGTTTGCTGATAGCCTCACATTCCAGAATTCCCCTCCTTTTCAAGAAAGAGGGATGGCGCGAAGCGCCGGGGTAGTTTGGAATGCGGGCTAATCAGGTTGCGAGACCATAACCCCCACTTAGATTTCTGTCGCACAACCTGTGTGCTAAAAACCGCAGAAAAAAGCCAGTTTTTTGCTATAATAAACATAAAACAGTGGAAGTTCTTTACCCTTGGGACAAGATGCCTAAACAGTGTTTCGACTTTAGTAACTTAATGGAAAGTCCAAAGGAGGACGATATGTTTAGGGGAGTCGCAGGTACGTTGTTAGTCATCCTTTTCGCTATGATGGGATTAGCCTACGCAGCTGAACGGGGTACGCCAGAAGAAGCGAAGATGATGGTGGAAAAAGCCGTGGTTTACCTGAACGAGCAAGGCAAGGATCAGGCCTTAGCCGAGTTCAACAAACCTGATGGCTTGTTCGTTAAGGGCGATCTCTATGTTTTCGCCTACAACATGGATGGCGTGATGGTCGGCCACCCTAACCCCAAGTTGATCGGGGTAAACCTGCTGGACAAAACCGATAGCAAGGGGAAACTGTTCCGCAAGGAAATCAACGAGCTTGCAAAAACCAAGGGATCAGGATGGGTGGATTACACTTATCTAAATCCGGTAAGCAAGCAGGAAGAGCCGAAAACAACCTACATTCAGAGAGTAGATGACCTTATCATCTGTTGCGGTGCGTATAAGTTGCCTGCTCAGAATCAGTGAGATCATAAAGGGCGGAATAGTCAAAGACGTTTATTCGAGCTGATTCCGCCCTTTGCAGACCCGCTAGGTCTCGCGCGCGGGGGAGAGAGTGGAGCCGAAACAGCTAATCCGCTTTTTCAATAATGCGCCGGTAGAGTTTGGCGGATCGCATCTCCAGGTCCGCAGTCAAATCAGCGCGTTGGGAACAACCCGGCGGACATTTCGCCAAGTGCTTCCGCGCCGCCGCGTACAATGCCTCACTCTTTTGCTTTGGGTCGCTCAAATCCGGATGCGTCAGGGTAGCGGACGCCCACGGGTATAGGGGATCGCGATCAAAGCCAGCGCCCAGCACGAACACAAGCGACAAATAGATCATCGCGCCACGTTCGGTGGTCAAATCGTGTTGCTTAGCGGTGGCATAGCCGTGACGCACCAAATTGCGCAGGATGTCGTCACCCAGCGCTTGATATTTTTGCGGCGCCAACGCTTGCAATAGCAACAACAAGCGGTGACCAATGCTGGGCGCTTCCGGCAGGCTTTCGAACACTTGCGGTTGCTGAAACAGGCCGATGGTTTGGCGCAAATACTCATTTTCCGGACCGACCATCGAATCAAGCAGCGTCATCGCCTGATCGTAAATCGGCGCCATGCGCACCAGCGCCGTTTCCGGCGCCTGATCCTTGAGCAACTCCTCGACCCAGGGCAATTGGGGGTCTGCATCGAAATGGCTACCCAACAGAAACATCAGGCTGACGTAAAGATAAATATCGCGCTCGGAAATCAGTTGATAGCGCTCGGCCCGCTCCAAACACAGGCGAATGACCGCGCGCGTCCCATCATCGCCCAGGATCTCGCAATGTTTGGGAAAAAATTTTTGCAGATGCTCATGCACCCGGCTGGCGAAATTCTTGACGACGGCCTGCTCGAACACCGCCATTTGCTCTTGACGGATCATTAACATGGTTCGATTCCTCTGCTCCCTCTGACTACATCAAGGCGACGGATTCGCTGCCAAGCTGTTCGCCATCCAGCGAGAATCTTAACAGAATACCTGGTTCCTCGCTCTCGACCAGATAGCGCAATACCGGGCCAAACACCGTCCGTAATTCCTTGGCGTTACATGTTGGCAGATAGATGCGCAGCACCCGGGGATCGTAATAACGGAATTCCAGGGGTTCGAGTTCCGGCCCGTAGACCTTCAGAAATGAGCGCAAATGATCGCGCAGGGTGCGCAAATTGACCCGGCTGACCACGAAAATCCCCCAATGACGACCCCAGCCTTCTTCCAGCACCCATTCGGCAAATGGCGTGTCCGGCTTGAACACTGCCAGATAGGGAGCAACCTGAGCTACATCCGGCTCCAGTTCACCGGGAAACAGACAAACGGACTCAACACGCAAACGATCCAGCATTTGCGGCAGGTTCGGCGCTGATGCGCCATCCAGCACGGCGTAGACCGTGGTCTCGGGTAGAGTAAACAAATGCTCTTGTAAGTTATTCATGGAAACCGCATCGGGCATGGTCTGTGCTTCGGACAGTGGATTTCGCTGCGTTCATCCACCCTGCAAATCTACAAATCTACCGCTGAGTGCGCTGCTGCTCCTCAGCACGCTGCTGTTCCTGCGTCCGTTGCTGCTCTTCCTGGGTGCGTTGTTGTTCCTGCGTCCGCTGCTGCTCCTGCGTCCGCTGTTGATCCTGAGTGTGTTGCTGCTCTTGAGCGGGCTGCTGTTCCTGCGTTTCCTCGGTGGTCTGGGTGAATGGCGCACCCGACTGGGCGGCGCTTTTTTGCACTTTGGCTTGTGGCGCCTGATAGCCGCCCACGGTAACGGAATCCAGGGATTGAGCGGCTGGCGCTTGCACCGGATTCGCCTCGGCGCTGGTTACTTCACCAGCTTGATCGTCCGCGGCTTCTTGCGGTGCGGTCGGTGCGGTCGGCGCATCTGGGGAACTGCCTGAACCGGAGCCTGCCGAACCGCTGCCGCTGTTGATCATCACCATAGGGCTACCCGCGATTTGCACCATGGGCGCGCCGCTGATGGTAATGCCGGTTGGGCCAAGGTCAATAAAACTGGCACCGGCTTTGATCGTCAACTGCATCCCGGCTTCGATCACCACCTTCATTCCGGCCTTGAGATGGATCTCCATGCCGGCATCCAGGGCATGATTCTGCCCCACCTTCTCCTGCTGGTTCATGCCCACCTTGAGCGACAGAGTACCATCAATCTTCTGGTTGCAATTACCAACGACCTGTTGATGTTTCTCGCCAGCCACCTTTTCATACTGATCTCCTGCGCCGCCATCGCCGGATTTAACGATGAGATGTTTTTCACCTTCAACCTGCTCAAACTGTTTTTTCTTGACGATCAGGTGTCGCTCGCTGCCGATCCATTCCCGGGCATCGTTCTTGATGCGAATATCCTCGTCGCGCTCGCCATGCAGAAAGATTTGCTCCTTGCCCTTGTCATCCTCGAAACGGAATTCGTTGAATCCGTCCCCGCCCTTGCTGGAAAGGCTCTTGAGCGTGGACATGGTTTTCTTGTCCGGCAGGGTATACGGCGGAAGGTTAGCGCCGTTGTAGACCCGGCCAGTGATGATCGGTAAATTGGGATTACCCTCCAGGAAATCGACGATCACCTCCTGGCCAATGCGCGGCAGATACAGCGCGCCCCACTTCTTGCCTGCCCAACTCTGGGCGACCCGAATCCAGCAGGAGCTTTTTTCGTCGGCGCTGTCATGCCGATCCCAATGGAAATGGCATTTCACTCGCCCATACTGGTCGGTATAAATCTCCTCGCCGCTGGGACCAACCACGATAGCGGTTTGCGGCCCCTGCACCACCGGCTTGGGCGTAATGCGCGGCGCGCGATAGGGTTGCTGAGCGTCAATCGCAGTAATCCGAACCTGATAAGGCTTGCCGACCCATTCCGGATTGGGAATGGATTCATAGGGATCGGATTGCATCTCGTAACTGGCGCTTACCACCAGATACTGGCGATTCTGATCCTGGCGTCCGGAGTTGGTCAGGCTGAACAGATAGCCGGTAGCGACCCCGCGCGCCACGCCCAGCCCTTGCAGAATCTCATGTTGCGCCAGCAACTCCTGCAGGCGAATCTTGGTGTAATTATCGCCATCGCCGGGATCGGTGTACTCGCCGGGGTAATCGTAAACTTCGAACTTGGCCATCGCATGACTCTTGGGCATGGAGACCACCTTGCGCAACGGCTTGGTCGGTTCGGTAAAGTCGAAGTCGTTCAGGGAATATCCCCCGGGTTGCACCTGCTTTTGCATGGTCCATTCATAAATATGATCGCGTTCCTTCCACTGCATGACGTCGGGTGGATAGTAAGGCACCTCGTCGTAATTCGGAAACGCGCCGTGTGCGCTGTAGTCATCAGCCAGCACCATAAGATGCTTACCGTTTTCGTGCTTGAAGTAGTAGTAAATCCCAGCCTGTTCCATTAACCGGCTGACGAAATTGAAATCCGTTTCCCGATACTGCACGCAGTATTCCAGCGTCGGATACGAACCGCTGAGGGACTTCTTGAAATCCGTGAAGCCCTGTTCCTGGAAAATCGCCTCGATGATCTGCGGAATGGTCTTGTCCTGGAAAATCCGACAATCTGAAGTACGGGTCAGGAACCATAGCCAGGGGCTAAGGGTGGCCCGATACGCCCCATAGCGCATACCCCGCATGCCCAGGTAGCTAAAGCGGGTGACGAAACCGTTGAAGTAGCGGGTTCCGCTACCGCGCGCTTCCGGCAACTGCATGCGCACCGTCATGTTCTTGCCGAGCACTTCCGTTAATTCAATATCGGTGCGCTCGCTGAGCATCTCCAACTCATACTCGAACAACCGTCCGAGTTGCTCGGTCGCAATCATGCGATAGAAAAGCAGAACATCCTCGCCGAGCGGGGTGTTGACCGCGAATATCCGGTGTTTTTGCGTGGCAGACATGGTTCCAGACTCCAAAAGGGAGTAGCGCTTGTCAAGATTGCAGGGGGTTACCAGGAGCCACCCCAAGCGCAACTGAATGAATATGAGTTTAGCAGCAAATTCTGGTCGGGAAGTTGCCCTCAAAGGGGTAAAATGCAGTTAGACTTACTGATCGTTCTGTATTTTCCTGATGGGGGAACAAAAACCATGCCAGGTCGAATGGAATTCCAGTTTAACGTACCCAAATCCAGAATAAACTCGCCGACCCGCCGGAATCCAGCGACGCCATTACACATCCTGATCATGGCCGATTTTAGCGCCCGCGCCCATCGGGAAGCGCCCGGTCCGCTGATCGATCTGGCCAACCGCCCCCTGTTGGCGGTCGATGTAGACAATCTGGATGCAGTGATGGCCCGGTTGGCGCCGAAACTGCGGCTGACGCCAACGCTCGATCACGGCGCGGCGTTGACCATTGGGTTCAACCAACTCGATGATTTTCACCCCGACGCGCTTTACCAGCGGTTGGATGTGTTTCAAGCGTTGCGCCGAACCCGCGCCCGGTTGTTGAACCCGGCCAGTTTTGCCCAGGCCGTCGCCGAATTGACCCCCTCGCCGCCCATCGGGACCATCCAGAATGAGCCAGCGCCGACCGAGGGCGAGGCCGAATTGCTAGAACGGTTACTGGGACAAGCGCCGACGCAACCGGTGGCGGCGCGACCTACTGACGCAGGCGCAGCCGCCATTCAATCCCTGGTGCAAGCGATTGTGCAACCGCACATCGTCCATACCGACGCACGACAACCCGCCTGGGTCGCAGCGGTGGATGCGACGATTGGCGATCAGCTGCGCATGATCCTGCATCAACCGGCGTTCCAGGCCCTGGAAGCGACCTGGCGCAGCTTACAGGGCTTGATCGCTGATCTGGACAGCGATGCAGTGCGCGTCTCCCTGCTTGACGTTACCCGACAGGAATTACTGACCGATCTGCGCAGCGCCGGCGGCGATCCAAAAGCCACCAGCCTTTATACTCTGCTGATCGACCAGGGTGCGCGGATGCCAGATGGACCATCCTGGTCGCTGCTGGTCGGCGACTACCGCTTCGCCGCCGGCCCGGAAGACATCGCCCTGCTGGCAGCCCTGGGTTCATTGGCCGCTCACGCCGGCGGCTCCTTTTTGGCCGAGGCCGCCCCGGAATTACTTGGCGCAGACTCGGCGGCGGCGCTGACTGACCCAGGGCAGTGGGAAACGTTGGATACTGGCCAGGAAGAGAATTGGCAGGCCCTGCGGCGTTGCGAGATAGCTTCCTGGCTAGGGTTGGCCTTGCCACGAGTCTTGTTGCGGCTGCCCTATGGTCGCAAGACCGATGCGCTGGAACATATCGAATTCGAGGAAATGCCCGGCGGTCGCGATGCTGAGGCCTATCTGTGGGGCAATCCAGCTTTCGTCTGCGCGCGACTGATTGCCGCAGCGTTCGTGGAAAGGGGTTGGGACTTCAGTCCAGGCGATGTGCTGGAATTGGACGATCTACCGGCGCATATCTACGAAGAGGCAGGTGAACGGGTCATGCAACCGGCGACCGAGGCGCTGCTGGGCGAACGGGCGATGCAAGCGACGCTGGCCAGGGGACTCATGCCGCTCCTGGGGCATCGCCAGCGCAACACGGTCCGGCTGGCGCGCTTTCAATCGCTGGCGGAACCAGCCACGGTTCTAGCCGGGACCTGGGGTTGAAGTCTTGCAAGGAGTACGTTCTTGACATCCTCCCCTCCCTGAAAGCAGGGCTGTTAAATTCTGTCGAGACCGTCTAAAACCCAATAAACGACCCCGCAGCAAGCTACGGGGTATTTAACAGACGATACCTCGCAGCAAGCTGCGGGGTATGTATCCCGAACGGCAATCAATGAGCCATGCTTTAAGCTATAGTTTTTCACAGTAATATCCGGACCAACAGTTTTCCCTCTCCTTGGCCGGGCTAGCCTGGACTCCGCTATGCCCCATCCTGGCTACACATTCCTGTGCATTCCCCAATCACGAATCTGGATAGTTAATCTTGTGCCAGAGTATCAAGCCATTATAAACCTCGCCATGTCTTTCATCTACCTTGCTTCCGCATCGCCGCGTCGCCGCGAACTGTTGCGCCAGATTGGCATAGCTTATCGTCTGTTGCGGGTCGAAGTGGACGAGATGCCGCGGCTCGAAGAATGCGCCCATGATTATGTCGCTCGCCTAGCGCGGGCCAAGGCACAAACCGGCGCGCAAATCCTGGGACGCAGAAAGTTGGCGCCGGTGCTGGGTGCAGATACATCAGTAGTCAGCGACGGGACGATTCTCGGCAAGCCGCGTGACCGGGAGGAGGGCTTGGCCATGCTGGCGCGCCTGTCCGGTTGCGAACATCGGGTTTTGAGCGCGGTGGCCCTGGCAACCCCAACGCGAATCGCGGTCAAAATCCAGGAGAGCCGGGTCCGTTTTCGCGAATTGACCCACGCCGAATGCGTGGCCTACTGGGAAACCGGCGAACCTTGCGATAAAGCTGGCGGCTATGGCATCCAGGGTCGCGCGGCAATGTTCATTGCGGAACTGCGCGGCAGTTACTCTGGAGTGATGGGCCTGCCACTGTTTGAAACCGCGGAATTGCTGCGCGAATTCGACCTGATTTTCTGAAACCATCCAACTTTAAATTTTAAATGGAACCCGCGGTATGACCACACGCGCCGAAGGCGGCACGGGCGACGAAATTCTGATCAACATCACCCCTCGCGAAACCCGGGTTGCGGTGGTAGAGAACGGCGTCCTCCAGGAAATTTTAATCGAACGAGCAGGCCGGCGCGGCTTGGTCGGTAACATTTATAAGGGCCGGGTCGCTCGGGTGCTGCCAGGCATGGAAGCCGCGTTTGTGGATATCGGCCTGGAACGGGCTGCATTTCTGCACGTCTCCGATATCCGTCCCGAATGCCGGTTTGAATCCTGTCTTCCTGATACTCCCCCTCACCTTGCTGGAGGCGCGGCTATGCCGGTGATTACCGACTTGGTGCGCGAGGGTCAGGAATTAGTGGTGCAGGTGATCAAGGACCCGATCGGCACCAAGGGCGCGCGGTTGACTACCCACATCACATTGCCATCCCGGTTCCTGGTATTCCTGGCTGATTCCGACGTGGCGGGCGTATCCGTCAAAATCGACGGCGAACGCGAACGGCAACGTTTGAAGGAGGTCGTCAATGCCTTCCGCGCCGAGTTTGGCGGCGGCTATATCGTGCGCACCGCGGCGGAAGGCATAGAGGCTTGGGCATTGCGCGCCGATATGCAATTCCTGCAACGCTTGTGGAGCTCCATTCAGGATCGGATCCGCGAAACCAGCGGTATCATGACATTGTATGAAGATCTACCGCTGGTGCTGCGGGTGCTGCGTGATTTTGTCGGCGATAATGTGGAAAAGGTGCGGATCGATTCGCGCGAAACCAGTCAACGCATGTTGCAATTCGCTGAAAAATTCGTTCCAGAAATGGTCTCGCGCCTGGAACATTACCCCGGCGAACGGCCGATTTTCGAATTGTATGGCATCGACGATGAAATTCAGCGAGCGCTTGGCAAAAAAGTTCACTTGAAGTCAGGTGGTTATCTGGTGGTCGATCAAACCGAGGCCATGACCACGATTGACGTAAATACCGGCGCTTATGTCGGACATCGCAATCTGGAAGAGACGATTTTCAAGACCAACTTGGAAGCCGCGGCGGCAATCGCTCGACAGCTGCGGCTGCGTAACTTGGGTGGGATTATTATTCTGGATTTCATTGACATGGCTAGCGAAGAACACCGCCAGGCTGTGCTGAAGGCGCTGGAAAAACATCTGGAAAAGGATCGCGCCAAAAGTCATATTTCCCAAGTCTCGCCTCTGGGGTTAGTGGAAATGACGCGCAAGCGCACCCGCGAGAGTCTGGGACAGATTCTATGTGAGCCATGTCCGCTGTGCGATGGACGCGGTTCCATTAAGACGGCAGAGACGGTGTGCTATGAAATTTTCCGTGAACTGTTGCGCGAGGCCCGCCAATACTCGCCGCGCCAGTTCGTGGTGCTGGCCGCGCCGGATGTGGTGGATGTGATGCTGGATCAGGAATCACACAGCGTGGCGCAACTGGAAGCATTTATTGATATACCTATCAAGTTTCAAGCGGAAGTGCTGTATACCCGTGAGCAATATGATGTAGTGTTAATGTGATCTTTGAAATAGCATTCGTCGATTTTGGTCCCGTTTGAACGCTCGTCCCTGGTCATTAAACAAATGGCAGTGCTGAGTGGCCAGGCCCAGCGTGAGGTGATCGCCCATTCTGGCCAACGTGTCGCCTTCCTAACGCACGGTGACCAGGGTTCTCGATCCCAGAGAAAGAAAGATTCGCCTAAATGCTCGACAAAGGCGACCTCAGTCTGGACACTGCTATCCGCGCCGGTCCCCAGCATCACATGTTCTGGGCGACGGCGTCTATGACCTAATCTCAGGACACCCACAAACTGGTCTACGCCTTCACCCGTAGCTGGAAGAACGACCGCCTGCTGGTGGTTCTGAACTTCAGTGCCGAACGGCCCGTCTTCGCTCCTTCTGGCGATCTCGACTTCCAAGGGAATGAGTTGTTAGTCGCTAACTATCCGGTGGATGCCGGGGAAGACATCCGCCGGCTATCCTGCGGCCTTACGAAGCGCGTGTCCACCGCCTGTGCTAAGTTCCGGCGGACGGTGTTCGTTTTTTTCGAAGATCAGATGATAAATCTAAAATAGCAACCATAATTTTATTATGGAAAGTGATGAACTAATTATTGCAAATTAATAATATTAATTGACAAAAAAATTTGCTAAAACAAATGCTTGAGTGATAATTCCATTGTTGTAGCCTGATAAGCCACTGTGAGGAGCAACCCATGAAAACCTATAAACCCGCCACTCTCTTCGTTTCCATAGCATTTGGCGTGGCGCTGGTCAGCGCCAATGAGGTCCATGCCGCGACCCTTTCAATCTCCTGCGGCGCGGTCGGGCAGGAACTGGAATTTTGCAAGACCGGCGCCGAGGCCTGGGCGAAGAAAACCGGTAACGAGGTCAATCTTATTTCGACGCCCAATTCGGCCACGGAACGCCTGGCGCTGTACCAGCAACTGCTAGCGGCGGGCGCCTCCGATGTAGATGTCTTTCAGATC
>Ga0116151_10000240_pt1 | contig 48729 bp, 43 predicted proteins | sample AD_UKC117_MetaG_FD_89893 | JGI IMG/M metagenome (GOLD analysis project Ga0116151, IMG submission 89893) | Active sludge microbial communities of municipal wastewater-treating anaerobic digesters from Hong Kong - AD_UKC117_MetaG | ecosystem: Engineered > Bioreactor > Anaerobic > Digestate...
GGTTTATTTTTGCCTTGCTAAGGTATGAAAAAATGTTTTTGGAATGGATGTTATTAGTTGGGTCCGACAACTACCGGGAGGTTGGTATCTTTTGTTGGTTGGATGGCTTCCTACATTGAATATACCTGAACGGCATGCAGGGCTACGGAGTGCGAAGGAAAAATGGTTCTGCTTGATATTTTGATTGAGAGGGCGGGTTTATACCTAAATCCTGGAGATTTTGACACCAGGAAGCGTAGTCGTGAGACTACGGTTAGTTAGGGGATTGGATACTTTCTTCTGGTGTTTAGAATGCAGATCATGCAGATAGAGGATTGATAGATTTTAAGGAAAAGCTGGATAGGTGATGGATTTTAAATCCATTGATAGTTTGTTCCGGATTACAAATCCGGAACAGCAGGGTGTGATGAGACGAAGAGGGAATGATGATTCGGGCGTGTCATGTAAACCGGTTTGAACACAGGTGTTGATTTTTTGCTTTAAGGTTGTTAATACTTCATTTAATCTTGTTTCGTATTCACCGGGACGGGTAATTGATTTTTTCATTGCCATGGGTTTGTGTTTTATAATTAGGCCGGGTATTGTACGGTGGTGCTGGGGATGGGTTGCATTTCTCCTGCGCTTAGGCTTCGGAGAACGAGGGAAATCTAAGGCCGCGAATTAAATGCTTTGCATTTATTGGGTTGTCGGCAGTGGTTATGATTACTTAATGTCCGCAGCTGGAACGCTACGGATAACGTGGGGGCAGAATTGGATAAGTGAAATTGCATTTCAAATGCCGGAATAGATTTCATCCTCGTAGGCCTGCTCACCGTTGGAATTTTGTTAAATGGTGGAATGTTGGAAATACTGATGAATAGAGTAATGTAGTGAGAAATAATTGAAATAATTAAAGTGTTTCCTACACTATTATTATCTGCCTAAAACATAAATAAGTGGATTATTATGACTTGTTATGCATTTCTCACTCTTTAACCAAAGTACGAAATCTTATTACGTTTTCTTGACTTGAACTAATGAACAAGAGATATGTGAGTAATCTACGAGTAGCAATACACCAAATGATCAATAGATAAAATGCTATTTTACATATTAGCGAAAAATATGAGAGTAAAAGTAAAATAGTATTATAAAGATAAATATTATTGGAATAAAAATAATCTTTATTACTAGAATACTGTAGACTGTCCATTATAGGATACAATATTTGTATAATTGCATACAAATACAATATGGAAATTATTGCTATGGGCGGATTTAAAATCCTACTATCTAATCTACCTACAAATAATGCAATCACTAATCCAGAAAATAATCCGGGGAAAAAATGAAGAAGATGTTGTAAAGTTTTATCACTAGAATCTATGAGGAAAAAAGTAGATATTACATCAAAACATGAATATATAATAATTAAAGTAATCGAGAAGATAAATGATCTGGACGCAAAAATGCTTTTGTGCGATTGAAACGCAATCAATAGATAAGCTACATAAAGTGCAATTGTGGAAAGATTATTAAGAAAATTGTAAATAGGTCTTAGAATAACAAAGTGTTCAGAGATATTAAGATTTAAACTTATAAAATTTATAGCATATGTTAAAGCCCAAACTAATAGTATAAATTCCCACAATTTTGCAATTTTATATACTATGGATTCAGATTTATATAATAATTCTTTAGCTTGATCTTTAGATTCAACTCCAAATAAATCATGTAAATTAACTGAAGTGTTTATCTTGCTTATTCTTATATATTTACTAACACCGAAAATAAATAACAGAATAAAGACACCAGTTCCGATTGCTAAAAATATTTTATAATTTAAAAGATATGAATGTGTTAACTCTAAGTTTCTATATATTTCAAAAAGTTGTTCAAATATTAAAACAAAAGATGCAATAAGTCCGATTATCACAGGAATTGAAATAATCCTTTGAGATTTTATCCATTTTAGAATAGACCTATTAAGCATAGTTTATATAGTTAATTTAGTTTAGAAAAATTTCTTTTTAGCGGATAATGTACATCGCCTTCATAAGATATAACTAATTCTTCTTCACTAATAATTCTTTTATTTGTCCAAATTTTTATTGAAACTTCACCAAATTGGTGCAGGTTTCCAAGCTTATAGTGGTTTGTATATTTTTCAATTGTCACGTTACCCAAGAGATCAGTAAATTCAATAATTCCATGACTATCTGATATAGTAATAGTCATATTATCTGCTTGCAATTTACCTTCATTTAAAATCCTGATTGATATAACAAATTTTGATGATAGAATATCTTCTAATATTACCAATTCATTTGATTTAATATTACAATCTCCAAAAAGACTATTTATATTGGAATCTGATAAATTTGGTGAGACGTTTCTTGTTAAAGTTGTATTAGTTAATAGAATAACTTTCGGTGAATTTAAGTTTTGTATAATTTGCTGTGACATCAAAATAAATGATACTATACCAATTATTGAAGCACTAATATATCTCAATACTTTAAATAGTATTACTCTGCTAATTTTGACTTGATGCCGTGTCAAATCCACCTTAGTTCTTTACTTATTAATCAATTTTCAATTATTCAAATTTTCTAAGATCGTGATATTGATAGATTAAATTGAATAAATTGTTATTTCAATAATAGAACCAAAAGTAGCTAATAAATTCGATATTCAATTAAATATGCACAACTATTTAGACAGGCTTAGGGACGGGGTTATTGCTTGCGCCAGTTGGGCGCGGTGGCCGTAGTTTCAGACTCGCGCTATTGGGGGGATTTGTGAAATGGCATTTCAAATGCTGGAATAGATTTCATCCTCGTTGGCCTGCTTACGGGCCTGACTAAAACGAGGACGAGTTGAGGCGGCTGGTTTTGCGCGACTTGGCAATATGTATGGCTTTTAGGGTAGGCATTTATTCTAATAACTTTTTTATTCTTGCCTTAATGTTCTCATATGTAGATGAAAGTCTATTTTTAGCTAAGTCTGTCAACAATGCAGTATGAGCTATAGCGTCTCGAATTGGTTTATATTCTTTAGCATCTCTTGACAATCCTGCGCTTTTAATGGGGTCAACTTTATCTGTCAAATTTGCTAGACCGTCCATTGATAGGAAAGTCAAATCGCTATTGCTTTGCCTTAATTCAATGCTAAGATTTGCATTTCCTTTATTTCTATTTTCTGCTTCTTTCCATTTTTCTATTTCCTTATCAGCCTCTTGTGTAAGAGTTATTGATTTTTCTTCAATAAACTTCCTTAGAAGGTTTTCAGAAACAAAGCATTCACTATATGAAGTAAAATTAAATTGAGCATCATTGCTTAATGAATTAATCCATTCTTCTACCTTACTTCTTTGAGGTGATGTTTTAGGTGGAACAAACTCATCTGAAACAGTAATAAAGAGTTCTTTGGATTTTCTTTCCTTTTTAGTAATTCGAGTGTTTTCAGAATCCCCTTCTTGATTTCTTTCAACTCTCCAAATGTCCCAATCTTCAATAATAACTCTTATAATATTGTCCTTTAGTTCTTTGAGTAATGATTGAAATTCAGGGTCATCAGATATTACACCCTCTCTGCTACTTGTGAATCTGTCAATATCACCATCTAACTCGTTAAAATGAATTTGACCAAACAAATAACTTTCTACAATCCTTGTTGACGGAATGTGTTTCAAAATATCTTTCTCTCTCAGCCTCCCATTAACAAATAAATCTACGGATACTTTTTCTTCAGTTCCTCTAATTTTTAAATGTGAAGGTTTCTCAACAGAGGCTATAAATCCATTGATAGACAATCGAGAAGATAACTTCTTATATTGTTTAATATGTTCTCTTGTTGCTGATATTTTTTCTTGTAAAAAAGGGTCATTAATGGAATTAATTTGCCATACAAATTGAGTACTTAGAACCAAGTCGTTCAATTCATTTAATGTAATTTGCTCGTCATTTAGAATTATTTTGAATGAATTATCAAAAAGAGAAAAACGAAAAAATAAGGCAATCAACTTTCGGATATATTCAACCCTATTCTTAATTCCATCGTTAACATCTTCAAAGTAAATAATTGTGCCACTATGCAATGATCGTTTCAATGAATCAAAAGCATTTGAATTTACGTTTTCTAATTGATACTGTGAGTTGTCATCATCTATTGCCTGGTCTAAACTGCTATTGTCAATAACTCCCCCAATGAATTCTGAGTTTTCTGTTTTTGTGAAAATATGAATTCGCTTCGCACAAGAAAGAAGTGCTAATTTCCCTATCCCTTTTCTGCCTATAAAAGGTCGTCCTGATTCAGTTTGTATAGACCCGTCTTTTCGCTTTGAATAACCTATTTTCAAAAACTTGTTTTGAAAATCACTATCATTCATCCCTAATCCGTCGTCTTTAATAATCAAAGAATTTTTATCCCGGTCAATATATATCCATACATTTTTCGCATCGGCATCCCATGCATTTGAAATAGCCTCGCCAAGAACAGTTATAAAATTCCGGTATAAATTTCGACCCAGATGATTTAAAACACTCAAGGATATATTAAAGGTATAATTTTTCATATGCTGAACTTTTCAAGATGTTTCAAGATGCTTTTACCAATTACAAGGCCTAAATCTACAGGTACGGCATTTCCGATATGGACACCCAATTTTGTTATTGATATATCTTCTTCATTTTTGTAGAAAATATAATTTTTCGGAAAAGTTTGAAGTAAGGCAGCTTCTCTTACAGTAAGCGCCCTGTCTTGCACAGGATGACCAAACCTACCTGTCCCAAAATTATAGAACTGGGTCGTAATTGTTGGCGAAGGTTCGTCCCAAGACATACGACCATAAACTGATTTGTAAGTAGTTCCTGTTTCCTTTTTATGACAAGCTAACCTAAGACTTTCATCCCAATCTAACCAAGTACCGTTAGGTTTTGAAGATTGAATTCTTTTAATGTTTTTAGGTGAAAGACAAGTAGTATAATGTATCGGGTCATTTTCCAATTTTTCACCAGCCAATACTTCTGGTAAATTACCAATGGCATCGTATGTCGAACGGTAACTATCTGGACTATGGGTTTTTTCAATAATTTCAATTTCACCTAACTTTGAAGCTAAAAGCACTAATCTTCTTCTTTTTTGCGGAATCCCATAGTCAGGACAGTAAACATTTGAATAAGAAACAGAATAATCATGTTCCTTTAAAAAGTTTACGAATTGTCTAAAAATGGCTTTATTAGCTAAGTTTGGTACGTTTTCCATTGAAACCACTTCTGGAGAAGTTTCTTTTATTAGTCTGCTGAATTCATTTAGTAAATTCCATTTGCCCCCTTTTTCTTTTTCCTCATCCTTAACTTTATTTGAGTGTGTTGAAAATGGCTGGCAGGGTGCGCATCCCACTAAAATTCTTTTTTCTCCATTTTTCCAGTATTTATCAATAATATCCTGACCCTTAATTTCACTTATGTCTGCACCAATAAATTTTGCTTTATTATTTGTTTTATACGCATGTTTACATGATGTATCTTGGTCAATACCGGCTTTTACTTTAATACCGGCTTTCCTTAATCCATAGGACAACCCGCCAATTCCGCAGAATAGGTCAATCGCTGAAATATCTTTTTTAAATCTCATTAAATTACTGAAGTCTTTCTATAATTTCATCTACTGGCATTACATCTCCATAAAGCCCAAAAATCCGTGCTAAATACAATTCGTGTTCAAGTCTGCTCAATGCTGCAGAACCATCCCAAGCAACAATTACTTTAAAATCAGATTGCATTAAGTCTTCCGCAGTATTTCCTACGCAGACATCTGTAGTTACGCCAGTAACTATGACTGTATCAATATCTTTTGATTTCAAGAAATCTACAATATTCGAGCCGATTACAGCTGAATACCTTTGCTTATTCATTATTAAGTCAGTATCCTTTACATCTAAACTTTCATGTAATTCAAACTGCTCGTGACCAACTTGAAGAGCATTAAGAGGAGATTCCCTTGTTATATCTAAATAGGACTTTTTCTCAAAATATTTTAACATTCCAATATTTTCATTGACAATGTATCTAAAATAGATAACAGTACCTTGAAACTCTCTAATTTTAGCTGAGAGCTTGTTGATTCTGGGGATGATTATTTTTGCATCAGGAACTTCTATAGCAGCTCCTTTATCAACAAAACACTTTTGTAAGTCAATTATTAGTAGTGCTGTTTTTTTACCATTTATTTTTTCATTTACTGGGAAGGGTCTTTCTGCTGTTTTTCCACCAGAAATTGCAATTTCCCATCTTTGAATAGCAATATCCTTAACACTTTTATCTAAATAATCCTTTGATTTATTAATGCGCTCAATTATTGAATATGGCGCTTTTGTATTCTTATTCATGTAATTTATTTTTAAATTTTTCTAATACTTTTTCTATTACTTCTTCACTCCAAGCATCTTTAAAGTTATTATTGTTAAATTTCAAATATTTATGTGTTTCGCTATCATACTTGAAACAAGGGAAATGACTAACAGCTTTCAAATTCCAAAATTGATTAAAATGATTATTAATTATATTCATCATTCTATAATCATAAGAGTGAAAAGCTGAGTGCAAATCGTTAATTAATCCTTCAAGACCCAAATTAGAAGATTTAAGTCCACCGTCAAAAAGGTTTTCAGCAACTTTCTCGTATAAACTACTTCCAACTAAGGAAATAGATGTACCAATAACCTCTTCTTCAATTCTAATTGATGTTTCATTGCTGAAATTTTTATTAAGTTCATCAATTGAATTATTTGCATTAACGACTTTAGTTACAATTAATCCTTGAAATGGTAAGTTTACACGATGAGAAAAAACTAAGGGTAAGCCTCCGATTCTATTTTTAAATTTTGATGGAGTAAAGGTTTGTTGATATTCTTTTCTTAAAGCATCAAAAGACCTAATTGTATTATTATTTAAATCTTCTACGCTTTCAGAAGAGATTTTTTTATAGTAAGTTTCAATAGATGTTTTAATATTTTCCCACTGTTCAATAACTATTTTCTCCAAAGATTGAGTATTATTATTAATCTTTTCCAATCTTTTAAGTGTTTCAATCAAATGAATATGAGCATACCATTCAGCTACATGATTAATTGGTGGTGTAATTATTACAACTTTACAGTTCTTGAATTTTTTAAAATGTTTAATGTTTTTTTGTAACCGGTTGAATTCATTAAAGAGGTTTTGTTGTAATGATTTTAAAAACTTTTCATTTGTTTTATCTCCAAAATCAATTTCATCTTTAAGAATAAAACCTGCATGACCAAAAAAAGGTGTTAATAGCAGGAGTTTAATATAGTAAAAATCACTGAATTCTTCTATGCTTGCATTTCGAATAAATCTTGGTTTGAAGGGATTATTCAATTCTTGTAATCGTTCTTTTGATTCAATATGAAAATAATCCTCGTGTATTTGGTTAGTAAAAGATTCAAATAGCACATTCATTTTATTCAACAGGTTTAATAAACCAGGACTAAATGAGGCTCTATCCTGTAGTAATTCATTCGATTTTTCCTCGGCAGAGAATGCGAAATACATTCCAAGGATACCTATTACAATTGACAATATTGATAGAGAGAATGCTGTTAAAGTATATCTTAATTTTTGCTGATTTATTGCTTCTTGTTCAACAACAAGAAATGATAATGAAATTAACAATAGAAAAAAAGCTAAAAACTCCATCCAATGCTTTTTGGTAACCAGAATAAAAAAAGTTACAAGAGGATTCTTGGAAGGAATATTTATTTTGGATAAGTTATGGTCTCTATGGTTACTATTACTGAGGTAAAAAAGAAAAGCAAATCTAATAATACTGAAAATAACTAAACATAAGAATATCAAAGTAATAAATCGGGGGATTACTGTAAAGTTTCTAATTATTAATACTGTAATACACAGAAATATCGTATAAATAAAATAGTAATACTTTGCTTTTATAGAATTATGATAGAACTGAAATCCCATTTTATTTACCGCTCCAATGAATGAATTTTTTTTCTAATTTTATAACTCCTTGATTTAGGAGATAACCTAGTAGTCCAGCCACCAGTATGTATGCATAAAGCTCATTTACCTTATACGTTTGCTGGGTTTCAAATATGCGATAACCAATTCCATTGTCCGTTCCAATAAACATTTCAGTAACCACAATAACTATTAATGCCATTGAAACACTTGTTCTTATTCCAACAAAAATATGAGGGAGTGCATCCATAAAAATTATTTTTCTAAAGATTTCCCACTTTGAAGCTCCCATTAAGAACCCGCTAATTTGTCTGGATTTAGTACTATGGATAACACCATATATTGTGTTAATCACGATAATAAAAGTGCATGAAAAAACTGCAGTTGCAATTTTTGAAGTATTCCCAATTCCAAAAAAGAACATAAGAAGAGGAAATATAGCTAATGCTGGTAATGACCTGAAAAAATCTACTAATAATTCAAATGCAGAATTCACTTTCTTGTAATATCCCATTAATAACCCAATTGGGATTCCTATTAGTAATGAAATACAAAAACCAATAAATGTTCTCCAGAGGGTCTCACCTAAATCAAGCCAAAATAATTTAGTTATCAGTGATTTTCCTAAACTATAAAAAACCTCATGTGGAGATGGTAAGAATAGCTTATTTATAATATTGAGATAGTACAATAAATACCATAATACAATGAATAAGACAGGACCGATAAAGCTTTCCTTTTTCATCCTTTATTAGATTTAAAAATTTCCAAACACTTCTTTTTCAAAGCAAAAAACTTTTCGGTTTCGTATAGGTTATGGTTTCTTGGAAAATCAAATTCAATATCAATTACCTTTTTAATCTTCGCGGGGAGTTGACTTAAAATAACCAAACGGTTTGCTAAAAAAATTGCCTCTTCTATATCATGAGAAATAAAGAGTATGGTTGTTTTTTCTTTTTGCCAAAGTTTTAGTAATGAGTTTTGCAATCTAATTCTATTTTCGTAATCAAGAGCGCTGAAAGGTTCATCAAAAAGAATAACATCTGGTTTGTAAATTAATGTTCTCAGGATTGCAACTAAATTTTTTTGTCCCCCACTAATTTGATATGGGTAATTATCAAGAGGAAGTTTTATTTCCAATTGTTCAAGAAGTTCATATAATCTACTCTTTGCCTGCGAATACTCATTTTTACGATTTTTTAAACTAAATGCGAATAAAATGTTTTGCTCACATGTAAGCCATGGCATTAAAGAATCAGAAAAGTTTTGAAAGACCACACCTGTTTTTGCTTCTTTTGGGTTTTTTGAATCTATCTTTATTTCACCAAAGTCAAAATCAGTAATTCCTGCCAATATATTTACAAGTGTTGATTTACCACATCCATTAGGACCAAAGAATGTAATAAATTCACCAGGTTCTACAACTAGTGAGATATCATCAATAACTTTTAGCCTGCTACCGTTGTTTTCCTTTTTAGGAAATGACTTCGACAAATTTTGAATTATGATTTTCTGCATTAGTTGTTGAATAGTTCACTTGGAACATAAAGGGATTTTGTGTCAATCTTCTTTTCTGTTATTCCATTTTCATAAAAAAGGTCAGCTAATTTTTGGAGTGCTTCTTTATCAATGTCATTTAGTTTAACCTGATTCCATAGATTAACTTTCTTAGCAATTTGTTCATCACAATTCGTCCATTTTTGTAAAATTTGTCTTGCTTCAATATCATTACTATTAATGAAATCCACAGCTTTAAACATCGCTTGAATAAGTTTCTTCGCTTCTTCTGGATTTTCTTTAAAAAACTTAGTTGAAACAACATACGGAAAGCCATTATAAGGATTTATAACATATGTACTCAGTGGTTTTTCTGCAAGAACCTGGGCAATATTATTTTCTAATCCTGTCATTGCCAACTCGTCATAAGTTAATATTGCATCTACATTGCCAGCATCTAATCCTGACAATTGAGTTGAAGGTGGCATTTCAACTGTTGTGTAATCTTTATTTTCAATAAATTCATCCAGAATAAGTTGCATAAGCATACGGTTATTAGAACCCGGATAGCTTCCTATTTTCTTTCCTGCTAAATCTGATAATGAATCAATTTCAGACCCTTTTTTTACAAGAATATAGTCTGACCATACATCGTTAGAAGTAGCTTTAACCATAAATACCTTCATTAAACCGGGCTGCTTTTCTTCAATGTTCAATAATACATTTAATGGGACTGTAGCATTTGCTACAACTTCATTATTTACAACTGCGTTAGCAGCATCATTGGCAGAGATTATTTTAACAGGCTCAACATTTAATCCAAATTCTTCAAAATATCCATTCTCAAATGCTACGAAAATGGGAAGATTACTACTAAACGGCTGATAAGCAAATTTTAGAACTTTTTGTTCTCTGTTGCAGCTCACAAAGATTGTTGTGACTACAAGCAAAGCTACTGTAAACGAATTGGTTACATATCTCATGATGCTTTGTTTTTAAATGACTACTAAATTAATATTTTATCTTGTTTTAATTCATCTAGTTTTCAATTTCATTTTTCAGTGCATTGGCAAAATTTAGCTCTTTTGGCTTTTTATTATGGCTTTGCGTTTCGGCAAAAAACCAAATGTGCAAATGTGCGGTGGCATTTTACAATGAACGCCAACTAGTTTATATCAACAACTTTTATCACGTCCCGAAAGCTTTCGGGATTCCATATATGGTGTATAAACATGATGTTTTATCATTTTTGACTTAAGGTGTTTAGGGTTAAGCACACAGGTTGAGTTATTTTATTCCGATGCTAATTTAATTAAAAAAGTATTGAGAATGACATTAAAAAAGCCGGGGGGAAACGGGGCTGTGGAATGGGTTTATGACAAAGACTTGGGAGTAGACTTCCCCTGGGCCCCTCTTAAAGGGGAGACTCCCCCTGACCCCCTCAGAGAGGGGGAATGTGGGGGTGTTTAAGGGCGGGGGGGGTAACACTTGCGCCGGTTTGGGGCACGCGTGTCGCTTAAGCGTTGGGCCTTAATGGGACATTTGCGGCAGTTGGGAAACAGCGGGATTATAAATCCCTGATGATTGGTTCCTGATTTGAAATCCGGAACTGCGGTGGTCGCTTTGACCTAATATGAATGAGATTGCCCGCTTTTTGGGTTCCCTGCGCCATGGCTATGGAGACGGAAGATTGAACAAGAGATCACTTTGGCCTAAAATGAATGAGATTGCCCGCTTTTTGGGTTCCCTGCGCTGTCGCTACGGAAACCCAAAAGCGGGCAATGACTTACAAAGGTTTTATGAATAAGCTTTAGTTTACAACTGTTTGTAGTTCGGGTTTGAGGTCGATTTCGAGTTTGACCTCGGTTCCGGTGTCGACTTTAACCGGGTCGCCGGAGTAGACCTGATACCCTTCTTTTTCGACTTTGATAACGTACTCGCCGCCTTCGCCTGCATTAAAATTGAAATGGCCGTCGGAGCCGGTGGTGTAGGTGAGGTTCTTTTCGACGAGTATTACCAGCGCGCCGGTGATGGGCTGATCGTTGCTGATGTCGAGCACAATGCCTGAAACGATGGTTTCGTGGTTTGTGGTGCGATGACCGAGGTCGACGATGATACGTGCGGTGAAATACTGCTTAACGAAGTCGGGTTTTTCGGTTTCGAAGAGCAGTATCATTCTGTCGAGCTGCTCTTTAAGTACAGCATCCATGTCGGAAAACTTTTGTTTAAGATCTATCGTGGATGTTTTTTTGACGGAAACGGCCACGCGTTTCTCAGGAATGGCCTTGATGAAATCATCGGCCAGGGTTTGGATAATAGCAATATCCTCGGGTTTGATGAGGTAAGCTGCCAATTCGGTTTCGAGGGGAACAGCTCTTGAATGAACCAGAATTGCCCTGTCGTAAAGGATGTTTTCACGAGCCGTAGTGAAGTCGGACTTGGTGTAGTTGACTTCGCCCAATAACTGATAGTTTTTGGTGACGGTGGCATATGCGACGATGGCGCGGCTGACTTTGAGGGTTGATTGAACCAGGTTTTCGCGAAGGGTTTCTTTGTTCACGGTAATACCATTGGTATTGAGTTCCTGGATTTGGCGCAGCTCGAGGATGTCGACAATAATAGATTTAACTTTGTTAGCGACATCGGCTACGGAGGTAACGGGCTGCCAGATGGAGTTGTTTTCGTCCATTACTGTTTGAACAGCCTGATACATCTTCAATTTGTTAGATTGGAGATCATTCATAATTCGTGGGTTTAATTAAACTTAAATGATTTGTTTATTATCCGTTTTTTACTTTTTGATTAAATATGAAAAACAATCAATGTTTCTCGTCTCTGTCTGCATGGCTTTTGCAGGGCTTGAGCGGTGCAAAGCGGGCAGGCAGTGATTTCGCAGATTTCGAAGAAATATACATGATACTATGCGATAATCTGCGGAATCTGACTGGATATTTAACTTGAAGTAAAATGGCGGAAGTACATAATAATTAATATTAGGTAAGGATAAGTTACTCAATTAGTTTGTGAAGGGTTACGTTTTGGGCGTTATTTAGAGGGGGTATAAATAAGGCTTGATATGGTGGGGGTGGGGGATGAGCCCGGTTCCTGTGCATATAGCAGAACGCGGATAGGCGGCTGGGCGGTGGTACGAAGCCCGATTTTGAATACTACCATCACAGTTGACCGGTTGATGAAGCGTGGTTACCAGGCTATGCTGGCCATGAAAGGATTTCCCCGCACCCGATAGCTATCGGGTTTAACGAACCGCTGTACCTGCCTGCCGGCTGGCAGGTACGAGGCCCGTATCCGTCAGCAGACGGATGGTGTGAGAGGTGCACTGGCTCCGGCTATTCCGGGGTCAGCCGCCTACTCGTTTGTAGGCCGTTATTTTTTCATCAGATATTTAAGAACACCCTTTCTATATTCAACATCTTTCTCATTCAAAAGAATCAAGTTATTTGTAAAATCAAAATCAACAAAAAGCTCAGGATTATCATCTTCAGTCTCCATGAACACTTTAAATTTATATTCCCCCATATTGTAATTCAAGTCTTGCTGATTCAGGTTAGCACAAGTCAAAACCATTAAATCATTGCGCATTTGATTTTCAATTGAATCAATGCCGTATAATTCAGTCATTGATGTTAATAGTTTATCACTTTTAACTCCAATTGATTTAATTGCTATACCATTTCTAATAAACACATTTTTCATCTCTCCGTTTATTATTCCAGCTTTAAGATTCTTTTTCAATGAAATCTCAATCCCAACAGTATCTGAATTATAAAGTCCTTGAGCAATATATTCATAAGTGGAATCCGTTTGTTTGTTATCAACAATTGTCAAAGCTAAATCAACAAATCCAGATGACTTATCCATTTTTGATGTAACATCAATCAACTCGCTCTGTTTTACTTGTTGAGAACATGAATTAAATCCAATCAGAATTATTAATCCATAAAAAATCTTTTGCATAATCTATTAATTTTAAGTTAGTTTCAAGTTCGGTATAATGGTCTACAACGGTTGGTGTATGAAGCGTTGGGCATTCCGAAGCACTTTCCTGTCAAACCGCTACAAATTTTATTAAATGTAACGACCTTAAAATTAGCACTATCCGCCCAATGATTTATACACTTTGTTAGCAACTGGGCGTTGATTCTTCCAGTCTGTTTTTCAGTCATTTAAGGTTTCTTTAATTGTCTTTTCAATCTGCACAAAACTGTCAACGGAGCGCAAATTTATTTTGTTTTTTTGTGGGAGGGCAACCCTAAAACCGCCCTTAAAGGCGGTTACTTGGGCAGGCTTTGTAAGCTCTTTGGCAAGTTTTGGTCGTGCGTTGGCTCGTGGGGCTTGCCAATGTGCTTACAAATAGGGAGGGCAATTCCACTATCCTCTTATGGTTTTGCCCAATGCTTCTAATAGTTGTGGATTGTCCTCTAAACCAATCTTTGCTACGGCATAGAACTCACTCATCCAATCATCTATCTTTGCAAATGCTGCATCTTTGCCTTTGGTTGCATCTTGTGATTCCCCTTTTTCTTTCAGGTAAACTGCTCTTGCCGTTTCTAATTCAGAAATCAATGTGTTTGCCGCTGTCAAGTCGTCAACGGAGATTTTTAAACGGGATAATTTACCTTGAACCGCTGTATCGGCTGATGCCACGGAATAAAATTTCTTTGCAGCTTCTAACCATTTGATATAAGTCCGTGGCATTGTTCCAGAAATTGCCAATTTGTCAGCGGTTAATGAATCGTTACGGAATACAACTTTTGCTTTCTTGCGGTGAATGTTGAATGTATCCTCCAATTGTTCCTTTTTACTTGAAAAATCGGCGTAAGCGGCAGATGTTTCATCGTCTTCGGTTTTGTTTGCATCGTATGCAGTTCGGGTTTTTGTTAGCAATGCTTTGCCGTCTGCGATAACTGTTGAATCATAGCCTAAATCTGCCATGATTGCTGAAATTTCAGGTTGGGTTTCTGCATTTTCCAAAGCTACCCGGTACAATTCCAAGGTTGCTGTGTCTGTAAGTTTTGTGCGTGATGCCATAATTTAATTTTTAAAGGTTTATAATTAATTACATTTGATTTTTTCGCTTTTACAATTTTGTTTTTCAGTTTTACAATTGCGTTTTCCCCACTCACATTTTCTCTTTTCTTATTTGGAATTGTATTTTCCGAACGTACTGCAATATTTTCCTTACTTGCAAGTCTATTTTTCCTTTCTACTATTGCATTTTCCAAACTTACACCTGCTATTTTTCAACTTGATTTTGTGTTTGTAAAACTAAATGTTAAATATAACGAAAATACTTTTTGTTAGAACTCAGTTGTACTTCCATTTGTTAAAAATAATCAGCAGCAACTTTCATTCTTTTGAATGGAAGGGCATTTTGCCGAACCATACGAACAATACACACAGCAATCTCCCTGTTTTGGTTTCAGAATGGTATGGCAATTTTCACATTTATAAAAGAATTGGCAAGAATCCATGGGCATGGTTTCTTTCTTCTGAAAGTCACAATTTGGACAGCTTATTATTGACTCTAAAATTACTTCCATATCTATTTTCCAAGTTTTAATATCCTGAAAGCCCCCCTGACCACAATTAAAAAAACAATTGCACCAATGATTAAATCAGGATACTTTGATTGGGTCAACAAAACCAATACTCCTGCTGCGATAACACCAGTATTGATAATAATATCATTCGATGTGAATATCATCGTGGCTTTCATGTGTGCTTCTTCACTTTTTGATTTTTGTAATAAATAAAGGCAAACGGAATTGGCAATTAATGCCAATATGGAAACAATAATCATGGTTTTGAAATCCGGCACAGCTTCGAAACTGATAAATCTGCGTATTACTTCTATAAGCCCAATCAATGCTAAAGCCAGTTGAAAATAGCCACTCAGCTTTGCCACTTTTTTCTTACGGAACACAGTTGAACCGACAGCCCAAAGGCTAAGACCATAAACAAGTGCATCTGCCAGCATATCCAACGAATCGGCAACCAAACCCATAGATTTAGAAATAAAACCCGTGGTAATTTCAATAATAAAAAATGCAAAGTTGATAATCAAAACCGTCCAAAGGAGTTTCGATTGTACCGATGAATTGTCCTTGAATTCATCCGCTTGGACAACAATTGTTTCTTGGAGTTGCGACCCTAAATTGAGTTCTTTCAGGTGATTCTCAATTTCAGAGCTTTCTTCAGAATGAAAGACAGTAAGTTTTCGGTTTTCAATATCGAACACCAAACTTTTAATCATGGAAAGCCCTTCGAGTTTCATCCTGATAAGGGTTTCCTCGGAAGGGCAATCCATTTTGGAAATTTTAAAGGTGCTTTTAAACATTGTGAATGACATGTTTTAATTTTTGTTGAACCTCATTTGCAACACCTGCCAATTTTTCATTTTCAACAGATTGCATTGATGCCATCGGGTCAACGGCAGCAATTTCTGTTTGGTTTTCTGAAATTTGTTGCACGATTACATTGCAAGGCAACATCGTACCGATTTTATCTTCTTCCTGTAATGCTTTGTAGGCAAAAGCAGGGTTACACGCACCAAGTATGCGGTACTTTCTGAAATCTACCCCCAATTTTTCTTTTAGTTTTTCGTGTATGTTGATTTCAGATAATACCCCGAAACCCTCCTTTTTGAGTTCTTCTGTTACCCTTTTTACTGCTTCTTCAAAAGAGCAATTCAATGTTTTTTCAAAATAGTATTTCATCGTTTTTGCTTTTAATGTGAATTATTTAAAAAGCAAGTTGCCCGATATATTAAGGCAACCTGCCCTTAAAGTTATAAATTATTTTTCTCCATTTCCCAAACCCGTTTTCACACGGTACACCTTTTCGACATCGGAAACATAAATTAACCCATCGCCTGGATTAAGTGTACACCCGTATTCACAGATTATAGCACAAATAGTATCAACATCTTCATCCTCTGCTACAATCTCAAGTTTAGCAATCTCACTGTCGGTAACAGAAAATTTCTGCGAAACAAATGCGTTTTCATCTTGCAGTTTTCCCGTACCTTCTGCCGAAGAAAGCGTAATGTTCTCAAAATCATTGTCGATTAAATGGTGAACAATTTCATTCACTTTATTTGGTCTTACAAATGCTTTTATTTCTTTCATAATTTTATTGTTTTAATCATCATCTCCGGTTTCTTCTTTCTTCATATCAGCCAATAAATAGTAGGCTGTATTCAAAACTACCTGTGTGTTATCAGGCAACGAATTTATCAAATGTATTTCCGTATATCCATCGTCTTTCAGTCCGGGAATAACTTCGACCATTCGGAAGGCCATACTATTTTCTTCCGCATTATCTTCATTGTCGGCATGGATTTCTTCATTTGCAGGTTCGTCCTTTTCTCGTTCTTCAAGAGCCTGATTGTCCAGTATAAAAATGTATGATTTTGTCCCCTCCGTAACAATAGCATCATTGGGCAGAGCACGGGTATATTTTTCATCGGTATGCAAATGGCCAGAAATATACATTCCCGGGATAAGCCCCGAAACTTTTTCATTAATTTTTGCATGGATATGAACTGCCCTCGAATTGGCCTCAAACTCTTTTCCAATTGCAAAAACGGTTGCTGTTAACTCTTCTCCCGGACGGTTTGAAACCGTGAAATGCACTTTTTGGCCTTCTTTTACCAGATGCACATCTTTTTCATAAACCATAAAATCGGCATGGATTGCACTATTGTCGGTTATTTCAAGGAGTATGTCTTTTGCATCAACATAAGAGCCTACTTTGATATTTACCTCATTAATAAAACCATTAATCGGGGAAAGGATACTAACTGTGTTCGAAATAATCCCTTCTTTAATTTTGGCAGGTGAAAGATTAATCAATTGCAAGCGTGATTTTAAGCCTTCATATTTTGTTTTCGCTGTGTTGTATTCCGATTTAGCCTGTTGAAAGTCCCTGCCTGCACCGACATTGTTTTCAAAAAGTTCTTTCTGGCGTTCAAATTCCTGTTCCAAATATTCAAGCCTGTTGGCTACTTCGGCAAATTCTTCTTGCAAAACAATAAAATCGGGGTGTTCCAGCACTGCCAGCAATTGACCTTTTTTTACCCTGTCGCCATGAAACACCTTAATCTCTTTTACATTACCACCAATAACAGCTGTAACCTCGGCACTACTTGCCGGGGGTACTTCTAACTGCCCGTTTGATTTTACTATCGTGGTTAAGTTCCGCATTTGGAAAGTTCCTAATTTTAAGTTCAGGGCTTCCCGTTGGTTCTCATTTAATACAACAACACCTTCGGGTCCATGCTCTTCGTTTTCTTCGCTTTCGCTGGTCGTTTTATTTTTAGTATTGCACGACATTAAAGTGGCGATTGCAATAAACGCTATAATTATTTTTGTCTTCATCATTACTCAATTTTGTTGATTATTTACCTGTTAAATATTTTAGTTGGGCAGATAATTCATTGTACTCCGCCTGTTGCATTAAAAAATCTTGTTTTGTACGTATCGCCGCTTCAGTATTCTGAATAAATTGAACGTAGTCGATACTGCCAAGACGGTACGCCAGATTGGAAGCCTGAATTTGTTCGTCGGCCAAAGGCAATGCTTCTTTTTGATAATAGTCGATAACCTGTTGCAACATAAGGTAACGGCTAATTTGTTGATTGTACTCGGCTTTTATTTCCAGTTCCTTTTGCTCGTATTGCCGATTGGCAATTTGGAAGTCAATTTTTGAAGCTTTGGTTTTGCCCGATTGTGAAAAGAAAGCCAATGGTAAAGAGATACCTGCTTCCCAACCATAAAACCCGGAATTGCCGTCAACCGACTGCCATTTATAACCCAAGTCTAACTTTGGAAGGAAATTGGCTTTTTCCGCTTTCCATGCCGATTCTGCCACATCAATCCCGGTTGAATAATAATTCAGCAGCGGGCTTTCGCTCAATGAATCAATTTCGGAAACTATATTGAAAGCATACTGCCCCAAATCCTGTATGTTAACATCTACCGCAATCGGGTATAATAGGTATTGATTCAGAATTTGCAAGTTTGCCAAATAGTTGCTTTCAGCTTTCTTTAAATTTACCTGCAATTCTTTGTACTTAGCCGAAGCAGAAAGGTATTCAATCTTAGAAGTAGCTTGTGTTTTGTACCTCAATTCAGCGGCTTTTTGAAAATCGGCGTACAAGGTGTCGAGTTCTTTAAAAAGCTGCCATTGTTGTTTGGCATGTACAGCATTGTACCATGCGATACTAACATCACGGATTAACGAATATTCGGTAAGGTACTGCCCCGAAATAGCTTGTTGGGTACGTGCATTTGCTAACTTGTTTTTTGCCGGAATACCAAAAACATCGATATCCGACTGACCAATCCCAATTCTGTTTTGAATACCGGGCGCACCGTTTCCCACTTCTTCTTTACCCGTGTAAACAGAGGTTGTACCCAATTGGTAAGCCGTTGCTTTTAAAGCTTCCTGTTTGTCAACTTCCAATTGGGCTGCCTTGATTGTCGGATAATTTTCTTTTGCCCTTTCAATGACTTGTGGCAATGTTAGGGAAGAATCTTGCGCATTGGCATTTCCTGAAATCCCCAAACCTGCCATTATAAAAAGGACAGAAAATACACCCATTGCCGGTTTAGGCAACTTTATTTTTTTAACTCCCGATTCAACAAACTTATAGAGAATGGGCAGCACAATAAGCGTTAGCAAAGTTGATGTAAGCATTCCACCAATGACCACAGTAGCCAGAGGACGTTGTACTTCGGCACCTGCCGACATTGAAACTGCCATAGGCAAAAAGCCCAAAATATCGGTTGAAGCGGTCAATAAAATTGGCCGGATACGCCGGATAGAACCTTTTTTAATGATGTCGTTTATATGAAGTTTGCCTTCTGCTTTTAATTCATTAAACCCGCTAATTAATACCAAACCATTAAGTACCGCAACGCCGAACAGGACGATAAACCCAACCCCGGCAGAAATGCTAAATGGCATATCCCGCAAATAGAGCGAAAATATACCCCCAACAGTAGCGAAGGGAACGGCTACATAAATCATGAGGGTTTGTTTGAACGATTTCACGGCAAAAAATACCAGCATAAAAATTAACGCTAAAGCAAGCGGAACTACAAGGGACAAACGTTTTGATGCCCTTTCGAGATTTTCAAAAGCACCACCATACCTGATATAATAGCCCGTTGGCAGTTCAAGTTTTTCATCTAGAACAGATTGGATTTCTTCCACAAGCGATTTCACATCCCTGTCAGCAACATTAATTCCTACGTAGGTTCTACGGTTGGTATTGTCGCGGCTAATTTGCATCGGCCCCGGCTGGTAACTTATTTCAGCTACTTCTTTTAAGGGAATTTGATTACCATCGGGAAGATTAACAAATAAATTCCTGATATCGTCAATACTTGTGCGGTGTTCTTCGTCCAATCGCACAACAAGGTCAAACATCCGCTCGCCTTCGTAAATGCTTCCGGCAACGCCACCACTAAAAGCGGATTCAACAATCGTATTGAGTTCTTTAATTTTCAGGTTGTAACGTCCAAGCTTGTTACGGTCGTAATGAACGGTAATCTGGGGCAAACCACTTGTTGCCTCCGCTTTTACACCTGCTACACCATTAATCCCTGAAATCAGCCCGGCAATTTCAGCGGCTTTGGCAGCCAGTATATCCAAATCATCGCCATAAAGTTTAACGGCAACATCTTCACGGATACCAGTCAGCAATTCATTGAAACGCATTTCAACAGGCTGGGTAAATTCAAAATTTATACCCGGCAAAACACTTACTTTTTCCCTTACTTTTTCAATTAATTCGGCTTTCGATTCGGATTGTGTCCACTGGTCTTTTGGTGTCAATATCACAAATATATCTGCAATGTCCAAAGGCATTGGGTCCATGGGTAAATCTGCCACACCAATCCTGCTTTGAATACTTTCTACTTCATCAGGAAAGTTTTCCAAGACAATTTGTTCCAGTCGGGTGGAAGTTTTTGTTACTTCGGTTAATGAAGTTCCTGGCTTTAAAAATGCCTGAAAAGCAAAATCGCCCTCATCAAGTTTTGGAATAAATTCGGCTCCCATCCGTGTAAACAGAAAACCGCCGGAAACTAACAGCACAAATGCTATTGTGATAACAATCCAACTTCTTTTAAGCGACCATCCGATTACCGGGGTATAAATTTTTTCAAGCTTACCAATAATTTTATCGCCCCATGTTTTTTTATCTGTTTTTGGTGGTTGAAGAAATAAGGCTGCCATCATTGGAATATAGGTAAGGCACAATATTACCACGCCCAAAACGGCAAAACCAAAAGTCATAGCCATAGGGATGAACATTTTACCTTCGACACCTTGTAAGGCTAATACGGGAATAAAAACAATCAAAATTATGAGCTGACCAAAAAATGCTGCATTCATCATTTTACTCGCCGAATTATAGGCAATTTCATTGCGTTTGGTCTGGTCAAGTTTTGTGCCAATAAGGTTTTTACGATGCAGATAAAAAATCATACTTTCTACGATAATAACCGCACCATCAACCAATATTCCAAAATCGAGTGCCCCCAAACTCATTAGGTTTGCCCACACCCCAAACAGGTTCATCATGATAAAGGCAAATAGCAAGGCCAGTGGAATGGTTGATGCCACAATTAAACCGCCCCTTAAATTCCCGAGGAATATAACCAGCACAAAAATAACAATCAACGCACCCAACGACAGGTTTTCGGCAACCGTAGATGTTGTGCTTTTAATCAGTTTGCTGCGGTCGAGAAAAGGTTTTATTACAACACCATCGGGCAGTGATTTTTGTATTAAAGCCATCCGCTCTTTAACATCTTTAATCACATCATTTGAGTTTTCACCTTTCAACATCATTACGATACCGCCAACAGCCTCGCCCTTTCCATCTTTGGTAAAAGCACCATAACGGACAAAATTTCCGTATTTCACTTCTGCTACATCCCTGATATAAATGGGTTGCCTATCAACATTTGTAACCAAGGTGTTTTTAATATCATCAATAGACCTCATTAAGCCTTCGCCTCTGATAAAGTTGGCCTGAAAGTTTTTTTCGATATATGCCCCACCTGTATTCTGATTGTTGTCTTCAAGGGCTTCAAAAATATCGGAAATAGCCAAGCCCATACTTCTCAGTTTATCTGGATTAACAGCTACTTCGTACTGTTTTCCCCTTCCACCAAAAGAGTTTACTTCTACCACTCCGGGCAGCATGGCCATTTGCCGTTTTACAATCCATTCCTGCATGGTGCGGAGTTCCATATCATCATAAACTGTATCGTAACCGGGCTGCACTTCAAGCGTGTATTGATATATTTCACCCAGCCCGGTGCTGATGGGTGCCATGAACGGCTCTCCAAATCCCTGTGGGATTTTTTCTTTTACTTCTGCTAAGGCTTCGCTTACTAATTGCCGGGGTAAATATGTTCCGGCACTTTCTTTAAAAACAATGGTAACTACCGAAAGTCCAAAGCGTGATACACTTCTGATTTCAGTCACATCTGGAAGGTTTGCCACTGCCAGTTCAACCTGATAGGTTACAAACTGTTCAATGTCTTCGGTGCCCAAATTGGGTGCTGTTGTGATAACCAAAACCTGATTGTTTGTAATATCGGGCATGGCATCAAGCGGCACTTTGGTCATGGAATATATTCCACCGATAATCAGGCCAATGGTCATCAGCCCGATAAGTGCCTTATTCTTTATTGAAAAAGATATTATTTTGTTTATCATTTGAATATTATGAATTATTATTTGGATATAAATCAATTTCAAGGTGTTTTCACTCCAAGAGACTACTCTTGGACAACCTTTTATTTAATGCATCACATCAAAAAATTGATATGAGCAAATTGTTAAGATGAAACGATTATATTTTGGGAGGTTGCCAGATAGAAGAAAAATGATTTGAAAATCTTGATTCTTTGAAAGTAATATTCAAAGTAACCACTTCAACATCGGACAATAAACCATTAAAAAATGATGGGAAAGAAAGTGTTTGGCAACAATGACAAAAACAAAAAGGGGAACATAAATCAACATCACTTGTGTGATTTTGGCTTTGTTCCGACAATTCCAAGGTAGCAGAATTTGTACCAGCATGTACATCATTGCAAGGTATGGCTGTTAAAACCATTACATACACTGATAATATTACTGCTATATATTTCATCTGCAAATTCTTATTTCTAATAATTACAACGACAAAAATACTATATAGTTCGTGCAACCGAGTTGCAAACTTACTTTTTGCAATTTGAACAAATACCTTTGACAACAAAGTTTGCACTGGAAAATTCAAATCCATTGGGTAAGTCTGGCTGGGGAACAGGTAAATCTTTCATACAATACGTTTTTCCGCATTTGTTGCATAAAAAATGAACATGTAAATGTTCTGGTTCGCAAGTGCAAAAATCTTCGCAAAGTGCGTATCTTAAAGAGCCAGAGCCATCTTCAATTGAATGAATGAGTTGATGTTCCTGGAAAGTTTTTAAAGTTCTATATAACGTTGCTTTATCAGCTTTTTCAAATTTTTGTTCTAATTCAGGCAAACTAATAGCCGTTTTTTGTTCTGTCAGAACTTGTAAAACCAACTGTCGCATTGCGGTTGGTTTGATATTTTTCAAGTTGAGTTTGTTGTCTATTTCCTTTTTCATTTTACTAATTTCAATAATCTCGGTTTGTTCAAAGCTCAAATGTAACAATTAAGCACCGGTGCGTAGGCAGAATTGCAGCTCTTTTACAAGCCTTTGGTTTGGGTGTTGGCTTGTGGGCTTGGAAATGTGCTGCAATGTGGGTCAGGGTTTCCCTTCTTCTTTTTGCGGGGGGAGAAAAAAACAAAATAAATTCCTCCAAGTTTGCACCGAACTTTTATAATTGCATGTCTTTTTTCGCCTTGTTGCTAACTATGATATATCAACAACTCATCACCCGGGCAAACTTGTTTTAAATACTTAAAATCAAATCCAAAACCAACAATAAGCGCGTACGCACGTGTTTCCGTTTGAAATATTAAAAACGTTAAATTACGGTTTGGTTCAGTCGTTGTCATGGGCGTTTTGTTGCTGCTAATCTAAAGAATATTTCGTTTGGATTGAGTATAAATTAGAATGGATCACAGTGAGTGATGAGCAAGAGGTGGAGAGGAATGGGCCAGGCATTAGAAAATTTGGGTTGTTGGAATGATGGAATGTATGACATCCTGCTAATTGAAGTAGTTTTTATGGAATTGATATTCCTGAAAATCTTTTCTTCCCCATCACCCAAAACCCCTACCTTTGCGCCTGTTATGAATTACCTGTCGGTTGAAAATCTGAGTAAGGCTTACGGTGAGAAGCTGCTTTTTGAGGAGGTCACTTTTGGCATTGAGGAGGGGCAAAAGGTGGCGCTGCTGGCCAAAAACGGCAGTGGCAAAACCACGCTGCTCAATATCCTGGCCGGGCTCGATATTGCCGATAGCGGCAAGGTGAGCTGGCACAAAGAGGTGCAGGTGGCCTACCTTTCGCAAATGCCGGTTTTTGATCCGGGGCTTTCGGTGCTGGATGCCATCCTTTCGTCGGAAACGGCTTATGTGCAGGCGGTGAAAAACTATGAACTGGTGATGCAGCTTCCGCAGGAAACGCCCAACTACACGCAGCAGGTGGAGGTGGCGCTGGAGCAAATGGACAGGCTGCAGGCCTGGGATTTTGAGCACAAGGTGAAGGAGGTGCTGGGCAAACTCAATATCAAGGATTTTCAGCAGCTTGTAGGTAACATGAGTGGCGGTCAGCGACGCAAGGTGGCCCTTGCCCGCGTGCTCATCGATGAGGTGGACTTCCTGATCCTGGATGAGCCCACCAACCACCTCGACATTGATATGATCGAATGGATGGAAGGTTTTCTGTCGCGGCAAAAAATGAGCATGCTGGTGGTGACCCACGATCGCTACTTCCTCGATAATCTGTGCGAGAGCATCATCGAGATCGACCGGCAGACGATTTTCCACTACAAGGGAACCTACGATTATTATATTGAGAAAAAGGCGGAGCGGGAAAATGCGCTGGAGCAGGAGGTGCTGAAAGCGCGAAACCTCTACCGCAAAGAGCTGGAGTGGATCCGGCGAATGCCCAAAGCGCGCACCACCAAAAGCAAGGCACGGATTGATGCATTTGATGTGATTGGTCAGAAAGCGGCACAAAAACTGGAAGAAGAGCGGCCGGAGATCAGCGTGAAAGCCCGACGCCTCGGGAAAAAGATCCTCGAGATCAATAACCTGCACCACAGCTTCGGCGATATCAAAACGGTGCAGGATTTTACCCACACTTTCAAACGGGGTGAAAAGATCGGAGTGGTGGGTCCGAACGGCTCCGGGAAATCCACCTTTTTTAAACTGATCCTCGGACAGCTTAAACCCACACAAGGGAGTATCGTGGCCGGACAAACCATTCAGTTTGGTTATTTTTCGCAAAACTACCTGGAGCCGGATCAGAACAAAAAGGTGATTGAGATGGTGAAGGAGGTGGCGGAGGTGATCCCCACCGGCGAGAGCTCCAGCATGAGTGCCTCACAGTTCCTTACTTATTTTGGTTTTGATCACAACACCCAATACAATTTTTACCGCAACCTGAGCGGGGGCGAAAAACGGCGGTTGCAACTGCTGCTAAGCCTGGTGCACAATCCCAATTTCCTCATTTTTGATGAGCCCACCAACGACCTCGACATTCAAACGCTGAGCATACTGGAGGAATATTTATCGAATTACGCGGGTTGCCTGCTCATCGCCACCCACGACCGCGCTTTTCTGGATCATATCGTCGATCACCTGTTTGTGTTTGAAGGTGGAGGAAAGATCAAAGATTATCATGCCTCCTACACCGAGTTCCGGATCAAAAGGGAGAAGGAGAAACAGCTTGCCGCCAAATCGCAGGAGCCTGTTGTGAAAACGAAAAAGGAGATGCCTGCTCAAAGTGATAAACCTAAAAAACTTTCGTACATGGCCCAGCGCCGGCTGGATGAACTTGAAAAGGAAATCGCCGAACTTGAAAAGGAAAAGGACCGGCTTACCCATTTGCTCTCCGCACCCAATGCCGATGCGGAAACGCTTACGGAGGCTGCCACAAATTATGGAGAGGTAGAATCAAGGCTGGATGAGCTTACTTTGGAGTGGATGGAGATTCAGGAGTAAGGGACTGGTTGAATTGGTTGATCCCGATCCTGATAACTATCGTGACTATCAGGAGGTTGAACTGGTTAAATTGGGGAGCATTTCGAACAAATTTCATTTGGTGGATAATCCCCTTTCGGGTAAAGCGGGGTGGGATGGTATTGGTTCTGTGGATGATTTTAAAAGTTGCAGCACCTGTGCAAGCTGTAAATGACTTTACGTTTTTTATTTTTTGACTTTAGTAAACCCCACATAGGTACCAGTTGATACTGGCAAATAGCTGTAGATTAAAACCTGATCATCGATGAATAAGAAAAGTTGCTTTTTGATTTGTCCTGCTTATAACTACATTCTAGTAAGGTTTGGCGCTCATGCGTTTTAGAATTTAACTGTTCAATTTTTAGTATTTCATCAAATGAAAACAAAGTACCAGAAAAAGGTATTGAATCTACCTCCTGCTCAACTATGATTAATCCAAATCTTTGTAATTCGCTTATGTTTGCTAAATCGAATTTTTCAGTGGTTTGCCAGGTTGTTCCAACAATGTTCTCAAAATAACGCCCTGATTGCATTTGAGCAGGGCAGGTGAGGGCTACTGCCATTATTGTTGTCAATAATTTTAATTTCATTGGTTTGGGGATAAGTGTTTAATACCAAAACTTATTATTTCTAATGCTTGTATTGTAATAACGTTTCTTTTATTCTAACTCGTTGCCGCAATCCAGGCATTTATAATTTCGATCAGTTCAGCTTGTGCATTTTCAATCTGTGCTGAATTTTTAATGGTGATGATGGCCCTGTCGTTCTCCTTCCAGATGAGCAATTTACTTTTGCTCGAAATCAGTTTGTTTTTGGGTTGCTCCTGCTTTTTGGCACCACGGTGAAAAATCAGTTGCAATTGCATTCGCGGCGGATGAATCCTCATCGTAATGCGGTCCTCACCGTTAATGCTGTAGTTGGGGCTATTCCATTTGATGTTTTCCTGCAACAAATAATTGGCCGATAAAATGCATATTCTCACCCGTTCAATTTCATTTCTGAAAGGATGATTGCATGCATTTAAAAAGTCAGTAACTTCTTCGTTTAGTTTATGGGTTTGATTTGCCATTATTGGTATGAAATTAATACAATCGGTTTGTTTTTTGTTTCTCAAAGGTAATCAAAGATCAATACAAAAATCCAAAATTCCAGAGCGGGAGTGCATCGCCAGCGGGATATTCAATATTAACCTTTACTACCCCGGAGTTTTGGAGTTGTGTAAGTACCTAACGCCAAAAAGGAAATGCTTAATGAAACAGCTTTAAACTTCGGAAAATAGAATCAGGGATGGATGCGCTGATTAAGTGATAGATGGAGTTACAGGAATTGTTGATCCCGATAGTCCTGATAGCTAACGGGAGGTGAATAGGTGAATCACTTTTGTCAGGACTTTGGTGGGGGTTATGTGTGGAATTGGTTTATGCTAAGGCTTTTAGGTGGAATTTAGTTGATTTTATGGTATTACAACATGAATTAATTGCAATTGTACATATGCAAAAAATAGATTTTGTTTATGTGTGATTCTGAAAAGAGGTAAGAAATGTTTGGCAGCAAATATTATCTACCTCGACAATTTCGCCATCTGCAATAAAAACAGATCTTTTTTACCACGGGAGATGGGCACTTGTGAGCCGTCGATGAGTTCGATGGCGCCGCCTTCGTGGCGGATGAATTTTTTTACATGCTCCAGGTTGATAAGGTGGGAGTTGTGGGTTCGAAAGAAGTTGCGGTCGGAGAGGAGTTCCTGGTATTCTTTTAAGTTGCGCGAAACGAGTAGTTTGCGCCGGTCCAGCAAATAAAACCACGAATAGCTGCGGTCGGCCTCAATGCGAAGTATTTCTTTGGTATTGAGATATTCCATGCCTTCGGAGGTGGGGATGGCGAGTTTGCCGGGCAGGGTGCTGCGCACATTTTCGAGCAGGGTAGTAAAATCGGTGTGCTGGTTTTGGTTGGAAGTCCGTTTTTCGATCACTTTGTCCACCGCGCTGATGAACTCGTTGATGTTGATTGGTTTTAAAATGTAATCCACCGCGCTGAACTTGATGGCGCGTATGGCATAATGGTTAAAGGCAGTGATGAAGATCACGTCAAATGCTTTTCCCGGGAAATTGGCCAGCAGATCGAAGCCGCTGCCGTGGGGCATTTCCACATCGAGGAAAACCAGGTCGGGACTTTTGTCAATGATCACCTTGGTTCCATCCTTTGCCGAATGGGCGGTTCCTACCACCTCCAGCTTGGGGCAGTATTCTTTTACGATGGAGCTGATAAAATCCACAGCATCCTTTTCATCATCAACGATCACTGTTCTCAATAGGTCCATCTTGCTTGCATTAAGTTATTACCGGAATTTGTATCACCACCCGGGTGCCACCGGGCCTGCCGTTCTCATCTTTCAGGTCGGTATATTCAATTTTCATGTTTTTCCCATAAAGTGAATTCACAAGATTTAGCCGTGATTCGGTAATCCTGGTGCCCAGTGAATTGTGGTTTTTGTTTTTGGTGTCACGGATCTCCATGGCCGCCTCCCGCCCGATTCCATTGTCCTCTATGGTGCAGGTGATATGGTCGTGCTCCAGTTGCAGGCTTACGTTTAGGAAACCTTTATCATCCTTGTTCATCAGTCCGTGGCAAATGGCATTTTCCACATAAGGCTGAATGAGCATGGTTGGAATTTTCTGGATCAAAACATCAATATCCTCATCCACATCAATTTTGTAATCAAATTTTTCCTTAAAACGAAGTGATTCCAACTCAAGGTATAGTTCAAGTGCATCCAGCTCATCTTTTATCGGGATGGCAGTATGCTGTGAGTTTTCAAGTGTTTTTCGCATCAGCATCGAAAACTTGGTGAGGTAGTTATTGGTGGAAATCTTATCGTGCTGGTACATGTAATACTGAATGGAATTGAGCGTATTGAAAATGAAATGGGGATTCATTTGCTGCCGAAGGTTCTTTTGGGTGATCTCCGAAATTTTGTGGTTCATTTCCGTGATCTTCCGTTTGCTGTTGACCCTGATCTGCCTGAAGACCAAAAACCCGATAATGATGGCGATCACTACAAGTCCGGCAAATCCGTAGGTGTAGAATGAATGTTGTTTGAGCTTCAACTGAAGCAGTTCGAGTTGTTGTTTGGCAGCTTCAGTTTCGTATTTGGTTCGTGCTTCCGATAACCGGTTATTGTAGTTTTTCATCTCCAGCGAATCGCTGAATCTTTTATATAGAATATGGTTTTCATAAGCTTCCCTGTATTTGCCTTGATTAGCATACATCCTTGCCATGTCGTTATGCAGCCACGAAAGGTTGTACCAGTCCTTTGCCTTGTAGGAATATTCAATACTCTTTTTGTAGCTTTTAATCGCCTTATCGTACTCTTTTTTGTCGCGGTATATTGTGCCGATATTGCCATAAGCATTGGTAATAGCAGTAAGCCGCTCGATGGGAAGGCTGTATTCCAGGGAGTGCAAAAACGTGTTGAGTGCCGAATCCAGTTCATTATTCAGGTATTGATTCCAGCCCACACGAAGCAGCAAAAAGGAAATTTTACCCGTATCCTGAAGTTTTTGGTAGAGTTTCAGGCTTTTCTTGTACTGCGCGATGGCATACACGAAATTGCTGTCTTTTTCCATGCCTACATCCCCAAGCCGGAGCCAGGCATCAGCTTCATAATATTTGTTGTTTGTTTTAGCCGCGGCATCGGCCATCAGCACCAGTGTGCGACGAAGTTCTTCGGTATTGTCAACATTCCGGTATACGTAAGAGAGTCCGCTATAAGAATAAGGCAGAACTTTCGGAAGATCGTTCTTTTTTATGAACTCGATATTTTGCTGGTAGGTTTCGATACTCTCCTTAAAACGGCCCCAATACAGCAAAATCAAGGCTTTAAAATTAACCGCTTTGGCATAATCGGCCTTGTGTGATTTTAGTTCCTCATTGCTGATCACCTGCTGGATAAAATCCAGCGCTTTTTCAAGTTCCCGCTTTTCAAAATGGTATTCCGCTTTGGCCCATAGCATTTGCCAGGTCGGTTTCAGGTTTTTATCTTTTGCAATTTCGTCAGCACGGTTTATTAATGAATCGGCGAGGTTAAATTGCATGCTGATCGCGTAATACCTCGACAGTCGAACGAGTGTATTCATCCGGGCTGTGTCGGTTAGGTTTTCCGTTAACTGTTGCCGGAGGCTGTCGATCGATTGGTTTTTACCTGCATTTGCACTCAAAACAGCAATCAGAAACAGAAATGTCGCGATATGTTGTAAGAATCGCATTTTAAAAAGTTAAGGCTTGTGCTTGTTCAGATGCAAATATAATAAAGAAGTAAGTGGAAAACTATTGAACCTTTCAAACGGTAAATTTCGCTTAACAAATGGAATGAATGCAGTTATTATTTGAGGGTGATTTTTAGGGATTAAGAACCGAAACAATGAAAAAAAGTGTATTTTAGTCCTGAAACTATATTAACCATGACGGAAGATTTTTTACACTATTTATGGAAGTTCGGACTGCTGGAACCTTCACTCACCCTTACCACCGGCGAAGCTTGTCAGATCATCAATCCGGGAACACACAATACACATGCAGGCCCTGACTTTTTGAATGCCCGAATCAGAATTGATGACACCCTTTGGGCGGGCAATGTGGAAATACACATCAGTGCGAGCGACTGGTACCGCCACGAGCACCAAAAGGATGATGCATATGATAATGTGATCCTGCACGTGGTGTATGTGGAAGATAAAACCGTAAAACGAAAATCGGGCGAGGCGATACCATCGCTTGAGATTTCAGGTAAATTTGATAATTTGCTATTGAGGAGGTACCAAACCCTCATGGATAATAAAAGCTGGATACCCTGTGCTTCACTGATCGGGTCGGTCGACCGGATAACAAGAAATAGCTGGCTCGACCGGGTATTGGTAGAGCGATTGGAAAAGAGAACCAAAGAGATCAACGAACGTCTGGAGTTTAACAAAGGCGACTGGTCGGAAACCTTTTACCAGGTGCTGGCACGCAATTTTGGATTTCGGGTAAACGCACTGCCCATGGAATTGCTGGCTCGTTCGCTACCGCTAAATATTTTGGCAAAACATAAGGATCAGCCGGAGCAGATTGAAGCGCTCGTATTCGGTCAGTCGGGTCTTTTATCGGCCAAAAGCAGGGATAGTTATTTTCTGAAATTAAAGTCGGAGTATGATTTTCTGAAAAAGAAATATTTACTTGAAAATATGGATGCGCATCTATGGCGGTTTTTGCGGCTGCGGCCTTCCAACTTCCCTACTATCCGGCTGTCGCAGTTTGCGGCCTTGATCCATCACTCCTCCCACCTGTTTTCTAAAACATTAAGCATTGAATTGGTTACTGAACTTGCTGAATTGTTCCAATGCCAGGCCTCTGAATACTGGGACGATCATTATTCCTTTGGCAAACTTAAAAAGGGTAAACCCAAAAAGCTGGGTCAGGCCGGCATCAACCTTATCCTTATCAATACGGTTATTCCTTTTCTGTTTGCTTATGGAAAACAAAAGGGTAATCCCGAATTTGTGGATCGTTCATTAAAGTTTCTGGAACAACTTTCGGGTGAATCAAACGCATTAATCAGACAATGGCATGAACTGGGAATGAATACCCGGTCGGCATTTCAAACACAATCATTGCTCGAACTCAAAAAGGAATATTGCGACCGCAGGCGTTGTTTGCATTGTGCCATCGGTGCCAGGCTGGTTAGAAGTAACTGGTAAAATAATTTCTGATTGAGTGCGCCCATTTTTGCTATTTTTGTTTTAAAATCAACCCCATGGAAAGACTTAGCAGTCGAACAAGAATTCTGATTGGTGTTTTTATGTTGTTCGGAATCATTATCCTTGGCGTTTCGGGATATATGATCATCGAAGGCGATAATTTCCTGAATGCCCTTTACATGACAGTGATCACCATTTCAACAGTTGGATTTGGGGAGATCCACAATCTGAGTCAGGGCGGAAAGATCTTTACTATTTTTCTTATTTTTTCCAGTTTTACTACTTATGCATACGCACTTACCACCATATCAACTCACTTTTTCGAAGGTCAGTTAAACTATATTCTGAGGGGTTATGGCAAAAAAACTTTTAAAAAGATGCAAAACCATGTTATTATTTGCGGTTATGGCCGAAATGGTCAGCAGGTAGCCAATGAGCTCACAGTCCTCAAGGATCAGTTTATTGTGATCGATCAAAACCATGAGGTGGTTGCTAAAAATGAAGAAGATAATACCCCTGTGATAGAAGGTGATGCAACACAGGATGAGGTGCTGCTCAAAGCCAATATCCAAACGGCTCGCGCACTTGTTACCACGCTACCAATTGATGCAGATAACCTGTATGTGGTGTTAACGGCGCGAGCGCTAAATCCTAACCTGGAAATCATCAGCAGGGCATCCAATGAAAGTTCGGAAACCAAATTGCGCATGGCAGGTGTGGATAATGTAGTGATGCCTGAAAGGGTAGGGGGCGCGCATATGGCTAACCTTATCACCCGACCTGATGTGATTGAGTTCATGGACCACTTATCTGTTCATGGAGAAGACCCCACAACCCTTGAGGAGTTTCAGTGTTCGGCCCTTTCTGACGATAATATCAAGACCATTGGAGAGTATGCAATTCGCCGGAAGACGGGTGCCAATATCATCGGGTTTAAAACGCCCGACGGACGGTTTATACTTAATCCGACACCCGATATGAAAGTTTTTCCGGGATCAAAGTTGTTTGTTTTGGGAACTCCTGATCAGATCAGGGGGATGAAGGATATACTTACCTCAAAGTAAAATTCTGTCCAGGTTTTATAAAAATTAGTTTTATAAGTTAAAATTGTAATACATCCCAAAGGGATAGCTTCGCTGCATTACATGATCATTTAATGGTTATTTTAACAGCGTTTCTGAAATAAAATAATCTCCCCCGAATTAAGCAAAATCATGAAAGGTTCTCAGGTGCTTTCTTGCCGGTAGGTTCTGAATCGGTTGAATTGTCTGTTGCGTTTTCTTTTTTATTCTTCATGTATTCTCTGGGAATAGAAGCATCAGTTGCAGGCTCAGTATATACTGTTTTGGAGGTTTGCTCCTTTCCTTTTTTTCCCGGGTTTTCAGCTTCCTTTTTTTCCTTCTCTGCCTGTGTTTCCTGCCGCTTTCTGCGTTTGTTGATCTCATCAAGCGGATCGTCAATATCCAGGTTTACTTCTTCTTTAATTTTATTGGCTTCGCGGTTAATCTCCTTCCTGATATCATCGGTGGCCCTTCTCAGCTCATTAATTCCTTTGCCCAACATACGTGCAAGTTCGGGGATTTTTTTCGGTCCGAACACGAGATATACAACCAGTACGATCACCAATATCTCGCCACCACTGATATTAAAGAATAAAAGGAAATTTCCCATTGTAAAAAATTAACAGGCAAATATAAAAAAAGTCTCCCGAAGGAGACTTTTATATATTATTGATTTTTCTTACTTCGTTTTTTTAACCGGAACAGGTTCTTTTTTAAATTTCCCTTTGATCAGATCAAATGCAATCGGACTTGCATTAAATACTGAGGAGTAGGTTCCGATTACAACACCCATCATCAAGGCAAAGGTAAATCCGCGGATAACCTCACCACCAAAGATGAAAATGGTAAGCAATACGATAAAGGTAGTACCTGATGTATTGATCGTACGGGCCAGCGTACTGCTCAAAGCGCCATTGATATTTTCGGTCAGTTCGCGTTTGTGATACATTCCCATATACTCACGGATACGGTCAAAAATGATCACCGTGTCGTTGATCGAATAACCGATAATGGTCAAAATTGCTGCTATAAATGCCTGGTCAATTTCGAGGTTGAACGGCAGAAAATTGTAGAACAACGAAAAAAGACCCAGGGTGATAATAGTATCGTGGAAAAGTGCAATTACACCTGCCAAACCGAACTGCCATCTGCGGAAACGCAAAGCAATATAGATAAAGATCACGATCAGGGCAAAACCAACGGCCATCAAAGCCCTGTTTCTGATATCATCCGCAATGGTAGGCCCTACTTTTTGTGAACTCAGGATACCTAGCAATTTATCTTCGGTTTCAGTATCGGTGCTGAATTTCCTGTAAGTAATAGATTGATCATTATATAATGGAATCAAACCCTCGAAAATTTTAGCCTGAATAATTGAATCAGTTTCGGGTGCATCGTTTTCTATCATGAAGCTTGTAGTTACTTTAACCTGTTTGTCAGGACCAAAAGTTTTAACTTCAGGAGTTACCGAATTACCTTCAGCATCAATAAATACAGCGGAAAGCGCATTTCTAACATCTTCTGTTTTTACATCTTTATCAAAACGGATCACGTAAGTACGACCGCCAGAGAAATCAACGCCGTAGTTTAATCCTCTAATAGCTAGTGAACCAATACTAACAATGATCAGTATAGATGAAATGATATATCCTATTTTACGTATTCCAAGCCAGTTAAAATTTAAATCAGCCAGGAAGTTGATGGTCATTTTGTTTGCGAAATCAACTTTAAAATTCCGTTTTAATGCCCAGTTAAATATCAGCCTTGAAATGAAGATGGCTGAGAAAAGTGATGAAAGGATACCGATGATCAGTGTGGTAGCAAATCCCTGAACAGGTCCTGAACCGAATACATATAATACAATACCCGTTAGAAGTGTGGTAACGTTTCCGTCGATAATGGCAGAATATGCATTTTTGTATCCATCTGCAATGGCAAGGTTCAATCCTTTACCTGCCCGTACTTCCTCCTTGATACGCTCATAGATGATTACGTTGGCATCCACGGCCATACCAAGTGTTAATACAATACCGGCGATACCGGGGAGTGTTAGTACTGCTCCAAAAGAAGCCAGCACACCGAACAGGAAGAAAATGTTAGTTATCAGGGCGAGGTCGGCAACCAGTCCGGCACGGTTATAATAAAACAGCATGTAAACCAAAATGAGGATAAATGCTATAACAAATGACCACAATCCCGCGTTGATCGCTTCCTGACCAAGTGAGGGCCCTACAACTGCCTCTTCAACAATGCTGGCGCGAGCAGGAAGTTTACCTGCTTTCAGAATGTTGGCAAGATCCTGCGCTTCCTCAACGGTAAAGGTTCCTGAAATAGATGATTGTCCGTTTGGAATCGGGCCGTTGACTGTGGGTGCCGAATATACGTATCCATCAAGTACAATGGCAATTTGACGATTACCATCATTGGCGGCTTCTTCGGTCAGCAGTTTCCAGGTTTTAGCACCTTCGGCATTCATCGACATGGATACTTCCACTTTACCTGTTTGTGAATAATCCTGACGAGCATTGGTGATCACTTCACCTCCCAGTGCGGGTTTCATTTCCCGTGGGTTAGAGTATTTCAATGCAATAAGCTCCAGGAAGTCGCCACCCTCTTCACGTGGTTTGTTCATCCATGCAAGTTTAAGGTCACGCGGAAAAAGGTTCTTCGTTTGCTTTAACATGCGGTTAACTTTGGCTGTATCTTTAATGGCTGCATAACCTACAGTTGCCATTTGTCCGGGGTAATATTGTCCCTGATTTTCAACCAATGCTGGATTTAAAACTCCAAAAAGCGGATTATTTTTTTTGTATTGATCAAATTGTGAATTCTCCGGTGAATCAGTCATTGTGCTATCAGAAGAGAGCTGATCAAGCAACGACATTTCAGTAGTGTCGGCTGTGGTTTCTTCCGGTGTTGCGATTTCTTCCGGTTGGGTCGTTTCTTCTTTTGGTTCTGTTGATTCAGTTTTGGTATTTTTACTCGAAGCCAAATCTGCAAGACGTTTATTAGCTTCACTGAAATATTGGTCAAGTTCGCTGAAACGATATGTTTCCCAGAATTCGAGCTTAGCAGATCCCTGCAACAATTTACGAACACGTTCCGGGTCTTTGATGCCCGGTAATTCAACCAAAACCCTGTTTGAAGAAGCGATCTTTTGAATATTCGGCTGCGTTACCCCAAACTTATCAATACGGGTACGAAGAATATTAAAGGCGCGGTCGAATGCTCCATTGGTCTCCGACCTGATAACCCTGATTACCTCATCATTGCTTGAATTGGCGGTGATACCTTTATCACGGAATTCATACAGGAAAATAGATGCCAGGCTGAAATTGGGGTCTATTTCATTGATTGATTCACCAAACAGCGTTACAAAGTCTTCAGTACTGTTTTTCTGTTTTTCTTTTGCCAGGTCCATGGCTTGAAGGAAAGTAGGGTTCTGGCTATTGCCTGATAAACCACGAACGATACTTGAAATAGAAACCTCAAGTGTAACGTTCATACCACCTTTCAAATCGAGCCCGAGGTTGATCTCACGCTCTTTACATTCCATGAAGGTATATTTTCTCAGACCGATGTTATAAACCACAACGTTGGCCATCGAATCGAGGTAATAGTTTTCCCGAGCTCTTGAAATGGAGTCTTTCAGAAATCCTTCCAGTAATTCGTTTCCATCGGCCATTTCTTTGGCCATGTTATCCGTAACTGCACTTTGGGCATAGTCTTTTGCTTTCGACTCAACACGTGAAGTTACAAAAGTGAAGGAAAGCTGAAATAAACAAACCGCTGCAAATAAAATTGCGAAAAATTTAATAGCTCCTCTGCTTTGCATTTCTTTCTGATTTTGTTATGTCTACCTAAATTTTTTGAGGGTGCAAATATAGAACAACATTATTAAATAAACAATTATCTATATTGTAATATTTGCGATTTATTAACAGCCTTTACAGCTGATTTAAATAATTCTTTTTCAGTGTTTTATTTAATTCCTTGGAGTCGTTTTGTATTGTTACGCCTCAATTCTCAATTCCTGAATCCATAAAAACACGCTTTAACTTCTGTACCGAAGCCATTTCCACAACTCTTTGTAACTGGGTTTTTTGCCATACATCAATATGCCTGTCCGGTAAATACGCCCCGCGAGCCATGTCGCAAATAAAAAGCCGGCAATCATAAGTGTTATCGAAAGCGTAATATCAACCCAGTGTACACCAAAAGGCAGCCTTACCATCATTACCACCGGCGATGTTAGCGGGATTATGGACAACCAAAACGCAAGCGGACCTTCCGGGTTAATGATGATGAACTGTGCTACCATGATGGATAGTATCAGCGGTACCGTTATCGGTAGCATAAATTGCTGGGTGTCGGTTTCGTTATCCACCGCCGATCCTATAGCGGCAAACAGCGCTCCGTAAAGCAAATAACCACCAATAAAGTAAAACAGGAACAATGGCAAAATCAACTGGAAAGCAATGGAATTTATCTGGTCAAAAATTGCCACTACCGCCTCATTAATTTGCTCCGGGTTCTCCATGTTTTGATTTTGTGGTTGGATGGTTTCTCCACCGGAATCATACATGATGATCGGATCCTTTTCCACTTGTAATTGTGATGAACGGAATGCATTAATATCGGCAGAAAATACGGAAAGTACCGAGGTAACTATTATAATAGTAAATACAACCCACAAAACAAATTGGGTTAAACCCACCATGGCCACCCCAATTATTTTGCCCATCATCAACTGGAAAGGCTTCACCGACGACACGATCACCTCGACAATGCGATTGGTTTTTTCCTCAATTACACCCCGCATTACCTGTGCGCCATACATAAATATGAAGAAATAGATGAGAATGCCCCCGATATAACCAACAACCATCGAAAGTTCGGTGCTGCTGTTTTGTTCATTACCACCTTCGTCAACGCGAATGGTAAGCAGGTTTACGGTGGATTTGATGCTTCTTAAAATTTCAGGATCAATGCCAGAGGCGCTAAGTTTTAACGACTCAATTTCTTTTCGCATGGTTTCACGAACATACCCCGTTACAATAATATTGGGCTGCCCGTTGGCATACAATTTAGCTGTGTTGGGAACGGAAAGCTCCGTAATCGGGATGTGCAACAATGCATAAAATCCACGATCGGTTAGGTGTAATTTAATGCTTTCAGGATCTTCATTCAGAATTTCGAAATGCAGCTTTTCAGAATCCTTGAATTTGGGGGCAAAAAGCCCGGTTTCATCAACAATGGCAATGGTTTTTGTATCGCCCTCAAGTTGGGCCAGGAAAACAGGAACCACAAATAGTGCAGCCATCAGCAAAGGGCCGAGGATGGTCATGATGACGAACGATTTTTTACGAACCCGCGTGAGATACTCTCTTAATATGATCAGCTTGATTTTACCCATTGCTCCTTTCGTTTTTGTTTACCTGGCTGATGAAAATATCATTCATGGAAGGCAATATTTCCCGAAAAGCGTGAATGTTAACATGAGGGAGTAATTTTGCGATCAATTGATTGGCATCACTTCCCGGTTCAAGGTGTATTCTGGCAATGGTTTCATGTTCTTTTTTTGATTCTTCAAGTACCATAAATTGTTCACCCAAAAGCTGCCTGAGATCAGATTTTCCGTTGGAATAAACAATCTCAAAATTGTCGGGTTTGAATTGTTTTTTAAGACCATCGACAGATCCCTGCAAAATGGTCTTTGAACGATGTATCAGGGCAATATTATCGCACAATTCCTCAACTGAAGCCATATTATGCGTGGAGAAAATGATTGTGGCGCCATTGTTTTTAAGGTCAAGGATATGATCTTTTAACAAATTCACATTGATGGGGTCAAAGCCACTGAAAGGCTCATCAAAGATCATCAGTTTAGGCTCGTGCACCACCGTTACAATAAACTGCACCTTTTGCTGCATCCCTTTTGATAACTCTTCCACCTTGCGGTTCCACCAATTCATGATATCAAACTTTTCGAACCAGCTTTTCAATCTTTGTTTGGCTTCATTTGCTGACAGCCCTTTGAGTTGAGCGAGGTACATGGCTTGCTCACCCACTTTCATTTTTTTATAGAGGCCGCGTTCTTCGGGCAAATACCCGATTTGCGAAACATCATCGCTGCGAAGCGGCCTGCCATTAAAAAGAATTTCACCGCTATCGGGAGCAGTTATCTGGTTAATGATGCGGATAAGGGTGGTTTTTCCGGCGCCATTCGGACCTAAAAGACCAAAAATCTGCTGTTCCGGAACCGACAGGCTCACATCATCCAACGCGCGATGGTTCGCAAAATCTTTGATGATATGTTGTGCTTCTAGTGCCGGTTGCATTCAGGTACTCTGGTTTATTGCGAAAAGTATTCTTTCATTCGTGAAAAGAATGATCTGTCATGGGCTGTGGGATTGGGAATAAAATTAGGTGATTTACCTAACTTTTCCAGCATTTCTTTTTCTTCTTTCGAAAGATGTTTGGGTGTCCACACATTCAGGTTGATCAGTAAATCGCCTGTGCCATATGAATTTACCGAAGGCAGCCCTTTCCCTTTCAGCCGGAGCACCTTGCCGGCCTGAGTGCCGGGCGTAATCTTGATCCTTGCTTTCCCGTCGATGGTAGGTACTTCAAGTGTGGTGCCCAGTGCTGCATCGGTAAAACTAATATAAGCTTCATGAAGCAGGTTTACACCATCTCTTTCAAAATGCTCATTTTCTATTTCTTCAATCAAAATGATCAGGTCGCCCGGAACACCACCCCTGGCGCCTGCATTTCCTTTGCCACTCATCGAAAGCTGCATGCCTTCTTCCACGCCAGCAGGTATTTTTATGGAGATGATCTCTTCCCCTTTTACAATTCCGTCGCCCATACAACTCGGGCATTTATTTTCGATGATCTGGCCTTCACCACCGCAAGTGGGGCAGGTGGAAGATGTTTGCATTTGCCCCAGGAAAGTATTTGCCACACGGGTTACCTGCCCTGTACCATGGCATGTTGAACAGGTGGAATAGGATGAGCCTCCCTTGGCACCTGTTCCACTGCAAGTATTACACGAAACGTATTTGTTTACTTTGATCTTCTTTTCAACTCCTTTGGCAATTTCTTCGAGTGTGAGTTTTACTTTAACCCTGAGATTTGAACCACGGTTTACCCGGCGTCTGCGGCCACCACGGCTTCCTCCAAATCCTCCAAAACCACTGAAAGCCCCGCCAAAAGCATCACCGAAAATATCACCGAACTGGCTGAAAATATCATCCATCGACATGGAGAATCCACCGGTGCCGGCTGCCCCGCCAATCCCGGCATGGCCAAACTGATCATAGCGGCTGCGCTTGTTGGCATCACTCAAAACTTCATATGCTTCTGCAGCTTCCTTAAACTTTTCTTCCGCTTCTTTATCATCCGGGTTTTTGTCGGGATGATACTTCAGGGCCATCTGACGATAGGCCTTTTTAATTTCGGCATCAGAAGCATTTTTACTAACTCCCAGTATTTCGTAGTAATCTCTTTTCGACATGTTGGATTGTTCTGTTTTCTTTGCTGTTTCAGCGATTATTGCCCGATCACCACTTTGGTGTAACGGATCACTTTGTCGTGAAGTTTGTACCCTTTTTGAATCTCATCCACAACTTTATTTTTTAATTCTTCGGAGGGTGCAGGAATATAGGTAATGGCCTCATGGAAATCGGTGTCGAAAGGTGTTCCGATTGATTCGATTGGCTTCAATCCCCTTTTATCAAGTACCCCATAAAGTTTATTGTAAATGAGTTTCATGCCTTCTTTAACCGGATCACAATTTTCAATGTTTTCTGTTGATTTCAGGGCCCGGTCAAAATCATCCAAAACAGGCAACAAATCAATGATCACTTCTTCCGATGCGGTTTTAGATAGTTCAAGCCGCTCTTTAATGGTTCGTTTGCGGTAATTGTCAAACTCCGAATACAAACGCAGGTATTTATCGTTTACCTCATTGTAGCGGCTTTCAAGTTCCTGTATTTTGTCAGCTTCCTGTGATTTATCATCCGCTTTTTCAGCCATTTCCTTTTCAGCAGTTTGTTTTATTTCCTGCTCCTTTTCATGCTTTGCCGCCGCTTTATTTTTTTCTGATTTTTTCTTTGCCACGTTTTTAGTATTTCTTTTCATTCTACCACTTGAATTTTATCCGAAAATTCTGTCGGCATGGTTTGCAAAAAATCTGCCATTGCCCGAATCAGGACATAGTGTCAGTTATCTCATTTGAAATTTTATGACAAGTTTTGGTTTGTCAGTTGTGATCAAAAAAAAGCTCCGTCTTGTGACGGAGCTTTTCCATATTTTATAAATAATTTAGTTTGATATCCGCATGTTGAAGAACGACCTGTAAACAAAATACAGCGCGATCAGCAAAAATGCAGCACCTATGTAATGGGCAACGGCCCTGAAATCAGGTGCCAGTGCAATTTCCATTGCAAGTAAACCAAACAATGTTGTAAACTTAATGATCGGGTTCAATGCCACTGAAGAGGTATCTTTAAACGGATCACCAACGGTATCTCCAACAACAGAGGCAGCATGCAGTTCGGTACCTTTTTCTTTCATATCCACTTCAATAACTTTTTTAGCATTGTCCCAGGATCCACCTGCATTGGCCATAAAAATAGCCTGGAACAAACCGAAGAACGCAATACTTAGCAGGTAGCTCACAAAGAGCGATACGGGAGCATTACTTGTAGCCGGCGAAGCGAGGAAGGCAAATGCAAGTGCAAATGAGAAAATGGCAATGAAAATATTCCACATCCCTTTTTGTGCATAAACGGTACAAATCTGAACCACCTGACGTGATTTTTCTACATCCGCTTTTTTAGGCGCATTCGGATCGAGGTTTATGTTTTTCTTGATAAACTCAACAGCACGTCCGGCACCCGTGGTAACAGCTTGCATACTTGCTCCTGTAAACCAGTAAACAACAGCACCGCCCGCAATAAATCCAAGAATACTATATGGATTCAGCAAGTTGAGGATCTCTTCAGGATTTACTCCCATAACATTTTTAATTACCAGGATCAGTGAAAAGATCATGGTGGTAGCTCCAACTACTGCTGTTCCGATCAATACCGGTTTTGCAGTGGCTTTAAAAGTATTTCCTGCACCATCATTGGCTTCGAGGTAATATTTTGATTTTTCAAAATCGGGTTTAAATCCGAAATCTTTTTCGATTTCAGCATCAATCCCTTCCATCTCCTCAATGAGAGAAAGTTCATAAATTGATTGTGCATTATCGGTTACCGGTCCGTAGCTGTCAACAGCAATGGTTACCGGCCCCATGCCGAGCATACCAAAGGCAACAAGGCCAAAAGCAAAGATGGATGGGTAAATCATGAGGGTGTCGAGGCTGTAGGTACTTGCGTAATAGGCAATGAACATGAGCAGGATAAATACCATTCCTTTCCAGAAGGCACTGAAGTTACCGGCAACCAATCCCGAAAGGATATTGAGCGAAGCACCACCTTTTTTGGATGCTTCCACCACTTCATTCACATGTGTCGATTTGGGTGAGGTAAATATCTTTGTGAATTCGGGAATCAGGGCTGCGCCCAGGGTTCCGGCACTGATAATTACCGATAATGTGATCCACAGGTTATTTGGTAAATCTCCAATTACAAAGTAACTAACTATAAAGGTAACTGCAATGGAAAGAATGGATGTGATCCAAACCAGTGAAGTCAATGGTTTTTCAAAATCCAGTTCATCTACTTTTGCATATTTGGCGGTACTGTAAGCGCCATTCAACCAGTAAGAAACGATGGATGTTACGATCATCAAAATACGCATGATGAAAATCCATGTTAAAAGTTGCACCTGGTATTCCATACTGCTAACAGCCAATAAAATGAAAGAAATCAAAGCAACACCAGTTACTCCGTAGGTTTCAAATCCGTCGGCGGTAGGTCCAACACTGTCACCGGCATTATCGCCAACACAGTCGGCAATGGTACCCGGATTACGCGGATCATCTTCACCAATTTTAAAGATCACCTTCATAAGGTCGGAACCGATATCCGCAATTTTAGTGAAAATACCACCGGCGATCCTAAGTGCAGAAGCACCCAGAGATTCACCAATTGCAAATCCGATAAAGCTGGCACCGGCATATTCGCCCGGAACAAACATCAGGATGATGAGCATCATGATCAGTTCAAGCGAGATCAGCACTACGCCGATACTCATACCTGCACTCAGCGGAATATTCAGCAGTTTGATCGGTTTACGCTCCAGCGAAGCAAATGCCATACGGCTGTTGGCCAGGGTATTCATCCTGATACCAAACCAGGCTACGCTGTAAGATCCGAGGATACCTACAATGGTCCATCCGAGGATCATCAGTACGCCTCCAAATCCGAAATGAGCATCGGACAGATATCCGAAATAAAAAGCCACTGCTGCTCCGATGAATAAAAACAAAATGGCCAGGAACTTACCTTGCTGAACAAGATAGGTTTTACCCGTTTCGTAAATTACATGAGCAACATCCAGCATGGATTGGTGCGCCTTGAATTTTTTTACCCGAATAAACTGGAATAACCCAAATAAAAAACCGGCGATGGTAATCAGAAATCCCCAATAAAGGATGCTTTCCGATTTAATACCCTCAGGAATTACAAGGTCGGCCTCGCTTGCTATCGATAACGCCGGAAGGGCCAGGATTGAAATTAAGGAAAGTAATTTTTTCATACATAAATGTTGTTTGGTTTCTAAAATCAGGCGCTAAAATATAAAGTATTTCTCTACTTATAAAAGTTAATTTTTCAATAATTTTAAAGAACGCTCTGCAAAACCTATTTTTAGGTTGCAGATGGTTCGGGCAATTCCAAAGTTGTTAAAACAGGATTGTCAAGAAAATTCCGGGCAAAAAATTTCTGTGTAAGGAATAAATATTACTTTTATCTCAATTTAAAGGTAAGTAAACCGAGATGGAGAAAATTAAGCTGGAAATTATAGGAATGTCGTACAGTCAGTCGCAGAGTGGCGCTTATGCGCTCATACTGGGTGAGAAAAACGGGAAACGACGACTACCTATTATTATCGGAGGGTTTGAAGCACAGGCCATTGCCATTGAACTTGAAAAGATGAAACCCTCACGACCACTTACCCACGATTTATTTAAAAGATTTGCAGATACGCTAAATGTAACCCTGCAGGAGGTGGTGATCAATAAATTTATTGAGGGGGTATTCCACGCCGAACTGGTATGTTTGGATGGTACCACCGAACATCGTATTGATGCCAGAACTTCGGATGCAGTGGCCCTGGCTTTACGATTTCATTGCCCGGTGTATACTAACGAAAAGATCATGTCGGCAGCCGGAATAATTGTGGAAGACAAAAAAGAAAATGAGATCAGGGAAGAGGTAACCAAAGTGAAGGAAGAAGCCAGCCCTTATGAATCATTAACGCTCACAGAACTAAAAAATATGCTGGGCAAATCAATTGAAAAAGAAGAGTACGAGGAAGCCAGCAGGATCAGGGACGAGATCGACAAACGGAAAAAGAAAAAGTAATCACAGTGAATAAACACAAAAGGGAAATACAGTTAAATGTGTTTCCCGTTGTTTTTTAAAATCCATTTATATGAATAAAAAGCTGCTTGTACCGGTTTTGTTGCTGGCCATTATCTTATCCGGCTTTGTCCTCTACGGACAAACACAAAAGGATGATTCTGCTAATAGCGCTGTTGATACTTCACAAACAACCATTGAATCACCGGTTGATAGTAATCAAACGGCAGTTATTGAAAGTGAAAAGCAGGATAGCACCGGCAGCAGGTCCAATTTGCTGCTCGATCGCGATAAAAACAGATCGGATTTCAGTTTTGTAACCATCCTGCGCGGATTACTTGGTATGCTCGTGCTCATTGGCATTGCCTGGGTTTTTAGCACCAACCGAAAGGCGGTTTCCTGGAAGGTGGTCGGCACCGGTCTTTTAATTCAGGTGGTGCTGGCTCTGGGAGTTTTATATGTGCCCTTCATACAGGCATTTTTTGATATTGCAGGAAAGATGTTTGTTAAAGTGCTCGACTTTACACAGGCAGGAGTTGACTTTCTGTTTGCCTCAATGGTAACAGGAAATATCGAAACAGCGATGATCACTTTTGCCGTAAAAATATTACCCACAATTATATTCTTTTCAGCACTCACAAGTTTATTGTTTTACCTCGGCATTATCCAAAAGATCGTTTACGGAATGGCCTGGATAATGACTAAACTCATGAAACTATCGGGAGCTGAGAGCTTATCGGTTGCCGGAAATATATTTCTCGGGCAAACCGAATCACCGCTCATGATCAAGGAGTACCTTCCAAAAATGAATAAATCAGAAATCCTGTTAGTAATGATGGGAGGGATGGCGACCTTGGCCGGCGGAGTGCTGGCGGTTTATATCGACTTCTTGGGTGGTGACGATGTTGCTCAAAAGCTGCTATTTGCCAAACACCTGCTCACAGCTTCGGTAATGGCGGCACCAGGGGCCATCGTGATAAGTAAAATATTGGTTCCGCAAACGGAAGATATCGATAAAACCATTGAAGTGTCCAAAGAAAATGTGGGTAGTAATATTCTGGATGCCATTTCTAACGGAACGGGTCAGGGGCTTAAGCTGGCCGTAAACGTAGCTGGTATGTTGCTTGTTTTTATTGCTTTTATTGCCATGTTCAACTGGATTACCATGAAGATAGGCGCATGGACACACCTCAACGAATCCATTGCCGCTGCCACCGACGGACGGTATAATGAACTGTCGTTACAGTTTATCTTAGGGTATACTTTTGCTCCAATCATGTGGCTTATTGGTATTCCGATTAGCGACATTACCATGGTTGGCAGGTTGCTTGGCGAGAAGATCATCATGACCGAGTTTATCGGATATATGAGCCTTTCCGATCTTAAAGAAGCCGGTATGCTCGATCCCAAATCGATCATCATGGCTACCTACATGCTTTGTGGATTTGCCAATTTTGCCAGCATCGGAATACAGATCGGTGGTATCGGATCACTGGCACCCAACCAGCGAGTACTGCTCAGTCGTTACGGAATGAGGGCTCTCCTCGGAGGAACACTTGCGAGTTTGCTTTCGGCTACCATCGTGGGGATGATATTGGGTTAAAGGGTTCTGGGTTTTGGGTTCTGAGTTCAGGGTTCTGAGTTCTGGGTTCTGCCCGCCCGGATGAACATCCGTTCGGACGGGGGTTCAGAGTTCAGAGTTCTGTGTTCAGAGTTCTGAGTACTTTAAAAATCTTAGTCTATAGATTGCTGTTGCTTTACACATAGCCAGGTAACCTTTAAATTCTCCATTTGTTAATAATTCATTAACTAAATGTTCCGTGTTTTGCCGGGTCAATTAAATGGCTAAACCTAACTTTGCAGGGTTTTAATTAACTGTCTTTATTTTCATGAAACAATATCTTGATTTATTGCAGCATGTGCTGGATCACGGCGTTGAAAAAAGCGACCGCACCGGAACGGGAACAATCAGTGTATTTGGTTATCAAATGCGTTTTGATCTGGCTCAGGGTTTTCCGGTCCTCACCACCAAAAAGCTGCATCTGCGCTCCATCATCCATGAATTGCTTTGGTTTTTGCAGGGCGATACCAATATCAAATACCTCAAAGAAAACAAGGTTTCCATTTGGAATGAATGGGCCGATGAAAACGGTGACCTGGGGCCTGTTTACGGTGCCCAATGGCGCAACTGGAATGGGGATGGCATCGATCAGATTTCGGAAGTGCTCCACCTCATTAAAACCAACCCGGATAGCCGCCGAATGCTCGTCGCCGCCTGGAACCCAAGTGTGTTGCCACTTTCAGGTAAAACGTTTGCTGAAAATGTAGCTGCCGGCCGTGCAGCCCTGCCTCCCTGCCACGCTTTTTTTCAGTTTTATGTGGCCAACGGTAAATTGAGCTGCCAGATGTACCAGCGCAGTTGTGATATCTTTCTGGGTGTTCCTTTCAATATTGCTTCGTATGCCCTGCTTACCATGATGATGGCACAGGTTGCCGGTCTGGAACCCGGTGAGTTTGTCCACACCCTGGGCGATGCTCATATTTACCTGAACCATGTTGATCAGTGTAAATTGCAATTATCAAGAGATCCCTATCAGCTTCCGCAAATGAAGATCAATCCTGAGGTAAAAGATATTTTCGGATTTAAGTTTGAAGATTTTGAATTGCTGGGTTATCAGTCGCATCCGCATATAAAGGGGGAGATTAGTGTTTGAGGGATTGGTTGATCCCGATAGCTATCGGGAGGTTGAATTGGGTAATTGGTTGATCCCGATAGCTATCGGGAGGTTGAATTGGTTGATTAGGAAAGATAAAATATAAGAAAAATAGATAAACGATTGTTAAATTAAAATCAGAAAATCATGGAAAGAAAAGACTTGAACGACCTTGAAATTTACCAGATAAGTATGCAAATTGGTGATGAAGTCTGGGACCTGGTTATCGAATGGGATAAATTTGCTAAAAATTCGATGGGTTACCAAATCGTTAGATCCGCTGACTCGATTGCTGCAAATATTTCGGAAGGATATGGCCGGCATTTTTTTAAAGAGAATAGACAGTTTTCCTACATTGCCAGGGGATCACTTTATGAAACAAAAACTTTTCTGCTTAAAGCCAAAAGAAGAAAACTGGTTTCGGAAGCAGTGTTCGAAAAAATGGATGCTGAACTTACTACACTGGCCAAACGGCTGAATGCATACATCGCCTATATCGAATCGAAATTGAATAAATAAAACTCAAATGTTTAAAAACACCCTTCAGCCCCCAGTTAACCTCCCGATAGCTATCGGGATCAACCAGTTCAACTACTTATTAATTAACATTCATCTCAACTAACATCCTATGCCAAACATCTCCATCATCGTAGCCGTAGCAAAGAACAATGCCATTGGAAAAGACAATAAACTGCTGTGGCACCTGTCGGAGGACCTGAAGCGTTTTAAATCGCTTACTTCCGGACATTACATCATCATGGGAAAAAATACCTATTTTTCGCTACCCCGAAGGCCTTTGCCAAACCGGACACATATTATTCTCACGGATATCCCCGGTGAGCAAATTGATGATTGTATGATGGCCTACAGCATTGAAGATGCTATTTCAAAAATGAATCCCGAACAGGAAAACTTCATCATTGGCGGGGCTTCCATTTACCGGCAGTTTCTGCCGCTGGCTCATAAACTTTACATCACCTGGGTGCATGAGTCTTTTGATGCCGATACCTTTTTTCCGGAACTCGATGACAAGATTTGGCAGCTGGTGTCGGAAGAGCATCATCCCGATCCCGATGAAAATAACCCCTATCCATACACATTCGCCATTTACGAGCGAAAACTGTAAAAATGACACCCGCTAAAAATCGGCCCTGTTTTTCATTTTTTTGCCTATTGTAACCTTGCCGATCTGGCAGTTAAAAGACGTTAAAATGTTTTCGTATTCCCTGTGCCATAAGCTTTACATGGGGGTGTTGCGGATTGTCAGCAAACGTTAAACAATCTTAATAAACCCATTATCTCCTCGTTGGGGAACACCGATTGATCCCACCGCAGAAAATTGAAGCTATGCAAACTAAAAGCAAAATTTCAATTGACGATGCTTACCGCCAATTTGAAACAACAAACAAAGGTCTTAATTCAAATGAAGTAAAAGAACGGATCCAAAAATACGGACCCAACGAAATTGCTGAAAAAAAGCAAAGTGCCATCATCAAATTCCTGAGATATTTCTGGGGTCCCATTCCATGGATGATTGAGGCTGCGGTTATTTTATCGGCGGTGGTTGCCGACTGGACAGATTTTGGAATTATTCTTTTATTGTTATTTACCAATGCTGTGGTAGGGTTTATTGAAGAATACCAGGCAGACAATGCGGTGGATGCCCTAAAAAAATCGTTGGCAGTAAAAGCCAGGGCCCTTCGCGATGGAACATGGCAAACCCTTGATGCAGCAGGGCTGGTGCCGGGCGATATCATCCGCGTACGTCTGGGTGATGTAGTCCCGGCGGATGCCCTTATCATTGATGGTGAAAACATTCAGGCCGATCAATCTGCCCTTACCGGCGAATCACTTCCGGTTAAAAAGGAAAAAGAAGATGAGATTTTTTCGGGTTCTATTTTAAAACAAGGCGAAGCAACCGCCATTGTTACGGCTACCGGAGTGCATACTTTCTTTGGTAAAACCACTTCCCTCATGGAGGAAGCAAACACCACCA
>Ga0116151_10000243_pt1 | contig 48619 bp, 45 predicted proteins | sample AD_UKC117_MetaG_FD_89893 | JGI IMG/M metagenome (GOLD analysis project Ga0116151, IMG submission 89893) | Active sludge microbial communities of municipal wastewater-treating anaerobic digesters from Hong Kong - AD_UKC117_MetaG | ecosystem: Engineered > Bioreactor > Anaerobic > Digestate...
CGCCGCGCGACGACTGGTCTGATCGCGGTTCGGACTCTCCGCGCAGTTGATTTACAATTTCATACGCTTCCGCAAAGATGTCCGCAAGCCGTCCGGCCGCCTGCGCAGGCAGCGCCGCTGCCGGTGGTGCGGGTGCGGGTGCAGGCGGGGTCTGCGCATAGGGATAACTCTCCGTGCGCCCGGTGCGCTGTTCGGTGCGTGCGCTTTCGCCGCGGCTCTCCATCGCCGCCATGTACGCAAACGAGCGCGCTTCGTCCCGCTCGGCGGCAAGCCTTGCGTTTTCTGCGCGCAGACGCGAAAGCTCGCTCTGCATCCGTTCGTTTTCTTCCGTAATCCCCTCGCGTTCCTGTCGCCAGCTTTCGCCCGCCGAGGACGCTTTTGTCAGCGCGGCACGCAGCTGCCTGTTTTCCTCTTCCAGCGTTTGCGCCCGCTGCGCCTGCGCGCGGAGTTGCTCCAGCCCGCTCCTGGCCCGCAGAACATCCTCACGCTCCGCTTCATATTTTTTTACATACTGCACCAGCGTCGTGATGCGCTTTGCTGCGTCGGACAGTTCCTTTTCCTGCTGTGCCACCTTGTCCGAAAGCGACTTGACCGCGCAGTTGCGCGCTTCAATTTCGCTCTTTGCCGCGCCCAACGCGGCAATCAGCGCCTCCTGCTCGCGCTTTCCGGCTTTCACCTGCTGGTCGAAAACGTTCTTCAGCTGTTCGAGGTAGTCCTGCACTTCCTCCGGATCGTAGCCGCGCACCACGCGGTGAAACCGCGCGTCAGCGTCCATCCGGCTGCGAAGCGTATTCATGCTTTCGCTTCTGCGTTCCATTTCACCGTTCATGACGATACCTCCAGCATGTCGCCGGTCCGGATGCCCTTCTTCATCGCATATCCCGCCGGAAGTTCCAGCACGCGCTTTGCGCCGCGCTCCGGCTTGCAGATTTTCCCGACCGGCAGTGCGCGGTCGATGCGGATCACGCTGCCGGAGCGGTCGAGATAGACCGCGTCGATGGAATATTTCATCCCGATCATGTGGATGCTGTTGCAGGGAGTCAGCAGCAGGCCGCCGCCTTCCGGAATTTCGCGGCCGACCAGCCCGCGCAGACGCGAAAAATAGCGGTTCGCGTTCCATGCCTGCGCAACGAGCTCGCCGTCCTTTTTGATCTGCACCGTGTTCATACTTTGCTGCACTCCTTATTTAAAAGTCGATATCAGGCTCACTGCGGCGGGCCCAAGCAGGATGATGAAGATGACCGGGAAGATAAACGCGACCGTCGGCAGCATAATCTTGACCGGCGCTTTCATCGCCTTTGCCTGAATGCGCTGTTTGCGTTCCGTCCTGAGCCGCTCCGCCTGCGCGGTCAGCACGCTTTTGACCGAAACGCCTAGCTGCTCCGCCTGTAACAGCGCGGTGACGAACGCGGAAAGCTGCTTTACATCGCAGCGGTCCGCCATTTCGCGCAGCGCCGTCTTCCGCGGCACGCCCATCTGCACCTCGCGGATTGCGCCGTTGAGTTCCGCAAGCACCGGGCTTTTGTTCTTCGTGTACTGGCGTACAATCGCCGCATCCAGCCCAAGCCCCGCTTCGACGCTGACCACAAGCAGGTCCATCACGTCCGGCAGGTCGCGCACGATCGCTTCCTTGCGCTTTTTCACCCTGCTCTTGAGGTAGAAGCTGGAACCATACACCGGAATGCAGACCAAAACCAGCAGGATCAGAACCCGGTACATCTGCTCGAACGGAAGCAGCAGATAAAGCACCGCGCCGCCCGAAAGGAAGATCAGCGCCAGGATGCTCTTGATAAACGTAAACTCCTGCGCGTTGAGGTTGATGCCCGCGCTCTTGAGCTGTTTATCCAGCTTTTTGTCTTTCTTTTTTTGTGTACCCGGGTTGTTTTTGCCGGCCATCTGCTTGAGTTTTCCGGTGATGCGCTTGACCGCCGGGCGAAAAATACGCTCGGAAAAGGATTTTTTCAGTTCTTCGTCGCTGAACGCGCGTTCGCTGTCCTTGACCTGTTCGAGACGGCGGCGCATCTGATCGCTGCGCCTGCCGAGCGTATTGAGCAGCGCAATAAAAAACAAAAATACCGCAAGCGTACAGGCGAGCACAACAAGTCTCACGAAGAACCCTCCTTCCTAGAGTTTGATGTTGACGATTTTGCGTACAATCGAAAAACCGATGGCTTCCAGCACGACCGAAATCATCAGCATAATCCGCCCGGTTTCCGTGGTAAAAAACATGTCGATATAACCCGGATTGATGAACATGAGCAGCACGACGATAAACACCGGCAGCGCGCCGATGATATAGCCGCTGAGCGTGCCGGCCGCCGTCATGGTTTTGATCTCGCCGCGCAGTTTGATGCGCTGGTCGATCGTTTCCGAGATGTTCTCCAGGATGACCGCAAGGTTGCCGCCAATCTGCCGCTGGATGACCACCGCCGAGCAAACGAGCTCCAGGTCCTGGTTGGCGGTGCGCTGCACAAGCCGATTGAGGCTGTTTTCCAGTGGCATGCCGAGCTGGGTTTCGCGGTAAACGCGCATGAATTCGCGCGAAATCGGCTCCTCCATTTCGTCGGCGACGTTCTTGAGCGCCGTCTGGAACGAGAGCCCCGCCCGCAGCGCGTTGACGATGATGTTCAGCGCGTCGGACAGCTGTTTGCCGAGCAGGTTGAGCCTGCGGTTGCGCTTAATCGTTACAAAAGCGATCGGCGCGGCAGCGCCGACGATGACCATGCCGATGGATAGGCTGGTCGGCGCGCCGAGGAACAGCGCCGACGCCGGAATAATCGCGCCGGTAACCACCCAGATGGTGATAAATTCCTCCGCGCGCAGCGCAACGCCCGCAACATAGAGTTCGTCCGCAATCCGGTCGAGCCTGCGCAGCCGCACGCGCTCGCGCTTGTTCCTTGCCCGGCGTGTGCCAACGCTCTCCGCGCCGGTTTCAAACAGCGCCTTGAGCCGGGTGTCCATTGCGCGCGCGCTGCGCGTTCGGAGCATCGCGAGCAGGTAGAACACGAAGAACGCCGCGACTCCGCTCACGGCAACCACGATCATCTTCATCATACGGCGCTTCGCCTCCTTTCCTGCCCGCTTTGCTTCGAAACCTTAATCTTTATGAAAACCATTCGTCCTTCACGCCCGCGCCGCTCGCAGAAAGCTTGTCACAGCAGTGCGGTTTGATGCCCGTCGGCCGGAACCTTCCGGGTGTGCGCCCGTCGCCGTAATCGTAGGTGAAAATCTCCTGGGTGACGATCACGTCCCCCTCCATGCCGAGCACTTCGCTGATGCTGATGATTTTGCGGCTGCCGTCGCGCATTCTCGACTGCTGAACGATGATGTCGATCGCAGAAGCCACCTGCTGCCGGATTGCCGGGATCGGCAGGTTCATTCCTGCCATGAGCACCATTGTTTCCAGCCTTGCCAGCATGTCCCGCGTGGAGTTGGCATGCCCGGTGGTCATGGAGCCGTCGTGGCCGGTGTTCATGGCCTGGAGCATGTCCAGCGCCTCGCCGCCGCGGACCTCGCCGACCACGATGCGGTCGGGCCGCATACGCAGGGCGTTTCGCACAAGGTCGCGGATGGTAATCTGTCCGCTTCCTTCCAGGTTGGCCGGCCGCGCCTCCAGCGTCAGCACGTGCTTTTGCTGGAGCTGGATTTCCGCCGCGTCCTCGATTGTGACGATGCGTTCGTCATGCGGGATATACGCGGAAAGCACGTTGAGCAGCGTGGTTTTGCCGCTGCCCGTTCCGCCGGAGATTACGATGTTGAGCCGCCCCTTGACGCAGGCTTCCAAAAAAGCCGCCATCTTGAAGGTCAGGCTGCCGTAGCTGATGAGGTTTTCCACCGTCAGCGGGCTTTTTGAAAATTTTCGAATCGTGAGCAGCGGCCCCTTCAGCGAAAGCGGCGGAATCACGGCGTTGACGCGCGAGCCGTCAGCCAGGCGCGCGTCCACCATCGGGTTCGCCTCGTCGATGTGCCGCCCCAGTGGGGACACGATGCGGTCGATCACGTTGAGCAGCTGCTCGTCGTCGAAAAACGTTACGTCGGTCAGCACGAGTTTACCCTTGCGCTCAACGAACACCTGCTTTGCGCCGTTGACCATAATTTCGGTCACGGTTTCGTCCATCAGCAGCCTTTCAAGCGGGCCGAGGCCGCGGATCGAATCGTAAATTTCCCCTGCGATGCGCATCCGCTCCGGTCTTGCCATGCCGCCCGCATGCGCTTCCAGGGCGTTTTCGATGATTGCACGCGTTTCCGGCTCGCCCGTATTGCCGCCCTGTTTCTCCTCGCGTTTGTTGAGCGTTTCAACGACCTCAAGATGCACCCGGTCGCGCAGCACGCTCATTTCGTCCGGCTCCACCGCGCCGGCGGGACCGGCGTTCGCCGCGGGATTTTTTTTGTCCAGCCGTTCAAGCAGACCCACGCGTTACGCCCTCCTCACCAACGATTTTGCGTATTTCATAATCGCCGCCGACGCTTTCGAGCGCGGCTCGCAGAGCACCATCGGGATGCCGCGGTTGATCGCGGTCGTCGCCGCTTTCAGGTCGGCGGGCACCACAAGTGCAGGCGCGGCCTCCAGCAGATTCGACACGTCCTTAATCCGGATCGTGGATCCGCCTTCCTTATTAATAACAACCTTGATCTTGTCGCCCAGATTCAGCGCCTCTAGCACCTTCATGCTGCGCTTCGCGTCGTAGAGCGCGGCGATGTCCTCGTTGACCACGAAATAGATCGTGTCCGCCAGCTCAAAGGACGAAACCGCGCAGTCGTTGAGCGCGTTGCTTGAGTCGACTACGATATAGTCGAATTCCGAGCGCAGCGTGGAAAGGATCGTTTCGATGTTTTCCGGCCGGATGAGCTCGGCATATTCCGGCGAGCTTGTCGAGAGCAGCACCAGCACGCCGCTGTAATGGCGAATCAGATAGCTCTTCATCGTGGCAAGTTCAAAAGAGTTTTCCTCCACCATGTCGGCGATGGTGTCCCCTTTTGTGATATCCAGAAATACGCCGACGTCCCCGAACTGGAGGTTGAGGTCGATCAGCGCCACTTTTTTATTCTGCGCGGCGAGCGCGCAGGCAACGTTGACCGCAAGCGTCGTTTTGCCGACGCCGCCTTTGGCCGAGAAAAACTGAATGATGCGCGAATCATAGCTCGCAACCTTTGCGATGCTCTTGCGCCGGTTCTGGTCGCGGTTGGCAGACGTAATGATGTTCGTTTTAATCACGTCCACGCCCGCGTCCATGTCGATCACGCGCGCAATTCCGCTTTCCATTGCGCGGAACACGTCCTGCGAAGAGGGTTTCGGCGTGAGCATCAGGATGGTGATGTCACTGCGGGTGGTGTACATACGCTCGGCGAAGTCGAACTCCTCTTCCGGCACGGCGCGCGTACAGATCAGAAGCACGTCCGCGGGCTGCGTGCCCGCTTTCTTCAGCCCGTTTTTATCCGGACGCAGCGAACACACGATGCGCAGCGTTTCGTCCTGCAGCAGACTGGCGGCAGCTTTTCGGTCCTCTGCGGAGAATGCCGCAAGCATGATTCTTACGCTGTCCATTCGCCCTCCCTCAGCTCGCCTGATCGAGCAGCATGTCGTTCACAACCGGTGTTTGATCGTTCTCGTCGTGATCGCCGGACGCGCGCAGTACAATCGTGACCACGCCGCCTTTTGCGCTCTGCACAACGCGCATAGCGTCCTCCGGCGTCAGGAACAGCGTAATGCTGGAGTAAACCGTCTCCGTATCGTCCGCATCCGTACCCGCCGCAAGCGTCGTGCCGACCGCCGCGACGCAGACGTTCTGCGCGGCGACGATGGTGGTCCCCTGCGTTTTTTCCGTCGTCTCCGCGGCCGTTTCATCCGTGCCGTCCGTCGTCTCTTCCGGAACATACGTCGTTGTGGTGTACGCCAGAACGTCCACGTAGTCGCCGCGCTGCACAAACCCGGCCACGCCGGAGATTTCGTCCACGGCTACCGTGACCGCCCGCATGCCTTCCGGCACGATATAGGATAGCCCGCTTTCCGTCTGGCCGGGCTGCTTGAGTTTTTCCGGAAGGATCTCCTCGCCGGAGACGATCAGGCTTTCGGTCACATATCCGACCGCTTCTTCGGCGGAGCGGGCCGCGCGCGGATGCGAACTGCCCTGCGGCACCTGTTTCACCGTCACCATCTCCGCCGTGATGACCGCATAGGCGGGGATGTCCTCCGCGGCAACGAGCACGTTTTCATAGACGATTTCAACCGTCTTTTCCTGCTCGAGGCTGTCGAGATAAAAATACAGCAGCGCGCCGGCCACGACTGCGGCGATCAGCGCAAAGAGGACGACTTTCTTCATCCGCACTTCCTCCTAATCAAAAGCGGCCCGACCGCTTCGGGCCGCAGTAAGCCGGGACCTTCCAGGGCCGAAACCCCGCGCCCGCTTCTTCTTTTTACAATGTCGGTTTATTGCTATTTGCTCAGCACAAGGCTGTATACGCCAAAACTTTTTGCGGTGCCCGTCAAATCCCCGTCCGCCGCGCCGATGTTCACCATGTCCACATAGGAACCGATCACGCAGCCCTGATCTTCATAGGTTGAATAGTCTTCCAGCACGAACGCCGCAAAGCCCACTACGCGGACGTATTTATGCAGCGAATCCGTGTATACGATCACCGGGACCTTCATCACGCGCGGGCAGCCGTTTACATACTGGGTTATGTTGCAGCCGCCGCTGGACGGATAATGCGTGCAGGCGTTGTAGCGCGCCACGATGCCCGCATAGGTCGGCCCGGTCATGTTTCCGCCTTCAACCGGGAGCACGGTGCCGACCTCCAGCTTGTCCTGATAACCGCTGGCAAGCCAGCTTGTGTAGTCGTTCGCGCCGCCGCCTTTGACGCCGTCGAGGTCGACCGCGCCGAACGCGCCGTTCTCAACCTCGTCTTCGTTGGAGCCGTATTTCAATATCGCGTGCTCCGTATTGCCGTTTGCAATCATCGCCTCCAGCGTGCTTTCCTCAATGGAAAGCGGCACGAGATCGGAAAGCGCCGCGCAAGGCACAACTTTCGCCTCCGCGCTGCGCGTAAACGTAATTTCGTCAATGCCGAATATCCTCGCAAACGCCGTTTCGCTCACCGCGGGCTGGCTTACCTCAATCGAATGGTATTTCCCGTCGGTGAGCTCGCCGAACGTTACGCTCGCTTCTTCCGGATGCGCAACGCCGTTTTTGCCGAGGTACTCCCGGGCAATCGCGGTCGCCTCGGCGACCGCGGACGAGTCCGAACTGTCCAGCGGCAGTTTCATGCCCGCCGCGAGCACCGCCGCGTCCACGGCTGTCTGCGTCTGCGCAGTTTTCACATACGCCGCGCCAAGATCGGTAACCGTCGCGGTCATGCCGATCAGCGCCGTCAGCGCAAGCGCGACGATGATGATCGATTCCCCGCGTTCTTCGGAAAACACGCGCTGCTTCAAGCGTTTGAAAAATTTTTTCATTGCCGCGCCTCCCTGCGGTCGTCCGCCGTCCCGTCCCCGCCGGTTTCCCAATCCTCTCCGGCGGAAAAATTTTAAAGCCCTTTTTAGCTCATCTTCATGGTGCACTCCGCCTGAATATGGAATGTGCCGTCTTCGGTGAGAAATTCCGTAAGCGGCGTAAGCACCGGCAGGTTATAGGTCGTGACGACCGTGATATCCCCCGCGCGGAAATCCGACGCGTCCGAATAGGTCACCGTGATGCCGAGCGTTCCCATATAGTCCGGCTTCATGCCGTTGATGCGATCGATCACGTCGGCCGTGTTGGTCGAAGCGCTCGTCGCAACGATTCCTGCGCGAACCCCTTCGCGCGTGATGTTGTCCAGTACCAGGCGGTTGGAAGCAAGCCATCCGAGCTCGATCATCCCGCAGATCAGCAGCAGCAGCAGCGGGAGCGTCAGCGCCATTTCGACCGCCGACTGGCCGCCTTCGCGCCGTTTGCCAAACAATCTTTTTTTCATTACCGTCCGCCTCCCGGCCGTTCAGTTGGTCTTTCCAAACGTCAGATGTTCCTCGACGCCCGTCACCAGGCCGGCCGTCTTTTCCCCGAACGCCGACAAGCCGATCAGAGCCGCAACCGCAACCAGCGCGATAATCAGCCCGTATTCAACCAGGCCTTGCCCGCCTTCGTTCTGCAAAAAACGTTCCTGGAAAAACCGTTCCATACGAAACCTTCCTTTGCGTTTCCTCTTGTTTTTTACAAGCCGGCCCGCACCGATGTCGGGCGGACCGGCCCGAAAAGCCATCCTTGCTCTGCAGAGCAGTGTTTTTTGCGGCTGCGTCAGCCCGCGGACTGCGTCATCGTCAGCTTGTCGCTGATGCCGCTGAAGAGAGAGCCCGCCTTGGTGCCGATCGCCGTAAGGCCGACGATGACCACGACCGCGACCAGCGCGATAATCAGGCCGTATTCCACCATGCCCTGTCCGCTTTCATCCTTAAAGAACTTCTTCATAATCCGATCCTCCCAATCGTAAATTTGTTTTGTCTAACTTTATCGTTCGTTCGTCTGCATCAGCCCGCGGACTGCGTCATCGTCAGCTTGTCGCTGATGCCGCTGAAGAGAGAGCCCGCCTTGGTACCGATCGCCGTAAGACCGACGATGACCACAACCGCGACCAGCGCGATGATCAGGCCGTATTCCACCATGCCCTGTCCGCTTTCATCCGTGAAGAACCGTTTCATTTCTTTTTCCTCCATTTAAATATTTTTTTGGTTTGGCTTTCGCCTTGGTTCAGGACGCTGAACGTCCCATGGGAAACTTTTTTCACGTTCTGTCTGTTCTGTCCGTATTGCTCCATCCCGCCGACTGAAAAACCGTTCGCTTTCTTTGCGGGTTAAAACCTCATATCGCCGATACGACGACAAGCGCCGCCGCGAGAAACGGACCCATCGGTATCATGGCTTTCATTTTCTGCGCCGCCGGTATCCGCTGTTCCAGCAGGATATACGCCAGCACGAACGCACCCATGCACACGATTGCGTAGATGCTGTTCATCAGTCCCAGCGCAAACCCCATCGCGGAGGCAAACTTCACGTCTCCTGCGCCGATCTTGCGCTTCCAGAGACACGGTACCAGAAATACGGCGAAACACACCGCAAATCCGAGCAACGACGATCCGATTTGAAACGAGATCACCCCGAGCGCCCCAAACGCCGCCGAAAGAGCAAAAACAGCGATGACCAGCTCGTTCGGGATGATGCGGTGCTTGCCGTCGATGAATGCGACGCTTGCGGCAACCACCAGCAAAAGCAAAAGGTAGAGTGCGCGCAGCGATATGCCCGCGCGCAACGCGATCAGCCCGCCTGCAGCACACATGCCGGCCAGGAGGAACCATTGCTGCCCGCGTTTCATGCCGGTTTCCAGACCGCGCTGCCTGAGCAGAAAGGCGCATAGGAACCGCACTGGGAAAAACAGAGCGGCGCCTGCGGCGATTCCGGCAGTGATGAGTAAAACCTGCTGTGGCATTTTCGGCGAACCTCCTTTTCGGCGGGCTTTTCGCGTCGGCTGTTCGCTGCGGGATCGGGGGCCCGCCGCGAAGAGTGCAAAAAAACGGTCCGGATTATCTGATAAACCCGAACCGCTCTTGTTTTGAAAGAAGCAACTGCCTCGCCGGACCCCCGGCATGGCGCTGACTTTTTCGGAACCAAGCGTTCTTCATTCGGCAACTGGCTGCCATGGGCGCATTGCGCCTTTAGGCCCTGTAGCTTTGCGACGGCCGCTTTCACGGATTGTGCTATTGACGTGGGAAGAACCACTTTTCGTTATGAAATTTTCAGAAATCGTTTATACTGTCCCGTTCAGAGGCTCGCTGCCAGTTTCACCCTGTTTGCAGCGCAATAATCCTGTTCCGTTCAGCAGACCTGCAGCTCGATTCCGTATGTCACAACCTCGTCGATGATGCCGCAGGGCTGGCACAGTTCGTCCGCATGAAACGGCTGTGCCTGAATATCCACAAACGGATTGACACAAATCCTCGTGAGCTGACGATACTCTTCGAGCAGGCAGTCCTGCCTGTCGCGGAAGAACACCGCCAGATCGATGTCGCTTTCCCGGTTCGCTTCGCCCTTGGCGTAGGAGCCGAATAAAACGACCTTTTCAGCACCGGGCAGTTGAAGTATCTGCAAGCAGATGTCCTTCATCCGGTCCGCATGCTGCGGAATAATTCGCGAAAAGTCGTTGCACACACGCAGCATCGATACTCCTTTCCGCCGCAGAGAGAGTTATATGATGCGCCGCCGCTTACAGCGGGATGACGCGCAGCGGGTCGACCAGAATGGTCTGTCCGTCGACGATATACTCGACGTATTCGCACTCAATCCCGGCGCCGATCGACTCGGCATAGGCATTTACTTCTGCAATGATTGCATCGATTGTTGCAATCAGCTCGGCAACGTCGTTCTCCGGCGTTCTCTGCGCTTTTGCAACCGCGCGGTCGATCTTTGCGTTTGCGTTGTCCACGATCTTTTCAAGCTGCTTGAGTTGGATGGCCGAGCAGTTGTCGCTGCCGCTTGCCACTTTCAGCAAATCTTTTCCCTGGGCGCTCGCAACGCCGGGAATCAGCACCAGTACCAACATGACGCTGATGAGGATACTTAAAATCTTTCTGCTCATTTTTCCCGATTCCTCCACCTATTCTTTATTATGCTTTGGACCCGGAGGCGCCCCGCGATTCCCTGCAATGAAAAAGCAGCCTGCCTTATCACTGCCAAGCTGCCAGAATTCGTATGGTCCGCGGAACACAAATAACGCTGCGGTCGGATACTCAATTCGGCAACTGGCTGCCATAAACGCTTTTCCGCGTTTTTAGGCCCTGTAGTTTTGCGTCGCCCGTTTTCACGGGTTTTGCCTTTTCGTGGGAGTTTCTCCTGAACCTAGCGATAATTTATCACACTGTTTTGGGTGTTGTCAAGCGAATAGTTACATATTTTTTCTGTAAAATTATCCAAATGTAACTATTTTGTTACGAACACAGTAAGTAACTGTGAATTTTTTGTATTTTTCACAAATTTCCCGCTGAATAACGCATCGGTGCAAATTTTCCGAAGAACCGTCCCGTCGCGCCGTTTTCGGCTGCATATTCAATACAGCTCGTTTTCCGCGTACTTTGCGCGCCAGAGTTCCAGCAGTGTTTCCAGATCGTCGTGAAATTCCCGGTCGGTCTGCGTCTCCCTTTTCTCCAGCGTTTCCATCGTGAAAAACGAAAACGCGTCCTTCCCGTAAATCTCGAGTTCCCTTTGCAGCTTTGGATGAAATCCCGTGCCGGTTTTATATGCAAATTCAAACCGTTTTGCAATCCCCCCGATGTCCGGTGCAGCGAGCAGGAGCACCTTGCCCGTTCTGTCGTTTTTAATCGCATAAATACCGCCGATTGTCTTCCTCTGTTTATATGCGTCTTTCTGCGCTTTTCGGTTCTGCCGTTCCACGTTTGTTTGTCTCCTTTAATCCAATCCCGTGCGCGCCGTGCAGGTACGCACACTCGATCGTATTCTACTCCGTTTTAACCGCGCCGTCTCCGCTTTGCCGTCTACGCTTCGTAGAGGCCGCGGGACTTTCCGGCGCGCAGCAGCGGCAGCGGCAAAAGCATATTTGTTTCGCTGCGGTACGCCGGAAATCCTTCCTTGTATCCGGCCAGCCTCTTTTCCGCCATCGGGATGCTGATGAAGAGGAACAGCAGCGTGTTGACCAGCGCGCCCGCACACAGAAACCAATGCGCCGGCCGCACGGAAAGCATCACAAGGCAGATTCCCCACCACATCAGTATTTCACCCAAATAGTTCGGATGCCGCGCGTATTTCCAAAGGCCCGTGCGGATGATCATTCCTCTGCCGGGCGCCGTCCTTTGAAAGCGATGCAGCTGCATGTCGGAAACAAGCTGCAGCGTCGTCGCAAGCAGGCAGACCGCAAACCCGGAACAGGTCAGCGCGTTGACGCCGCCGGACTCCAAATAGTCCATCGCGGGCAGCAGGCAAAGGAATACGACGATTGTCGGAAAGAGCATGATGCCGAACAAACTGACCAGCGGAAACCACGCGCCGCTCCTTTGGGCAAGCATTTCGTACCGCCAGTCGCAGACGCCAAGCCCGCGGAACGTATACGCCCAGTTCGCCGTCAGGCGGATTCCCCAATACGCAACGCATATGAACAGCAAAACGTTCCCGGTTTGCCAGCCGCTGCGCGCCGGTATCAGCAGCGCCAATATGACAACCGGCGCCACCGACCAGTACGGGTCGTACACTGACGGATTTTTCACAATCACGCTGACGAGAAAAATGAACACCGTCGCCGCGACGTCCGCAAGCAAAAGCCGCAGCAACGCCGAGCCGTTCAGCACACGATAAACAGCCACTCCGATTCCCGCCGCGGCCGCATATACGACCAGCAGAAAAATAAAACCCGCCGCCCGGCTTTTGAATTCTTTCATCCAGTTCCTCCCCCGTTTTCCCCAATAGCAGCAGTATAGCGCGATTGCCGGGGGGTGGCAAATTATGCTGACACAGTAAAACGCCCACTTACATTCGTATACGGCGGGCGTTTTAGGCTAGCATTTGTTATTGAATTTTAATTGCCGATAAATTAGGTGGAACCCACCTACCAAAGCTTTGTTCCATTACAAGAACTTTGCTTGTCCCCGTTTCGGCCTGTCGCGTATATTGTTCCGTCCGTGCTGATCGCTACGGTGTGGTATTGTCCCGCACAAATCGCAATTACGTTTTCCCACTTGTCGACGTTCAGTTGCCCGTCCAAATTTTCGCCCGCAGCATAAACCTTGCCGTCCTTTGTAAGGCCAACCACATGCCGGTCACCGCTGTCGATGGCGATTATATTTTTCCAGCTTACCGCGTTGTATTGCCCGTAGGCATACTTTTCGTTTCCACCAGCAATGCTGACGTCACCGTCTGCATCAACGGCAAAGGTATACTAGCATCCAACCGCGGCGCAAGCAATATTCGTAAATCCCCCCACGTCGCATTGCCCGACCGAATTGTACCCGGACGCAACCATTTTGCCGTCCTTTGTGATCCCCGCCATATGATCGTCGCCTGCAACCAGAATTTCAATATCCTTCCAGTTCACGCAATCATCAATATTTGCGTTTTCCGTCCCTGTATAAAGCACATATCCGTCTTCCGTAAGTGCGCTGGTACCATGATACCCCGTTGCAACTTGCACAACACCCATCCAGCTCTGAATGTCCAAATCGCCTTCATTATTCGTGCCGGTGCCAACCAACGTGCCATCCGCTTTCAGCCCGACTATATGGTCGTCATAACCGGATATTTGCACGATCTCATTCCAGCTCGACGTATTAATCCCGCTTCGAGCGCCACCATATGTCAGTACCGTACCGTCGTCCAGCAGAATCGCCGTATAATCCGAGCCCGCCGCAATCCGTCCTTGTGCAACGGAACCGACCGCCGTGTCCTGCATCGCCGGCAGAAATGTTTCCGCCCGCGGTGTAGGCGTTGTTATTTTTGAAGTCGCAGTTGCCTTTTGCGTAGCCGCCGGCGTTGGGGTTTCAGCCAGAGCCGCCTGCTTCTTTTGTTCGGCAATTAAAGACGGAATTGCCACAGCCACCGCAACAATACATGCGAAAATTATTGCTATCCTGATTATTTTTTTCTTTCTGTTTTGCTCTGTTTTATCGCCCTCTTTTGCTTTTCCGCCGACATCCGGGCTTGTCTGAACCACTGCTCCTAGCGCCTTTTGTTTTTCTGCAAGCAGTTCTTTCAGTATAACCGCAACAGCCTCATGTTTATCGTGCGGATACCAGATGACCTGAATTCTAGAGGCCTCCAGTTCTTTAACTCTTCTTTCAAATTCGTCATCTGTTTTTTCAGGCGCTTCGAGAATCGCAAAATACAATAAATCTCGGCCTTTTTTCTTTTTAACCAAATCCGACAAAACTTTCATTGTCCTGTCGCGATTTAAGCTGCATCCTAAAAAAATAAAATTCGTTGTAAGAAATAACAATTCAAGTATCGTCTCGTAATCCGTGTTTCCATAGTTATTATTGTACTCTTCCTTAGTAAGAATTAATGTCTCAGGTTGGCTAATATTGCCATGTAGTTTCAACAAATAGTGTTCGTTTCTGTTGCAAACTCTGTCAATATAACACTGATCCTTTTCTGACCTCGGTATACAAGTATCTTCAAAGTCTTTTCCCTTTTCCCTATAAACAAACCTTATTACGTGATCAAAATTTGTTGTTATAACGCCTCCACTGAATAATTCAGGTAATATTTTACAACTTTCTTGAATTTTTTCCCACGAAATAGTGTTTCCCTCGATTTGCAGTTGTACATCGCGAAGAAATCTAATTTTTTTCAACTCTGCTGATAAATATGACGCAGCACCTTCATAATCGCCATCATTCAACATTGACTGTACTTTAATTAAATATGTATTACCCTTGCCAAAAAATTCCCCTTCCGATTTTGCAATTTTTAGAAGCAAATCTTTCCATGTTGGACAAATACCAACCGAAAGCCCTGCGCCTACAAACGGAACAAGCGTTGCGTTTGCTAAAACAAGCTTTGTCAATGCAGAGTATACTGCTAAATTGTTGATCCTCTTGAAATTAATTATTTCCGCGAAACTGATTCCCATTCCCGTATATCCCCCGAATTTGATTTGCTTTAACCAGACCTGCTGGTGAAAATTATAACACAATCACAAGACGTTTACCAAATGAAAAAACAGTTTTGGTGCAATAATGTGGCAGTTTCCTCTATCGCAAAGACTCGTCTGTCCGTTCTTTTTACTTCAGCCCAAAAAACACGCTTGTTGCGATGCCAACAACCGCCAAGATAATCCCTAATATCCCCAGTGTTTTGTTCCTATCACTCGGATTCAATCTTCTCCTGCTTTTGTTTTTCCCTTCAGTATCGATTAGCAATTGCTTCAATATCGCTCCAACTGCGTCATGTTTTCCATGCGGGTACCAAATCACAGAAATGCCAATATTGGAGAGTTCTTTGAGTCTTTCAGCAAATGTAAACTCCTCTTTTGCTGGCGCTTCCAATATAGCAAAATTGTAAAACTCACGGTTAGGTTGCTCCTTAGCTAATTGTGTAATCACCTTGATTAGTCTGTCCTGCATAAGACTGCATCCTAAAAAAAGAAAACTGCCTGTTAGAAACAGCATGTCCAGAATCTGTCTGTACCCGATGCCGCCGTAGTTATCTTCGTACTCTTTGCTCGTAAGAATCAGCGTTTCCTGCTTGCAGATATCCCCGTGCAGCTTCAGCAGTACATGGCTGTTCTTCCTGCATAATCTGTCGATATAAGTAAGATCTTTTTCGCTCCTTGGAATAATGATCTCGGAAAACGCTGCTTCTTCGCTCTCATAAACAAATTCAACGACATGATCCAGATTTATCGTGACGACGCCTCCTTTGAACAGGCGCGGTAACAGTCTGCAGCCTTTGTCGACTCTGGCCCATGCGATTTTGCTCGTTCCAATTCTTTCTTTTACTTGCTTAACAAACGCAATCTCGCCCATTATCTCGCTTAAATACGTCGCCGCACCTTCAAAATCACCTTGCTCTATAAATTCCTTAACGTTTTTTCGATGCGCCCCATCTGAATAACACAGATCATCAAATTCTGCGGCGATGTCAATCAACATGCTGCTCCACAGCGGGCTGACCCCCGCCGAAAGACCGGCTCCTACAAAAGGGATAATGTTCACACCTCTTACGGAAATCAATCCCTTCAATTCATTATAAACGGCTCCGTTCCCCTTGTTGAAATCCATCACTTCCGAAAACAAGCTGCCCATCCGCCGTCCCTCCATATAATTTCTTATTTCAATAATACTCGATTTGCTGGTAAAAATTATAACATAATTTGAAGAATAGCCTTGCTTTAAATACAGTCTTATTACTTTTTTAAACATATATACCTGTTTTTTCGATCATTTATGCTGTTTATATGAAAAGAGCGCCAAATGGCGCTCTTTTCATACATAAACCGATTAATGCCGAGCTTCAGCTTTCCTTTGCATACGGCACGCCGAGCTTCGCCGGAACGTTGAAGTTCTTGCGGAAGATCGTCAGCAGGATCGTCAGGATGTACGGCAGCGCGATGATAAGCTCGTTGGGGAAGATCGTACTGCCACTGACGGCCTGAATATAGATTGCAATCGCGTCCGCAAGGCCGAAAGCGAGCGTGCCAAGCACAACGCCCTTTGGATTCCAGTTGCCGAGGAAGCAGATTGCAAAGGCGATCCAGCCGCGGCCGCCGATGATGCTGGTCGTGAACATGCCGAGGTAGCCGACCGTGTAAAACGAACCCGCAAGGCCGCTGACCGCGCCGGCAAACAGCACCGCAAGGAAGCGCACGCGGTTCACGTTGATGCCCGCAACGTCCACCGCCTCCGGATTTTCACCCGTCGAGCGCAGCGTCAGCCCCAGCGAGGTTTTGAAGAGCACAAAGATCGAAATCGGAATCAGCACGTACGCAAGATACGTCAGGATATTCTGGTTGAAGAAAATTGGGCCTAAAAACGGAATCTTGGAGAGCAGCGGAATCGCGATTTTCGGCAGCGTCGTAATCTGCAGCGGCGACGTCGGAATCCCGAAGAGCACGCGCTGGAAAAACGCGCAGATGCCCGCGGCAAGGATGTTCAGCGCCGTGCCTGTCACGACCTGATGCTGCTTCATATAGACCGTGATCACGCCGTAGACGGCCGCCATGGCCATGCCGCAGGCCATCGCGATCAGTAAGCCCACAAAGAGGCTGCCCGTGATATAGGCGCCGATAAAGCCGCCCCACGCGCCGATAAGGAACACCCCTTCGATTGCGCAGACCATCATGCCCGTGCGCTCCGCGAAGACCTCTGCCAGCGCGCCGAGGAAGAGCGGCGTACTCATCATGACCGCCCGTGTCAGAAGATTTACCATTACTTATGCACCCGCCTTTTTCATGCGCTTCTTTTCCATGCTGCTCTGCACGTACCCGCGGAGAAAATACGACATGATTACGCAGATCATAACGATCCCCTCGATCAGGTCTATGATGCTCGCGGGGATGCTCAGTCCCGGCAATCGCCCCATCGTCGTCCCCATCACGTTGAGGAAGCCAAAGAGGATGGACGCAAAGATACACCCAATCGGGTTGCCGTTTGCCAGGATCGCAATGCCGATGCCGAACGAGCCGATGGAGGCGTTAAAATCCTGCAGCAGCATGTGCTGCACACCGTTGATCTCGGTCAGGCCCGCCATCCCGGCCAGCCCGCCCGCAATCAGAAACGCGACCGTAAAGATGCGCCCGGTGCGGATGCCGCCGAGCTCGGCGGCGTTGTGATTGTAGCCGACCGCGCGGATGCGGAATCCCAGCGGCGTTTTATAGAGCAGCACCCAGATGAGCACCGCCGTCACAATCGCAAGCACAAACCCAAGATGGATGCGCGTGCCGGACACGATGTTCGGCAGATACGCGTTCTTGGAAATTGCGTCGGTCTGCAGATATTCCGCCTTGGTCTCCTGCAGCCCCGTGCGCAGCAGATAGTCCATCAGCGCCTTGACGACATAGGTGGACATCATGCTCACCAGAAACTCGTTTGCGTGGAATTTCGCCTTGGCAAGCCCGATCAGCCCGCCGACCGCCGCACCCGCCGCGGCCGAGCCGGCCAGCACGACGAGGATCACCAGCACCGTCGGCAGAACGTCGCCCAGCCAGAGCGAAAGCGCAATCGCCGCGATCGAGCCTGCGTAAAACTGTCCCTGCGCGCCGATGTTGTAGAGGTTCGCCTTGTAGGTGAACGCAAACGCAAGCGACGTAAAGATCAGCGGCGTGGCTTTCACGAATATTTCGCCGGTCGTGTAGTGGTCCGTGAAGATTTTGCGGATCGCTTCCCCGCCGACGCTCAGCGGGTTGATCTGCATAAACAGCAGCATGCTCGCGCTGATGATCAGCCCGACGACGACCGCGCCGATGTTGAAATAGAGAACGTTAAACCTGCCCTTCATTGCGCCGCCTCCTCCGCCTCGGAAACGCCCGCCATCAGAAGCCCGATCTGCGCCGTCGTCAGCTCGCCGTTTTTATAGACGCCCATAAATTTTCCTTTATACATAACGGCGATCCGGTCGCAGATTTCAAAGATTTCCGAAAGCTCTGTCGAAACCAGCAAAACGCCTTTTTTGCTTTCCTTTTCTTCCAGGATGACCTTGTGGATGCGGTCGACCGCGCCCATGTCCAGCCCGCGCGTCGGCTGGTTGAGCACCAGCAGCTTTTTGCCGAGGTCCACTTCCCGCGCGAGCACGACCTTTTGCTGATTGCCACCGGAGAGGCTCTTTGCAAGGTCGCTCGGACCCGTCGCTTTCACGCGGTGTTCTGCGATCTTATCCGCAGTGTACGCGTTGAGCGCCTTCTGGCGGACGATGCCGTGGCTGAACCACTTTTTATCAAAACTGCTTTTGAGCAGCATGTTTTCCGCAAGCGTCATGTCCATCACCATCCCGTCGCGGTACCGGTCGACCGGCACATACCCGATCCCCGCTGCAATCCGCTCCCGGATGGAGTAGCCGGAGATGTCCGCCCCGCAGTAGACAATTTCACCGGAAGTTGCTTGCCGGACACCGCTGATTGCGTCGCAGAGCGCGTCCTGCCCGTTCCCGCTGACCCCCGCGATACCGAAGATTTCGCCGCGGTGGACGGCGAAGCTGACGTCGTCGATCAGCGGCGGCGCGTCTTTTTGCCGCAGGACGACATGCCGGAACTCCAGCACTTTTTCCGCGGTTTCGTAATCCAGCGTGACCGACCGCTCCGCCGGAACGATATCCTGGCCGATCATCATCTTTGCCAGTTCATGCTCGTTGGTTTCGGCGCGCAGCACCGTACCCGCGACGACGCCGTTTCGCATCACGACGATTCGATCGGCAACCTCCATGACCTCGCGCAGTTTGTGCGTAATAAAGATCACCGAATTGCCTTTTGCCGTAAAGTCACGGATGAACTGCATGAGCACCTCCGCTTCCTGCGGCGTGAGCACCGCGGTCGGCTCGTCCATAATCAGGATGCTGGCGTTGATATAGAGCGCTTTTAAAATTTCAATTTTCTGCTGTACGCCGACCGCCAGTTCCCCGACCTTTCTGCCGACCGGAATGTCGAATCCGTAGGATTCGGCCAGTTTCGCAATCTTCTTGTCGTATTCCTTGATGGAATAATGCCCTTTAACGCTGCCAAGTATGATGTTTTCCGTCGCCGTATGCGTCGGCACAAGCGAAAAATGCTGCTGGATCATCGCGATTCCGCGCTCCATCGCATACGCCGGGGATTTGATGGCGGCTTCCTCGCCCCGTATTAAAATACGGCCTTCGTCCATCGTATACAGGCCGTACAGAATTTTCATAATCGTGCTTTTCCCCGCGCCGTTTTCGCCGAGCAGCGCGACGACCTCGCCGCTGTCGACGTGCATGGAAACGTCCTTGTTGGCGACGACTTTTGCAAAATATTTCGATACATGCTGGATTTCCACAACAGGAGTCGGCATTTTTTTGTCTCCTTAACGTTGTCCGGGCGCCGGCTGCGGTGCTTTTTCGCCGTCAGGCGGAAAAGGCGAACGCAACCGACGCCCGTGCGGTCTGTTGCTCGATTTTTTACTAAGCAGGAGGTAAATTAATCGAACAGAGCTTTCAAATCGACCGTGCCGGCCTTGAGGGCCGCAACCGCTGCGTCGCAGGCGTCAATCGCTTCCTGCGGGCAGTTTTCCGTGTAAACCGGGAAGTAGATGTCTTCGGGTACGCCGACTTCGATGATCTGGTGTCCGCTGAGGCTGCCATTGAGCCATTCGTTGATCGCCCAGACATACATGGTGGCATAATCGAAATCGATGGACGCAACGACTGTTGCCGGGTCGATGGTGGTCTGATCGGAAGAATAGCCGACGACCTTAACGCCCTTTTCAATCGCGCCGTTGATCACGCCGAGGCCGAGCTCGTTGGCATAGGCGAACATCACATCCGCGCCGTCGTCGATCATGTTTTCGGACATCTGCTTGCCGAGCGCGATATCGCTCCAGCTGTTGGCGTAAGCAAGGTTGTAGGAAGCGTCTTCAATGCCGCGTTCCTTGGCGATGGCAACGGCGGTCTTTCCGTATACGGCCATCAGGTCCTGCATGGCCTGGTTCGGGTCGCCGCCGATCATGCCGAACTGGCCGTCTTCGGTGATGTAACCCGCGATGATAGCCGCCAGGTAGGAGGCTTCATATTCTTTCGGGAACAGCGGGCAGAGGTTGTCGCCGTCCGAGTTGGAACCGTTGACGACCATGAACAGCGTGTCCGGATAGCTCGCCGCAACGGTCGCAGCCGCTTCGTCAAACTGGGAACCGGCCGCCATGATGATGTCGTAGCCGCGCTCCGCATACTCGCGGAAGGTGGACTCAAAATCCGCTTCCTGAACGGCTTCGACATATTCCATGTTGGTGCCGAGCTGCTCGTTGCAGGCCACGACGCCGGCATAGTTGGAGGCGTTCCAGCCCTGGTCGTTGACTTCGCCCGGAAGCAGAAGCACGATCTGCACGTTTTCTGCGGTCTTCTCGGCGGTTTCCGCCGTCGCGGCCGCTTCGTCCGTCTTGGCCGTGCAGCCGATCAAAAGGCTAGCGGCCATAGCAAAAACCAGTACGAGTGTTAAGACTTTTTTCATAGGTTCCTCCTTATGCTGTTTGATGTTGTGTTTGGAAAATTGGTTAGGGTCTCTGTCCTGTGAGTTGTTAGGGTTCTCCGAACTATAGTTTGATTGTAAATTCTGCGCGCGCGCGCCACAATGCGGTGATTTTACGATTTCTTCCAAAATATTCCGCTGTTTGTCGAAATCGTGTCCCCGCGGTGTCCCAGCCGCGGCAAAACGGGCGGCGCTGCGCTTGTATCCGGCAGCATAACGCCTCCCGCCGCAATCATACGGCGGGAGGCGAACCAACTGCGTTTCTTTTTTTAACGGCTGTAAACCGCTCTTTATCCGTCCTCTTCGGCATCGCTTCCTGCAAATTGGTTTCGGTATTCCAGCGGAGTCATGCCGAACTGCCTGCGAAACGTGCTGCTGAAGTACCGCGCGTCCGAAAAGCCGACCAGCGCTGAGACGTCCCGCACTTTGTAGGCCACGTCGCTGAGCAGCGCGCGTGCCTTCTCCATACGCACCCCGAGCAGGTATTCCGAAAAGTTCATATCGGTCGTGCGCTTGAACAGCTCGGAAAAATAGTTCGGCGAAATGTACAGCGCGCCCGCAACGTCCCGCAGCGTAAGCTTCTTGGCATAATTCTCCTCGATGTATTCGATTGCGCGCAGGATCAGAAGGTTCGTCACCTCCGGGCGGCCGGGCCGCTGGTCCAGGCTGCGCCGCAGTTCCTGTGCCTTCTGTGTGAGTTCCGCTTCAATCTGCTCCAGCGTCTGTATCATTTCGTCCGGCGAAGTCGGTTTGGTCAGGTATTTGCGCACCCCAAGCTCGATTGCGCGCTGCGCATAGTCGAAGCGGCTGTATCCGCTGATGATGATCACGGGGATGTCTTCGTTGACGCGGCGGATGCGCTGAATCATGTCCAGCCCCTGCATGCCCGGCATCTGAATATCCGTAATCACAACGTCCACCTCGTGCGTGTAGAGATGCGTCAGCGCGGAATGCGCGTCGGCAAACGCACAGACCGCCCAGCCGTCGTGCCGGCTTAAAAGGCGCGTCATGCCGTTGCGGATTTTCGGTTCGTCGTCGATGATGATAATATTCATAAATCGTTTTATCCCTTATGCGCTTCCGCTGCGTCTGTTTCTTCCTCGCCGTCCTGCACCGGGATTGCAATCGTGATGGTCACGCCCGCGCCGAGGCGGTTGTTGACAAAGAATTCGCAGGTGTCGTTAAAATGCAGCTGCAGCCGCCGCGCGACGTTGCGCACGCCGATGTTCTCGTAGTTGGAAGGGTCGTTGCGCAGCAGGCGCTTATACTGATAGAGTTCGTCCGGCGTCATGCCCTTTCCGTTGTCGCCGACCTCGATGCACACATATTTGCCGCTGCGCACGGCGCGCACCGTCACGCGCCCGCCGCTTTCGCGCCCGGCGACCCCGTGGTCGATCGCGTTTTCAATCAGCGGTTGCAGGATCAACTTTGGCACAAGAAAGTCTTCCAGCGAAGGTTCCAGCTCCAGCGTGAATTCCAGTTTGTCTTCCAGGCGGTATTTTTGAATCAGCAGATAGTCCTTCACATAGCGGCATTCTTCCAGCAGCGTGACCGTCGACGTATGCACGTCCATGCTGTATTTCATGAGTTTGCCGAGCGCGACGACGATTGTGCTGACCTCCATTTCGCCCTTGTCGATGAGCATCCAGTTGATGGAATCGAGCGTGTTATAGAGGAAATGCGGGTTGATCTGCGCCTGCAGCGCCTCCATTTCGGCGACTTTTTGCGCGATTTTCTCCTGATACACCTGCCGGATGAGGATGTTGATGCGGTTGACCATAAAGTTGAAGCTTTCGGTCAGTTCGCCGATTTCGTCCTGCCGGTCGTTTTCCAGCTGGAGTTCAAAGTGCTCGTCCTGCACGGTCTTCATAGCTTTTTTCAGCCGTTCGAGCGGCTTTGTGATCGCGATGGAAAGGATCAGAAGGCAGAGCGCCGCAATTGAAATGGAGATTGAAACCAGCGCCACGGTATACTGCCGCAGCGACCCCGCTTCCGGGAACAGCTTGCTTTCGGGGATCATCGTAAACGTAACCCAGCCGTTGAGCCCGTTGTACTGCGAGCAGACATAGTAACTCGTGCCGCCGAGGTCGAGCAGGAATTTTCGCTCGCCAAGGTCATACTGCCGCAGGATGTCCGAAAGGTATTCCGCCTGTATGCTGTTGTCGCTGTAGATTACGCCGCCGGAACGGTCGGTGATAAACGTCGTCTGGTAGCCGAGTATTTTCTGCTTGGTCAGTATCGCGCTGCCCAGCGTGCGCGCGTCGAGTTCCAGCGCGACCAACCCCACAGTTTCGCCTTTTGTGTTCCGTATACCCTCATAGACGAGAAGCAGGCTTTCGCTTTCATCCTCCTGCTGCGAAAAAAGGCTCTCCGTCAGATCGGACCAGTTCACCTTGTCCGGGTGCCGCTCCGCCTGCGCATAGAGCGCGCTGAGCCGCTGTGTCAGGGCGGGGCCCGCGTCCGCGGTCGAATAGATCGCCCGATCGCCGATGAACACGTTCACGTCGTTGATTTCCGTAAACGAGCCGAGCGTATTGCTGCAAAAAAGCCGCAGCGCCTCCGTGTCGAACGCGCCTTTTTCACCGGCTTCGTGCCATGCGACCAGTTCCTCGACCGGCGAACTGCCCGCCACGGTCTGCATAAAGCTGTTCATGAGCCGCGCTTTAACATTGATGCTGATGTCGATACGGTTGATCGTGTCCGAGAGAACACGCTTTTCGGACTCTTTCACGACGCGGTCGGCCTTGATGTACGACAGCGCGCCGACGGTGACGCCAAGCAGCGCCAGCGGGACGACGCCCATAATCAGCAGTTTTTTCCAGAAGGAAATATTCCTGAAAAATTTCACGGTTTCGTACTCCTGGTCGAGATTATATAAATTCTATACCAGCCAGGTTTCTTTTGCAAAATTTTTCCGGCTTGCATCTGTGCGGCTTAAAAAGCAAAGAGCGCAAAATGCGCTCTTTGCTCATCCTGTCAAAAAAGTCTCCGGGATTGTTAAGGGCCGCAGCCCTTAACCCACTTTTCCGGCTGTGCCGGTTTATCCGGTGCAATGGATCGCCCAGAATGGGCGGTTTCTTTATTTTCTTTATCGCCCGCGAGTCCGAAGGACGAGAGACAAAGAACGGTTAACCCGTCAAAAAACTAGTTTTTTGACGGACTCAGCAAAGAGCGCAAAATGCGCTCTTTGCTTTCATAAAAATTGAATCTTGCGTTCCTTGCGACGTTATCCGGCTTCCGTCTCGTCCAGATAATCCGCGTACTCGGCCGCAATCTGTCTGAATTCCTCGTTGTGCTCCAAAAATACGTCGACGATGTACGGATCGAGATGCGTGCCCCGCGCCTCCCGAATCAGCGCGACCGCTTTTTCATGCGGGAACGCCGGCTTATATGCGCGCCTGCTGATGAGCGCGTCGTACACGTCCGCAACGGCCATGATGCGCGCGGAAAGCGGGATTTCCTCGCCCTTCAGCCCGTCCGGATACCCTGTGCCGTCCCATTTTTCGTGGTGATGCCGCGCAAGCTCCATCGCATATTTTAAAAACGAATTGTTCCCAAGCCGCAGCGAAGCCAGCTTGAGCGCGGAAAAGCCGATCACCGCATGCATCTTCATTTCCTCATATTCCTCGCGGGTCAGCTTGCCTTCCTTAAGCAGGACTTCGTCGCGGATGCCGACCTTGCCGATGTCGTGCAGCGGCGCGGAATTATACAGCTGGCTGATGACCTCGTCGCTGAGCTGATCGCTGTATTTTGGGAGCTGCCGGAGTTTTTCCGCAAGAGACTTTACATAGTTCTTCGTGCGCTTGATGTGCCCGCCCGTCTCGGGGTCCCTGTATTCGGAGATGAACGCCATCGCCTCAATGGTCGTCTCCTGCGTGAGGCTCAGTTCCTTCGTCCGCTCCTGCACCTTTTCTTCCAGAATGTCCTTTTGCGCGGAAAGCTCGGTCTTTGCCAGCTGCAGCGAAAGATGCGTCTGCACCCTCGCTTTCACCTCCGTAATTTCAAACGGCTTTGTAATGTAGTCGATCGCACCCGCTTCAAACGCCTTCGTCTTGCTCAGGATGTCCGACATCGCCGTTAAGAAGATGACCGGTATGTCTTCCGTCCGCCGGTCGGTTTTGAGTTTTCTGCAAACCTCGTATCCGCTCATGCCGGGCATCATAATATCCAGCAGCACGAGGTCCGGCAGTTCCCGGTGGATCAGTTTCAGCGCGGCGGCGCCGTTTGTGGCCACGGTCAGTTCATAGCCGTCGCCAAGCGCATCGACCAGGATATCGATGTTTTCCTCCGTATCGTCAACGATGAGTATCGTGCACTCGGACAATTTTTTCATGCCTTTGTCACCCTCTCAGTTTCGCTTTGATCGTCATAATCAGCTCCAGCGCTTCCTGAAACTTATACCGGCAAACAAGACTTTCCAGTTCCGCCGCGTCCCGGCGGACGCTCTCCGGCCAGACCATCGCGCGGTACTCGCGGAGCACCTCTTTGCATTTTTTCGGTTTGCTCTCCAATAAACCCGGGCGGAGCCTGTCCAATACGGCGATCAGATCTTTTGCGGGCGTGACCGCCGCGCCCTCCGGCACGACGGAATCCGCATCCGCGGCCTTCGGCAGACGCTCGATTCCGGAAATCAGCGAGGCAAGCAGTTTCTCCGTTTCGTCCAGCAGTCCCGTCAGTTCTTCCGCCGGCGTACCGCTCCGGATTTCTTTTTCGAGCGCTTCCGCCTTCTTCTGCAGCGCGCTTGCTCCGATGCTCCCGCAGAGGCCTTTCAGCGTGTGCGCAAGCCGCTCCGCGCCCTCGCGGTCTCCCTTTTCAAGCGCTTCAATTACGCCGGATATCGCGCCGCGCTGGTTTATGGAAAATTTTTCCAGCACCTGCAAATACAGCGCTTCGTTCCCCATCAGATGCTGGAGCCCCGCCGAAACGTCAAGCCCCTTGATGGCCGCAAGCGGCGGTTTGCATTCCTGCGCAGTCTGTTCGCGTGCCGCCGTTTCTTTTTCCTCACCGGGCGGCTCCCGCCTTTGCTCGCCGGCCGGCGCAAGCCATTTGGTTAATATTGAAAACAGCTTGTTCGGGTCGAACGGCTTTGCAATATAGTCGTTCATGCCCGCCTCCATGCAAAGTTCCCGGTCGGCCTGCATGGCGTTTGCGGTCATTGCAATAATCGGCACCTTTCGGAGTTTCGGGTTTGAACGGATCTGCCGCGTGGCCTCGATTCCGTCCATGACCGGCATCTGCATGTCCATCAGAATGATGTCCGGCATGCATTCAAACGCTTTTTCAACGGCGATTTCGCCGTTTTCCGCGATGTCGATGCGAAATCCCCCGACGGAGAGGATGCCGACGGCAACCTGCCGGTTCATCTCGTTGTCCTCAACAAGCAGAATATGCGAGCCAAAGATGGAAGAGACGTCCGCTTCGATTTCCACGGGTTTGTCCGCCGGTTTGCATGTAAAATCGGACTCGGCCGTGCCGAGCACGCGCAGCGTCGCTTCCAGAAGCGTGCTGAAACTGACCGGCTTTACGAGCAGCAGTTCAATACCGCTGTTTTTGATGCGCTGATACACGTCCTCGCGGCTGAACGCCGTAACGACGACACACTTCGGTTTTGCGCACTTCAGCGGCATCGATTTAATCATGCCGTATGCGTCAACGCCATCCATGCCGGGCATCTGCATGTCCATGTAAACGATCTCGTACGGGTCGCGCGCCGTGTCCGCCTTTTTTATCATCGATATGGCCGCCGCGCCGGAGTCCGCCATGTCGACGCGCATGTTGTATGCTGCAAGCATGTCGTGCAGCACCGTTCGTGCATGCAAATTGTCGTCGACGACCAGCGTCCGCCGGCCCGCGATGCTCATCGCCGTCTGCAGCAGTTTTTCGCGCCGCCGCTCTTCTTCAACCACCGCCGTAAACCAGAACGTGCTGCCCTCTCCGTAAACGGATTCCACGCCGACTTCGCCGCCCATGAGCTGCGCAAGTTTTTTTGAAATGATCAGGCCAAGACCGGTCCCGCCGTAGCGCCGGGTCGTGGATGTATCGGCCTGCTGAAACGACTGAAAAAGATTTTTCTGCTGCTCCTGCGTCAGGCCGATTCCTGTGTCTTCGACCTCAAATCGGATCAGGCAGGTCCGCCCTTCCTGCGATACCTTTTTGACCCGGACGATCACCTCGCCCTTTTCGGTGAACTTTACGGCGTTATTCGTATAGTTAATCAGGATTTGCCCCAGCCGGAGCGAATCCCCGATCAGTGTTTCGGATATCGCCGGATCGACGTCAAAAATAAACTCAAGCCCTTTTTCGGCACATTTTTCGCCGATCAGGTTTGAGAGGTTCTCCAGCACGCTGCGGAGCTTGAACTCCGCGCGTTCTATATGCATCTTTCCGGCTTCCACTTTGGAAAAGTCGAGAATATCGTTGATCACGCCCAGCAGATGCTGGCTTGACTGCTGTATTTTTTCCAGATATTCCGTCTGCTTTTCCGTAAGATCGGTCCGCTTGAGCAAAAACGTCATGCCGAGGATTGCGTTCATCGGCGTGCGGATTTCATGGCTCATGTTCGCCAGAAAATCGGACTTGGAGCGCGCCGCGTCTTCCGCGGTCTTTTTGGCCTTCACAAGTTCCTGCATCATGCGTTCCGGCGTCGGCCGGGCGATCTCCTCACGCACGCTGCGGACAAGCTCGCCGCTGATTTGCGCGCAGCCTTCGCCGTCCAGGGAAACGCTTAAAAAAGAATCGTGCGGCCGTTCGCAGGCGTGCACGTGCCGAAGCACCTTCGCAAGGGGAGCGTATATTTCTTCCGGCGGCAGCGGCCGCACCAAAATTTCCAGGCGGCATACTTCGGTACGCTGATCCAAAAAGAGCGCAAGCGTATGCCCGCCCGCGTCCGCCGTCATTTTCCGGAACATTTCGGAAAACGCGGTTTCCGCCCGCGCGGCCAGAATGTCGGCATAGCCAAGCATGCGCAGCGCCATGGAGAGTTTTCTCCTTGCGCTGACTGCAGACTTGTCAGTGTCGATGTAAATACTTCCGAGCTCCGTCATATCTCACCCGCGCCTTTACCCTTGCTGCGTGTACTTCATTACGATGCACGAAGCATCGTCGTCCCTGGCGCCAAAGCGCTCCAGCAGCCCCTGCGCTATCGCCGCCGCGCTTTTGTATGGAAGTCCCGGGAATTCGAGAATATCAAAATGCGTGCTGATACCGTCCGAGTGCATAATCAGCGTTGTCCCGGGTAAAAGCTTTTGCTCCTTCACCGCGGCGTGCACGACGCCGTATCCAAGCACGCCGTCCGCCGTTATGAAACTTTCCGACTGTCTTCCGATTGTCCGCAGTGCGATATTGCCGACGCCTGCATACCGCAACAGGCCGCTTTCCGCGTCGAAACGGCATACGGCCGCGACCGCGCCGCGCGTTCCTGCAAGCCGCCTGTGCAGCCCTTCTATTATGGCGGACGGGCTTTCCGATTGAAGTTCTTCGACGCATTCGCCGGCCTTCACGGCAACCTTGCGCGCGTTTGCGCCGTGTCCGAGCACATCAATCAGCGCAATAAGGCAGGCGCGCTCGTCGCCATACGTCAAAGCCAGATCGCCGCTTTCGGACATGCTCCGAAACAGCGGCCTGACGGCGGAAGCACAGTCAATCCTGCCCATGTTCCCTCCATTTTCTTGCCCGCACCCGCGTCCCGCAGCCGACGATGGATTCGATTTCAAATTCGTCCATAATCCGCCTGACGCTCGGCAGTCCCATGCCGAGGCTGCCCTGCTCGGAGGTATAGTGCTCGCGCATCGCGGCCTCGATATCTGCAATGCCGGGCCCGCTGTCGCTGGCGAAAACTTCCAGTCCGATGCGGTACTTTGCGTCCCGTATCAGGCAGAGCTGTATTTCCCCGCCAATTGCGTAGCGCACGATATTGGTCGCCAGTTCCGACGCCGCCGCCGCAAGGATGTACTCGTCCGTTTTGTTGAAACCTGCTTCTCCGAGCATGGAGCGCACATGGTAAATTACAAGCTCATTGTCGTAGGAATGCATGAGTTTGACCGTTTTCCGCTTCAGAACCGCGCAGCCCTCACCGGCCGCAAGCCGCAGCGCCTGCGGAGCGTTCTGCTTTCCGCAAGTCCGTCCTTCGTCGGGATTCATCTTCCTTTTGTTTCCTCCAGTGCCTCAAGTCCCTGCTCCAGCGTCAGCGCGGTGGACATCACGGTACAGTCCGGCTCGATGCCGCAGTCGATCATCGCGCAGACGACGCCGGGGCTCAGCCCGACCCAGACGACCTTTACGCCAAAAAGCGTCAGCGCGCGCGAAACCTGTTCAAACGTCTTGTAGATATACGTGTCGATCATGCTGACCATGGCAAAATTCAGCACCGCGCCCGCTATATCCGACTCGTATGCCTTTTGAATGATGACGTCTGAAATTTCGTGTATCCGTTCGTCGGTCATGTTGTCGGAGAGCGTAACGATCATGCTCCCGCCAATCTGCGTAACCGACGAGTTCAGGTCCAGAGTTGCACCGCTCATATGCTTTTAACCCAACTATCTCTGTTTTTGCGTGACTTCCAGGTCGATGATTTCCAGCGCCTCCAAAAGCGCGTCGGACAGCGTCGACTTGGTTTTAATCGCGTTCATGTCGATTCCGAGGTTGATGATCGTCTGCGCGACCGCGGGGGAAATCCCCGAAAGGATGCATTCACATCCAAGCAGTTTCGTCGCTTTCGTAATTTTGATCAGATGGTTTGCAACCGCCGTGTCGACCGCCGCAACGCCCTGAATGTCCAGAATGATCACTTTGGAATAGGTCTCCACGATGCGGTTGAGCATGGTTTCCATCATGTTCTGCGCCCGCATGGAGTCGATAACGCCGACGACCGGCAAGACCAGCACCCCTTCCCAGAGCTTGATTGTCGGCGTAGACATCAGGCGTATCGTCTGATTCTGCTCGCGCAGGCGTTCTTCATACTGCGCCTGCGCCGTAATGTCGACGGCAAATTCCAGCCCGCCGATCACATTGCCTTCTTCATCTTTGAGCGGAACGGCATAGTATTCCACCACGGTCATCCCGTTGCGCGTTGGCAGTTCGGCCCGGTCCGAGCACGTCTCCCCTGTTTCCAGCGACTTGAGCATGCAGCAGCTTTTCGTGCCGCAATGCGAAGAATGGACGACGTCGTAGCATTGCTTTCCAATCACGTCCGCTTCCGATTTGCCCAAAAGCTCCAGCGAGGATTTGTTCATGTAAAGCAAACGCAAATCCTTGTCCACCGCCATGACCGGCGTTGGAATTTGCTCGAGGATTTGTTCCTTCAGTTTCAGTGCCGCCAATAATTCGGATTCGTTCTTGCCAATCTACGAAAACCTCCTGCTATTCAGTTGTTCGCCGTTGCTTTTGATAAAAAACCAGACTTGTATTCTCACTGTAAATGTTACTGTTTAATTATATACACACATGCTAATAATATGCATCGGATTTTTGTGAAATTAAAAGTTTATTCATATATTTTTCTTGCGAAAAAGCTGTCGCTCTGCGGATTTATACAGTATGGCCGCTCGGAACCCAAGTTATAAAAATTCGTTTGCCGCATGCATAAATTGTTTAATGCGTGTAAAAACAGGAAGCGTAAAAACGCCTCCTGTTTTGGCCGGGCTCCCCCGGCTGCAACTGAAAATCAATTATATCAGAAACTGCGAAAGGTACTTCTTCGACAGCCGGATGGAATCCAGAACCCGCTCCCGCGAGTCCTCGAACGAACGGTCCTCAATTTCAATGCAGGCACACGCGTCGTAGCCGATATCGGTGAGCGCGGAAACGAACGCCGACCAGTCGATATCGCCGAGTCCCGGCAGTTTCGGCGCCATGTAGTCGAGCGGGTAGGCCATCGTGCCGCATTCGCGCAGGCGGTCCTTAAAAATCTTCACGTCCTTAAAGTGCACCTGCATCAGCCGGTCGCGGAACTCGTAAATCGGACGGATATAATCCATCTCCTGCCAGACGAAGTGGCTTGGGTCGTAGTTCAGCCCGAAATTCTTGCTCGGAATCAGTTCAAAGAGTCTGCGCCAGATCACGGGGGACGTCATCAGGTTCTGGCCGCCGGGCCACTGGTCCGCACCAAAGAGCATCGGGCAGTTTTCAATTGCGACCTGCACGCCGTTTTCTTCCGCATAGCGGATCAGGTCCGGCCAGATTTGCCTGAAGAGTTCGATGTTTTCCTCAACGCTTTTGTGCTGGTCTCGTCCGATGAACGTTGTGACCATGCCGACCCCGAGCAGATGCGAAGCACGGATCACCTTTTTGAGGTGCGCAATGTTGGCTTCCCGCTTTTCCGGGTCCGCATCCATCGTGTTCGGATAAAACGCCAGCGCGCAGATTGCAACGCCTTTGTCGGCTGCGTACCCCAGAACGTGCGCGCGGTATTCGCCGTCTTCAAGCACGCGGTCGATATCGATATGCGACACGCCGGCATAACGGCGCTCCGCGCCGCCGCGCGGCCAGCACGCCGTTTCCAGGCAGTCGAATCCAGCCGCAGCAGCAAAATCGATCACTTCTTCAAACGTCCATCCGTCCATGATGGCGCTAACAAACCCAAGTTTCATTGTCTTCCCCCTGTTCACTCGTTCAGCGTTTATCCCAATATGCAAAAACCGTCTTCGGCGGCCTTGTATGCCGATATTATTCGTTTACCGGTATGCTTCTGCCGGTGCGCGACGACTCGATGCAGGCAAACACCGCCCGCATCGCCGGCAGCACGGACGCGCCGGAGATCGCAGGTGCATGCCCGCCGGTCACGCAGTCCACAAATTCATCGATGACGCCGGACGCGGTCTGGTTGTCGTTCGTCTGGATCGCCTCAACGTCGTATTCCCTGCGCGTGCCGTCGGGCGCAATATGCACGATAGCGTGTGCGGGGTCGTCGTAGATGCGCAGGATACCCTTCGTTCCGTAGAGGATGGTCGAGTTGTCCTCCGCGCCGTAGTGCGTCCAGGAGGCGGTCATCGTGCCGAGCGCGCCGCCCTTCATGCGGTAGATGCAGAGCGCGTTGTCGTCCACACCAATCGGCGCGCCGGACGAGTCTACTTTGTCCAGCGTTGCGAGTTTTGCCGTCGCTTCGGCAACGACGTCCGAAAGCAGATACTGGATCAGGTCCGTTTTGTGCACGCCGAGGTCGGCCATCGCACCCATAACGGCCTTGCTGCGGTCAAAGAACCAAATGTCCCTGCCCGCGTCGACCGACCATGTCTCCGGTCCGCCGTGCCCAAACGTCGTGCGGAAGGTGAGCACTTTGCCGATCAGTCCGCTTTGCACCATGCGCCGCGCTTCGATATGTGCCTTTGCAAGCCGCTGATTCTGATCGATCATCAGGTACTTCCCGCTTTTTTCTGCGGCGGCCTGCATTTCTTCGCAGTCTTCGAGCGTCGTCGCCATCGGCTTTTCGCAGAGGACGTGCTTGCCCGCTAAGAGAGCGGCGATCGCAATTTGCGCATGCGAACTGTTTGCAGAGCAAACCGAAACCGCATCGATTGCCGGGTCTGCCAGCAGCGCCTGGTAGGAATCGTAGGCGCGCCCGCCTTGCTCCTCCGCAATTTTCGCCGCGCGTTCGGCGTTCAGGTCGAAAAATCCGGCAAGCGTTGCCGAGGGGTTTGCTTCGTATTCCGGGATGTGGCGCACCTGAGCGATTTTTCCGCATCCGATGATTCCTATGTTCAGCATCTTGTGTTCTCCTTAGTTCTGTAAACGTCGTAAAAAAAGCAATTTTAATAAAAGCCGCCGGGATTCCCGCGCGCCGCGCGGAGCGGCACCGGTCAAATCACGCTGTGTTCGACCGCGCGGATGAACGAGATCGCCTGCTCGGCGTAACGGTCCATCAGTTCCGTCTTTGTGTGGATTCCGCCTGCGCTGTACGGGTCGGCCACGCGGTACATAAACTCCATCGTCAGCGAGCCGCCGTACCCAAGCCGCTTGAGCGTACGCAGCACGGCGGAAAAGTCCGTGTGTCCATACCCGGCGGGTTCGCGGTTGCTGTCGGCGACGTGCACGTGCATCAGACGGTCGGAAACGGCGCAGATGCTCTCCGTCAGGCTTGCTTCCTCGATGCTCATGTGGAATAAATCCGCCATAACGCCGACCGATGGCAGCCCGACGTCGTTTGCAAGCGCATACGCTTCGTCCAGCCTGTTGACAAAAAACGTCTCGTAGCGGTTGATAGCCTCAATCGCGATGTTCACGCCCTGCGAGGCGGCGTATTCGCCCGCCAGCCTGAGGTTTTGCACCGCGTTTTCCCAGAGCTGTTCGCGCGTGCTCCCCTTTGGCGGCGCGACGCGCCCAACGGGCGAAGGCACCGCAATCACGACGCCCGCGCCGACTTTTACGGCAAAGTCCACGCTGTCGCGCAGATACCGCACAGCGGTCCTGCCCGCGCCGCCCGCGCTCGTCAGGTCGCGTTCCTCCCCGAAGATGCCGCAGAGCGAGCGGCAGTCAAGGCCGTACTCTTTCAGCAGCGCTTTGCAGGCCTCCGCATCCAGCGTATACGGTTCCGCGGCGAACTCGATGCCGTCGTACCCGTATCGCCGGAGACGCTCGCAGCTGTCCTCCAGTTTCTCGTCGCCGACGATCCACTGCGTCATAGCAAGGTGATACATAGCCGCCTCCTTGTCTGGTGCTTCTGCGTTTTTCAGCCGTTCTGGCGTTCCATCATACGGTTGCGCAGGGCGGTAATCGCCAGCGCAATGACGATCACGAGGCCGTATACGATGTCCTCGTAATACGGGCTGATCTGCAGCATGTTGATTGCGCTCGATATCATGCTCAAAAGCACAACGCCGAAGAACGTGCCGATTACGCCGCCTTTGCCGCCGTTGATCGACGAACCGCCGATTACGACCGCGCCGATCGCCTCCAGTTCCATCCCCGCGCCGGACGAAGCCTGCGCGGCACTGATGCGCGAGAGCATGACCATGCAGGCAAAGCCGGTCAAAACGCCGCTGATCATAAAGAACTTCACCTTGCTCGCCTTGACGTTGATGCCGGAGAGGTACGCCGCGTTCTCGTTGGTGCCGATTGCGTATACTTCCCGGCCCGTGCGCGTGTACTTAAGCAGCAGGTAGATGAACAGGAAGCCCAGGAACAGCACGAGGAATAAAAACGGGATTACGTCGAAAATCTGATAGGAAGCGAGAAACCTGTATTTGCCGTAGAGGGTCTGCATATAGCCCTTGGTCATCAAAAGCGCAATCCCGTAATACACGCTGCCGGTCGCAAGGGTCACGATGAACGACGGCGCCTGAAACAGAATGGTCATCGCGCCGTTGAGCATGGAGCACGCAACGCAGATCAAAATGCCGATGAGCGACACGAGCCACGTATTCATTCCCTGATTGACCAATATCGCCATCGTGCAGGTCGTCATGCCGATCATGCTGCCGATGGAAACGTCGAAGTGTCCCGAAATAATCAGAATCGTTACGCCCGCGGCGACCAGACCGAGGCTGGTGGCCTGCCGCAGGATGCTGCTGATGTTGTTCCATGTCAAAAACTTGTCGTTGACGGACCCGGTCACCACGCTGATGAGCACCACCAGCAAAAACAGCACAACCGGCTGTGAAAACAGTACGCGTCCGACCTTTATACCCGACTTACTGCGGTTCATAATCGAAAATCCTCCCAATCGTGATGAAAGCCTTTTATACGCCGAAATACTTGCGCAGCAAGGCGTCCTCGTTCGTTTCGCGGGCGTTGACAACGTCCACCAGGCGCCCTTCGCGCATCACGCCGATGCGGTCGCTGATTGAAATCAGTTCAGGCATGTCCGACGAAACGATGACGACAAACTTATGCTGCTTGGCAAAACTGAGTATATGCTCGTAGATTTCTTCTTTGGCCCCGATATCGACGCCCTTGGTCGGTTCGTCGAAAATATAGACCGTTCCGGGATCGAGCACGCACCGCGCAATCAGCGTCTTTTGCTGGTTGCCGCCGGAAAGGCTCGTCACCTGCATATTCGGGTCGTTCACCTTGATGCGGAACCATTCGATGCTCTCGTCGACCCGCTGCGCTTCCCGCCTGAGGTTAATGAACTCGCGCCGTTCGTTGCTCGTTACGCTGATGTTCTCCTTTACGGAGCGCAGCGCAAGCAGCCCGTCGCGCTTGCGGTCCTCGGATATCATGAAAACACCCTTCCGGGTCGCGTCCTTCGGACTCCGGGGAGTGATATCTTTCCCGTTCAGATAGACCTTTCCATAGCGGTTGCGATCGCACCCGTAAATCATGCGGACCAGTTCCGTCCGCCCCGCGCCGACCAGCCCGCCAAGGCCGAAAATCTCGCCTGCACGGACCGTGAAACTCACGTCGTGCACGTGCTTCTTGTCCGAAAAGCCCTTGATCTCCAGCGTGCCGTCTCCCAGCGGGAAGAACTCGCGCGAATAGAGGCTCTTTGCGTTCCGGCCGATCATGTCGTGTATGATCTCCTCCGGCTCGGTTTCCGACGTGTTGCGTATTGCAATCTGCCGCCCGTCCTTGAGGACCAGCAGCCGCGTGCCGACCTGGAACAGCTCGTCGATATAGTGCGAAATGTAGATGATGCCCATGCCGCCGGAAGCAAGCTTTTTCACCAGTTCCAGCAGCGCGGCGGTTTCCTCCTCGCCCAGCGAGGCGGTCGGCTCGTCCAGAATCAGAACGCGCGCCTTGTTGTGCAGCGCCTTGACGATCTGCACGCACTGCTTCTGCGCGGTCGACAGTTCGGAAAGCATCTGGCTGCCGCGGATGCTGCTCAGCTTCAGCTCTTCAAACAGGCCGTCCGAAATCTTCTCCTGCCGCCTTGCGTCGATCGCGCCGGACTTTCTGCGCAGTTCGCAGCCCAGGAAGATGTTGTCGGCCACCGTCAGATTGTCGACCAGGTCGATGTCCTGATAGATGGTCGCAACCCCGAGGTCGATCGCCTCGCGCGGATGCAGGCGCTCATAGGATTTGCCGCCGATTTCAATCTGGCCGCAGTCCGGTGCAATCGCTCCCGACATGATTTTGATCATGGTGGACTTTCCCGCGCCGTTTTCGCCGACGAGGCACAGAACCTCGCCCGCGTAGAGCGCCACGCTGATGTCCTCAAGGACCGTTACGCCCGAGTAGGATTTCGATATATTCTTTAGTTCCAGCAGTTTTTCCATACTTATACCCTACATCGTTTCCCTTGCAATGTCGATATCCGGCAGAGAAGCCCTTTCGGACTTCTCTGCCTTTCCGGTTATTGAGTTACGTCCGTTTTTCGTCAGGCTTCAAAGAAGTACGCGTACTCGGGGAAGCTGTCCTGGATGATGTTGATCCAGACTTCTTCGTCCACGGCCCACGGGATGACCGAATACGGATCGTCCACGTTTTCGATGGTCGCCGAGGCGATCGGGCAGTCGACCTTGCGGTTGATGTCTCCGCCGTTTTTCACAGCGTCGACGCCGACCAGCGCGGCGATTGCGGCTTCCAGTCCGGGCGAAGAGGAAATCGTGAAGTCCAGCTTGCCGGCCTTGATCAGGTCGATGCCGGTTTCGGAACCGTTCTCGGCGAATACATGGTACTTGTCGGCCACGCCCATATCCTCAAGACGGGTGATGATCGCGGCGGCGCAGTCCTCGTTGATCACGCCGATGACGGAGAATTCGAGGCCGGAGTTGACCAGGTCTTCCGCTTCGTTGGCGGCGGTTTCGGGGTTGTACTGGCCAAAGCGTACGTCGACGCACTCGTTGGAGCCAAGCGCCTCGGTGGCGGCCTTCAGGTTCGTTTCAACAGTCTGGCAGACGACGCTGTCCATCGTGCCGTTGATGAAGACGTATTTCTCGCCGGGATAGTTCGCCTGCATCCAGTCGGCATAGATTGCGCCCATGCCCGCCCAGTCGAAGTCGACCGACGCGGTGATGTCCACATCGTGGTTAAACATCACGCCGCACGCGTCGAACACGACGCAGCCGATGCCGGCTTCCTGGCACATTTCCGCGCAGGATACGCAGCCCGCTTCATTCCAGGACAGGATCACGATACAGTCGACGCCCTCGTTGATGAGCTGCTCGATGTTGGCGATTTCCTGCTCGGAATCACGGTTGGAGTTGACGGCTACGAACTCTGCGCCGGCTTTTTCGCAGGCCCACTGTGCGCCTTCTTCCGCGCGCAGGTACCATGTGTCCGAACCGGGAGAGATATAGCCGATTTTGACCGCCGTTTCAGCCTCGGCGGCGGGTTCTTCCGCAGTTGTTTCCGTGGTTTCGGCTGCAGTTTCCGTTGTCGTTTCGCTCTCGGCCGCGGGTTCGGCCGTTTCCGTCGACGTGCAGGCAACCAGCGCGAGCGCCATCATCAGAACGAGAAGCAAAGACAGTGCTTTTTTCATTTAGAAAGTTCCTCCTTTTATTATATTCTCCAGCATTGCTGCCGGAAGAATTCTTTTTTAAAATGAAATCGGTTTTTGTGAGATTTTTACTTTTCTTCGGGAATTTCGAGTTCGCGGAGCGTTTTGCGGAGCCACGCGAGCGATTTTTCAATCAGCGGCCCGCCGCCGCCTTCGGTCTCCATGCTCAGCGTGCCGGTGTAGCCGCCGTCGCGCAGCATTGCGATGATTGTTACGATGTTGTCCGCGTTCACGCCTTCGCCGATTGCGCAGTGGCTGACCGCGATGCCGTTTTCCTCGCCGCGGCTCTGTGCCGCGAGCGATGCGGAAACGTCTTTGATGTGCACATGGTTGATTCTTTTGAGGAAGCGCCTGCTGAACGAAACCGGGTCCGCGCCGGAAATAAAGGAATTGCCGGTGTCGAAATTCAGCCCGAAATACTTTGAGTCGCAGAACGCGAGCATCTGCTCGACATAATCCGGCTTCGTCGTGAAGTATCCGTGGATTTCGATGTTTACGTTGATGCCATAGCGCTCGGCGGCTTCCACGATGATTCCGTAGGAGCGCTTCATGAGTTCCAGCGATTCCGTGTCCGAAAGGCCTTCGGGCGCAAGCAGCCCGTCCGTCGTTGCGATGTTGGGACACCCCGCGAGCTTTGCCCACTGCATGGACTTGAGCACGTACGAAACGCCCAGCGTGATGCCGTCCAGCCCGGAAAGCGGATACGCCGCGTCAATCTGAGAAAAGCAAACGCCCTGCCGCGCCATCTTGTCCCGTACTTTTACGGGGTCCTCCGTCAGTGAAATATGCGGGAAATATCCGAGTCCGTGAATCCAGGAAACGCCCTCGATCACGCCGCATTCGATGCGGTGCACGTCGTTTTTCTGCGCCCAGTCGACCGCTTTGAAAAAGCTGAACGCAGCGGAATTAAATGCATCTGTGTGAAAACTGATATTCATAGCTTCATTCCTTACTTCGTTCTGATGTGTGTTGGATTGCTGCAGGAGAATGCTTGTTCTTGTGTCTGATTATTGCATTGATTTTGCAAAATGTCAATATGATTCTTTCATATTTTCATAACTATTTCTGTAATATTTTAGTGCGCCGCGTATGTGCGCGTCTGTTTTTTCCCGCTTTTATATAATAATGTAAAATAGCTCGTTAAAACCAGGAAATGTTTTTTACATTCTAAATGTAATATTTGCATTTTTATGAAAATAGTGGTTGACTGTCTTTTTCATTTCATATATAGTAAACGGGAAGAACAAAAGACGCAGATAGCTGGTGATTGAATGAACAACACAAAAGTCCCTTACAGCCGCATTGCCGAGGCGCTGGACATCTCCGTTGCAACCGTCTCGCGCGCGCTCAAACAGCCCAATTTGGTAAAACCCGAAACGCTCCGAAAAATTTACGCCGTCATCAAGGAACTCGGCGGCACGGTCCCCGAAACGCGCGCCCTGGACGCGGGCGGCAGCCGCCGCATCCTGGCAATTACACCGATTTTGACAAACCCGTTCTACACGGACGTTCTGCAGGGCATCCGCAACGCGTCGAAACAGAACGGCTGCACGCTGCTGATCCTCAACGAAACGCTCAGCAAGTCCAACATCGGCGGCGTACTCAAGCTGATTGCGCAGACGGATATCTCCGGCGTCATCCTGCTGCAGCGCGTGGACGACGCAGTCCTCGGCCAGCTCAGCGACCGCGTCGCCGTCGTGCAGTGCAGCGAATTCAACGAAAGCGGCAGCGTCCCGTGCGTCACGATCGACAATCTGGACGCAACCAAAAAGCTGATGCGCTATCTCATCTCCACCGGCAAAAAGCGCATTGTGCTGGTCAACTGCGACCCGGACCGCTATACCTACGCGCGTTTACGGCTGCACGGGTACCGGGAGGCGCTTTTGGCCGCGGGCATCGAGCAGGACCCTTCGATGATCATAACGATTCCGGACGGCAGCTTCAGCGCGACCGTGTCCGCCGTGTCCGCCATGCTCAAAAGCACCGAACCGCCCGAAGCGATCTTCTGCGTTTCGGACATCATGGCCGCCGCGGCGCTGCGCGCCTGCGCGCTGGAAGGGCTGCAAGTGCCGGGCGACATCATCGTCGCCGGTTTCGACAACACGGACATCTCCGTGATGACCACGCCGAACATCACGACCGTCAGCCAGCCGCGCTTCACCATCGCCTCCATGGCGCTCACGCAGCTGCTGTCCGTCATTGCGAACCCGTCCCAGCAGCCGCAGCGGTATCTGGTGGACACGGAGCTCATTCTGCGCGAATCGACCGGCGTATAAGTGCAGCCGGAAATTTTTTCCACGCAAAAAGGAACGTCCGTTCAGGCGTTCCTTTCGTCTGTCAAAACGGTCACTTGGATTGTTAAGGGCCGTGGCCCTTAACCCGTTTTTCCGGCGCAGCGGATCGCCCGGAATGGGCGGTTTATTTGTGTTCTTTGCCGCCCGTGGGTTCGAAGGACGAGAGGTAAAGAACGGTTAACCCGTCAAAAACTGGTTTTTGACGGTCGCAGATGCGTTCCCGCGCCGGGCAGCGGTCTTTTTTAAGTGCTCTTGCGGATTTTGTTGACGGCGGCCGCCGTTTTTGCAATGATAGTATCAGGCGGCATGCAAGCGCACGGCTGAACGCCTAATCTGTTTTTATAATGGAAGGTCTTTATGGAATTTCAATTTACCGAAGGACGCGTCTTCAGCGTCGACGAAAAACAGGACGTAATCGCGGAAGCGACGTATCATTCCATCGGGCATAACGAGGTCGATATCGACCATACCTACGTGAACCCCGCTTACCGGGGACAGGGCGTCGCCGGTATTTTGATGCAGGCGGTCGCGGCATATCTGCGGGACAACGGCCTGAAGGCGGTCGGCTCGTGTTCCTATGCCAACGCCTGGTTCCACAAAAACCGGGAAACCTTCGGCGACGTAATCCTGAAAGTGGATGAAAGCCGGATCTGAAGTATTTTTCACTGCGGATACACGTCAGGGCCGCCCGTTTTGCGGGCGGCCCTGATTGTTTGCAGCGCGAGCGGCACTTTCCGCCGCCCGTTCCAGCCGTCGCCGTGCTTATTCGAGCTCGAACGCGCCGGTATAGAGCTGATAGTACTTCCCTTTTTCCGCCAGCAGATGCTCGTGGCTGCCGCGCTCGATAATCCGGCCATGCTCCAGCACCATAATCACGTCGGAATTCTGCACGGTGGAAAGCCGGTGTGCAATCACAAACACCGTCCTGCCCTGCATCAGCGCGTCCATGCCCTTCTGCACGATGGCTTCCGTACGGGTGTCGATGGACGAGGTCGCCTCGTCCAGAATCATCACGGGCGGATCGGCCACGGCGGCGCGCGCAATGGAGATCAGCTGACGCTGTCCCTGCGAAAGGCCGCTTCCGTCGCCCTTGAGCACGGTTTGATACCCCTGCGGCAGCATCCGGATAAACCCGTCCGCGTTGGCGAGTTTCGCCGCGGCGACACACTCCTCGTCGGTCGCGTCCAGCTTGCCGTAGCGGATATTTTCCATGACCGTGCCGGTGAAGAGGTTCACGTCCTGCAGGACGATGCCCAGCGAACGGCGCAGGTCGGCTTTTTTGATCTTGTTGATGTTGATGCCGTCGTAGCGGATCTTTCCGTCCGCAAGGTCGTAAAAGCGGTTGATCAGGTTGGTGATCGTCGTTTTACCCGCGCCGGTTGCGCCCACGAACGCAACTTTCTGTCCCGGTTCGGCGTAAAGCGTAATGTTGTGCAGCACGATTTTGTCCGCTTCGTACCCGAAATCCACATCGTAAAAACGAATTTCACCCTGCAGCGGCGTATAGGTGACCGTGCCGTCGCCGTGCGGATGCCGCCAGGCCCAGGCGTCGGTCCGTTCGGCGCACTCCACGATTTCACCGTCGACCTCTTTTGCGTTGACGAGGGTGACGTACCCGTCGTCCTGCTCCACTTCCGCGTCCATCAGTTCAAAAATTCTGGAAGCGCCGGCGAGCGCCATGACCACCATGTTGAACTGCATGGAAATCTGTCCGATGGGGTTGATGAAACTGCGCGACAACGTCAGAAAGGACACGATCGTGCCGATCGTCAGGACGTTGACGCCGGTGAGACTCAGGTTGGGCAGTTCCGCGATGCCGGCCGCGCCGCCGATGATGGCGACGAGCACATAGAGCATATAGCCCATGTTGCCGACGATTGGCATTGTGATATTGCCGTATTTATTCGCTTCTGTCGAACTGTGGCAGAGTTCCTCGTTCTTTTCGTCGAACTCCTTTTCGGCGGCTTGTTCATGACAGAACACCTTGATCACTTTCTGTCCGTTGACCATCTCCTCGATGTAGCCGTTGACGCCGCCGAGCGCGGTCTGCTGGTCCATGAAGTATTTGCCGCTCCGGCCCACCAGCATCCGTATGACCTTCAGCAGCAGGAAGGCGAACGCAACGACGAACACCGTCATGCCGACGCTAAGGTACAGCATGGAGAGAAACGCCGCGGTCACGGTCATGATTGACGAAAAAATCTGCGGCAGGCTCTGCGAAATCGCCTGGCGGAGCGTATCGGTGTCGTTGGTGTAGCGGCTCATGACGTCGCCATGGGTATGCGTGTCGAAATAGCGGATCGGCAGCGCCTGCATATGCGCAAACATGGAGTCGCGGATTTTTTTCAGCGTTCCCTGTGCGATGACCACCATGCTGCGGTTATAAAACAGCGTGGAAAGCACGCCGACGAGGTAGATGCCGCCCATGATCAGGATTGCGCGGAACAGTTCCGTGAAAACGGGATTCGCCTGCCCCAGCAGCGGGGTGATGTAGTTATCGATCAGCGTTTTCAGAAACAGCGAGGACGCCGCCATGGCCGCCGCGCTCAGCAGAATGCAGACGACGACGAAAATCAGCTGAATTTTGTATGCGGACATATAGGAGAGCAGACGTTTGATCGTCCCCGGTTTAAAGCGCGCTTCCGGCTTTTTCCCGGGCGCCGGCGCGCCGGGTTTTCCCTTGAATTTATTCATGGAGATCGCCTCCCCTGTTCTGGGATTCATAGACTTCCCGGTAGATTGCACTGCTTTTCAGCAGTTCCTCGTGCGTGCCGACCGCGCTGATCGCCCCGCTGTCCATTACGATGATTTTGTCGGCGTCCTGCACGGACGCGACGCGCTGCGCGATGATGATTTTCGTCGTGTCCGGAATTTCCGTCCGGAACGCCTGCCGGATCCGGCTGTCGGTATGCGTATCGACCGCGCTGGTCGAATCGTCCAGAATCAGTATTTTGGGCTTTTTGAGGAGCGCGCGGGCAATGCAGAGCCGCTGCCGCTGACCGCCGGACACGTTGGCGCCGCCCTGTTCGATATGGGTTTCATACTGGTCCGGGAACTCGCGGATAAAGTCGTCGGCCTGCGCAAGCACGCATGCGTGCACGAGTTCCTCGTCCGTGGCGCTCTCGTTGCCCCAGCGCAGGTTTTCCCTGACCGAGCCGGAGAAAAGCACGTTTTTCTGCAGCACCATGGCGACCCCGTTGCGAAGCGTTTCCAAATCGTAGTCCCGCACGTCTACGCCGCCAACGGCGACCCTTCCTTGCGCAACGTCGTACAGGCGCGGAATCAGCTGCACCAGGCTGGTTTTCGAAGAACCCGTTCCGCCAATGATTCCGACCGTTTCGCCCGATCGGATGGTCAGGTCGATGTCCTTCAAAACCGGCCGGTCGGCCTTTTTCGAATAGGCGAACGTGACGTGTTCAAAGGCAACGGAGCCGTCCTTGATGCCGAAAACCGGGTGTTCCGTGTTCTGCATGTCGCTTTCCTCGTCCAGCACCTCCGCGATGCGTTCCGCGGACGCACGGGAGATGATGACCATGACGAAGATCATGGAAAACATCATCAGGCTCATGAGAATCTGCATGGCGTATGTAATCAGGCTCGTGAGTTCACCCGTCGAAAGCCCCAGCGCGGCGCTGTTGTTGCTCGCAACGATCGCTTTTGCGCCGAACCACGAAAGCAGCAGCATGCTGGTATACAGGCAGAACTGCATCAGCGGCATGTTGAATGCAATCCGCTTTTCCGCCTTTGAAAAGTCCTTGAAGATCATCTGGGAAACACCCCCGAAGCGCTTTTCTTCGTATGCTTCCCGCGTATAGGACTTGACGACCCGGATGCCGTGCAGGTTCTCCTGAACCATATTGTTCAGCTTGTCGTAGGTGTTGAAAACGCGCACGAAAACCGGGTGCACATGCGACATGATGAGCCACAGCCCGACTGCGAGCACCGGCATCACCGCAAAGAAAATCAGGGACAGCTTCGCGTCGATGCGGATGGAGAACAGCAGTGCGAATATGATCATCATCGGCGCGCGGACGCCAAGCCGCACGATCATCTGAAACGCATTCTGCACGTTCGTCACGTCGGTGGTCAGCCTGGTAATGATGCTCGCCGTCGAAAACTTGTCGATGTTTGAAAACGAGAATTTCTGCACGTTGTAAAAGATATCGTGGCGCAGGTTCTTTGCAAACCCGCTCGACGAAATCGCGGCGCTGCGCCCGGCCAGCGCGCCGGTGACCAGCGAAACCGCAGCGGCGACCGCCAGCGCGACGCCCATCAGCAGGACATAGCGCATGTTTTTCGCTTCAATCCCGTTGTCGATTAAAAACGCCATCAGGGTTGGAATAATTATCTCAAGGATCGATTCCAGCGTTACATAAACCGGCGTTAAAATCGTATCTTTTTTGTAGTCCCGTATGCTGGACAACAGTTTCTTAATCATAAAGTTCCTCAGCCAATCTCCTGTGAAGCGGAGATGTTTTCTTTCATTCTTCTGATATAGGAGACGAGTTCTTCAATTTCTTCGTCCGAAAACCCCTGCACGAGTGTGCTCTCCATTTTTTCCGAATCTTCGCGCATCGTATTGCTGATGTCCCAGGCCCTTTTCGTGAGTACAATCTTTTTCAGCCTCGCGTCGCGCGCGACCGACTGCCTCGTAATCAGTCCCTTGCTCTCCATCAGGCTGAGCACCTTCGAGGCGGTGGACCTGGTGATGGTGAAGTGATTTTCGATGTCTTTCTGAAAGACGTCCCGGCCACTGTTGTCGGCAAGGTAACCGATAATCCACCCGTTGTTGCCCGTTACGCTTTCGATTTCCCGCTTGTGCGAGGAGAACTCAAAATACCGCCGAATCAGATTGTTCAGCGAGCGAAGTTCCATTCCGATCCTATCCATTTTCGCGGGCGACCTCCTTCCTTTACTATAATAGTTATATATCCAACAGTTTCATATCAAACATTCAAGATAATAGCAACATTTCCGTTTTTCGTCAATACCTTTTTCAAAAGAAATTTGCGCGCTTTTTCCGGGCGGCTGCCCGCAGTGCGGTTTGCTTTTTCCCGTCCTTCAGTCCCTCCGTCCGTATGCGAAAAACGAAGAACGCCCGAACGGGCGTTCTTCGTTTTGGCGGAGAGAAATGGATTCTCCGCGCAGTCCCAATATCGTTGAATCGCTATAGAGTACTCCAATTACAGATGATTAAGTGGGGTTAAAATGCATAGTAAAAATTCAAACATAATTACCAGTATTTGACATAGAAATTATTAACCCTTCCTGCACATAATCTTATCTTTTTTCAGGCCATGTCGGCACTATTGTCCGGCGCGCGGGTTCAAATGCTCTGCTTCCATATTAGGTTGCGTCAAAGCCGATGCAGCGTGCCGGTACTGCCGCTGTTCCGGCGGACGTTGCTGCGTTGGATATCCGTTTGCATTCACACGGCCTTTCGGTGTTCTTTGCCGCTGTATGTTATCATGTGTATCGTACTGCGGTTGAGCGAAGCTCCGCTGTGCAGCATGAATTTGGTTCGGGGTTGCTCTGGGCGGCGCATTGCCTCGCTTCTCTTCGTGCCGCTTCTGCTTCTGAAACAAAAACACCGCGGAAAACAGCCCGTTTAAAATGGAGCATATGGCAAAAATCAAAATGAGCCATTTACTGATATTGCTGCTTAAAAATTCCATTGCCGGGTTAAACCGGTCGATCACAAAAAAGATCACAAACATCATGCCAATGATAATGCTGGTATGTGCAAAAAATCCCCAGAAACGCTGTTTGTTCATTGAAATCGAACCCCCTGAAATACACTAAAAGTAAATGATGTCGCTGGACGAACGTCCGCCGTTCGTCGGCTGGCTGATGACCGCTCCGTCGAACACCATCATGGCGGTCGCGCCGCCGTCGAGGTTATAGGCCGTTACGCAGCCAAGCGAAACGAACGTGTTCGCCAGTTCGTCGAGCGTCATACCGGTGGAGTATCCATTCTGCCGGCCGTCGACGACAATGAAGCAGTAGTGCCCCGGCGCATAGTACCCGATCGCACTGCGCGGATTTTTCACCTTAATCCGGCTTGAGGATGTATCGCAGGCCGCGCCGTCCTGCACAAGCACCGGACCGAACGCCCACGCCTGCCAAACCGTGTCGTCCAGCATATCGAGCGGCGAAAACAAGCTCTTTTGATAAACGCGCAGCGTGCCGTCTTTTCTTAACATGCAAACATCGTCGCCCATCACATCCCGATAGAGAATGCCGTTGCGCACCACGACGCCCTGCTCCCGCGCACCGTAATAGTCGCCGGAGACTGCAAACACAGCATTGTTATCGCCCGCAATTTTCAGCGGCATTTCATGCAGGCCACGTCCATAAGAATCCTTTGCAAACGCAGTTTTGAATGCATCGATGCTTTTCACATATACGTCCGCAACGAAATACGTCACGCCGTCCGATTGCACTTTGTCGATTGCGATTTTTACCGTATCCGTCTGGTAACTATAAAGCGCGTCCGCACCCGTATCATACGTTGGAAATGTTGCGGAAAAATCGCCGTTTGCTGCGGGGTCTGGCGTTGGCGAAGGCGTCGGTTCCGGTGCCGGAGACGGTGTTTGCGCTGTTGTTGCGGTTGCAGACAAAACAGCGTTTGTCTGTGGGACGATCGTCTGCGGTACCAAGGTTTCGACGTTTTCCGAAAGCACGGCCGCGCTTGTCTGCGCAGTGGCTTTCGCAGACGTGCCGCCGCTCAGCGACTCCGGAGAAACGAAGTAGACAAGTGCAAGCGTAAGCAGACACAAAAGGAATATCAGCGCGTCCCGTACAATGACGAGCGCCCCGGACCATTCCGTATGTTTGCCGCCGGGCTGCATCTGCTCCATCTCTGCATCCTCTCCTGTTTGAATCATCCTACACAAGGCTCATGAGAATCCCGCGAACGCATCATGAGAATTGGATGAAATTCCCGTTTCAATGAATTATTAAGAAATTCTCATGCAATCCTCATTTTGTGGCGTTCCATTTTCGATATAATGTATAGAGATTGATTTTCTTTTGCAGAGCCGCTATGGTGGTATTAAAGGTACGGGAGGAGGAAAACGGCTTTATGCGGATACTGATCGTTGAAGACGAAGCTGAGATCGTTCGGTTTCTGACGCTTGAACTCCAGCACGAAGGCTATGCGGTCGACAGCTGTTCCGACGGACGCAGCGGCCTTGAAAAAGCGCTGTCCGGAACGTTCGACCTGATCCTCCTGGACGTGATGCTGCCCGAACTCAACGGCGTTGAGGTTCTCCGGCGGCTGCGCAGGGAAAGCGCGGTTCCGGTCATCATGGTCACGGCGCGGGACGCAATCATGGAAAAAGTCAACGGGCTGGACACCGGCGCAAACGACTACATCACAAAGCCGTTTCACATAGAGGAGCTGCTCGCGCGGATTCGCATGGTACTCCGCACGGCGGATTCTTCCGCGCAGGCAACGCCCGCTGACACGCTGTCCATCGGCGACCTGGTGCTGACGACTTCATCCCGGCAGGTCACGCGCGGCGGCGAAATCGTCGAACTGACGAAAACACAATACGACCTTTTGGAATATCTGTTAAGGAATCGCGACATCGTGCTCACGCGTGATCAGATACTCAGTCACGTTTGGGGCTATGAATACGCGGGCAACAGCAACGTCGTGGACGTTTACGTGCGTTATGTGCGAAACCGCATTCACGATACGGACGAAAACAGGATCATTGAAACGGTACGGGGGATCGGCTATGTCATTCGGGACAAAACGCGCAAAGAATAAACTATCGGACCGGCTGACGGCGGTCTACGCCCTGCTGTTTGCAGTCATGCTGTTCTTGCTGACCATCGGGGTATTCTTTTCCGCGTTTCAATTTTTGATTAAAAAGCAATCTTCCAACCTTGTCATTACAATGGAACTGATCAGCGATCATCTGGTCGAAGAAATCGAGGAAGGCGAGCCGCTTTCCAATCAGGAAATTTTAGAGGAGCAAAACAACGATCCGTATCTTTCCATATTCATCTACGATACGTCGGGCAATATGATCAACCGAATGCTTAACTTCCACCTGAACGAAGAAACACTGCCAAGCGCAGGTAATTCGCCGGTTTTGGTCTTCGGCGAAGGTAACCTGCTGCTTTGCGCCTCCCATAACATTCAGGAGCACAGCACCGTATACGGCACGATCTATATCGTTCAAAATCTGCAAAGCGAAGCGTCGTTCCTGAAGTTGCTCGGGATTCTGCTCATCGGCGCAAACCTCATCGGCGCGCTGGCGGCGCTGCTGGTCGGGCGCGCGACGAGCCGGAGAATGCTAGCCCCGATCAGCCAAATGATTGCGGCGACAAACCAGATTGGCGGCAGCAATCTGGACGCGCGCCTTGACGTGCCGGAACCCGACGACGAACTCAAAAGCCTCGCGCTCACGATCAACGGCATGCTGGAACGCGTTTCGGCCGCCTATCGCCAGCAGGGTCGTTTCGTTGCGGACGTTTCCCACGAACTACGCACGCCGCTTGCGGTTATGCAGGGCAATGTGGATTTGCTTTCCCGTTGGGGCAGCGAAGATAAGGCCGTGCTGAAAGACAGCATTCGCGCGCTGCAAAAGCAGACGGAATACATGAACCAGCTGGTCGAAAACCTTCTGTTTCTTGCACGGTTCGACAACATGCAGTCGCAACTGAATCTTTCCGGATTTAGTGTCGCCGAACTCTTTGGTGAATTGATTGAAGAACAATCGCTGATCGATACGGAACATATGTATATCGTCGACATTTCGGAAGAAGCCGACAGCATGACAGCCGACCGGACGATGATCAAGCAAATGCTGCGCGCGCTGATCGATAACAGCGTGAAATACACGCCGAGCGGCGGCGCGGTTCGCCTTGCATGCTCTGCCGATCAGGTCAGCGTGACGCTGTCGGTTTCCGACGATGGCGTCGGCATGGACGCCGAGCATTATGAACACATATTCGAGCGTTTTTATCGCGTCGATCAGGCGCGCGCGCGTTCAACCGGCGGGATGGGGCTTGGGCTCTCCATCGTATATGCAATTGCGCAGGCGCACGGCGGCTATGCATCGGTTGAAAGTGAACCGGGCAAAGGCACTTCCATCTCCGTGACGCTTCCAAAATAGCGCTTTAAGCAAACAAACGGCGCTCTCGCAAGAGAGTGCCGCAGTCTGTCAAAAAAGTTCTTGGGATTGTTAAGGGCCGCGGCCCTTAACCTGTTGATTCCGGCTGCGCCGGTTCATCCGGCGTAACGGATCGCCCGGAACGGGCGGTTTCTTTGTGCTCTTTGCCGC